>JAEEGI010015291.1_pt1 | contig 15991 bp, 12 predicted proteins | sample 8958751 | NCBI WGS metagenome assembly JAEEGI01 (sample SAMN16246545, study PRJNA631951) | gut metagenome | biome: gut microbiome; feature: rumen; material: KS-attached | host: Bos | place: Iran: Karaj | collected 2018-10
CAGAGCCACCAGAAGATCGCGCCGCTCGCGCCCGGAGACTTCCAGCCGCTCCGGACGGAAGGCCACGAGAAAGCCCCGCGCGCCGACCGACGCGTAGGGCACGAGCCGCAGCCGGCCGCGCAGCGCATCGAGCGCGTCGGCGCACGAGAGGATCTCGAGCGGCTCGGCGAGCGAGAAGAGTGCGGCGTGCTCGCCGAAAACGCCGCGCAGCGCCGCGGGCGAGACGACCATCACATGCGCGCCGCTGACGGGGTCGGAGAGGGAATTGCCGGTGTCCACGAGAGCGCGGAAGCATGCGCTGCGCCCGAGAAAACGCAGCTCCACCGCGGCGATCTCCCGCTCCCGCCGCGAGGCGCAGCCGCGGAGAAATACGCTTGCCGCCGCCCAGAAAAACACGAAGGCCGCGGTGAGCGCCGCGGGGGAGAGGGGCGCGCCCGGAAAGGCGAGCGTGAGCGCCCAGAGCGCGCCGCCCAGCGCGGCGGAGAGGGCGAGAAAGGCCGCGCACAGCCGCGCGAAGCCCCGCTCGCCTCCAAAGGCGACGAGACATAGAGCCGCAGCGGAAAGAAGCTTTCCGGCCGGGGCGCGCAGTGCGCCGCCCGCTATGGCGGCCGCAAGGGCCCAGAGCGCGCCGAAGAGCGCGGCAAGGGCATAGCGCCCTCTGCGCAGCGGCGCGGAGCACAGCCGCGCGGCGAGCAGGCACAGCAGATAATCGGCGGCGAAATTGACCGCGAAGCAGACGTCGACCCATACGATCCTCATGGGCACAGTATACGCCGCCCCCGGCGCGCTCTTTGTCATTTGTCCGCGCCCTCCGCGCCGCAATCTTCGCCCCTCCGCACCCGGAAAGCGCCGTGCGGCGACACGGGAGGGGGGCGAAAGAAGGAAATAGGGAATTGTCAAAAGGGCGATGCTGTGATAAAATCAATAAGAATCATTGGAAAAGGGAAAAAGAAAACATGTGGTTTACGTTCGCGATCATCGCGCTGCTCTGCTGGAGCGGCTCGGATCTGTTCTCCAAGATCGGCTGCCAGGATGCGAAGGACAAATACAGCCATCTGAAAATGGTCATGGCCGTGGGCGTCGTCATGGGTCTGCACGCGGCCTGGGAGGTCTTCGTCAAGGGCGTTGAGATCAACGGATCGATCGTCCTGACCTATCTGCCGGTCTCCTGCCTGTACATCCTCTCGATGGCGATCGGCTATCTGGGGCTGCGCTACATCGAGCTGTCGATCTCCTCGCCGATCTGCAACAGCTCCGGCGCGATCGTCGCGGTGCTGACGCTCATCACGGCGGGCATCGGCGAGGATCTGCCCCCCGTCGCGCTCGCGGCGGTGGCGCTCGTGTGCGTCGGCGTGATCGCCCTCGGCTTCGTCGAGGCCAACGAGGACGAGGAGCTGCGCCGCGCGCGGCAGGACGCCTCGAACCACCACTATGCCAAGAGCTGGATCGCCCTGGCGATCCCCGTGGTCTACTGCCTGCTCGACGCGCTGGGCACCTTCGCCGACAGCCGCGTGCTGGAGGTCCTCGACGAGGAGAGCGCGAACGTCGCCTATGAGCTGACCTTCCTGTTCGTCGGCGCGCTGTGCGCGGTCTGGGTGCTCGGCGTGAAGAAGCAGAAGCTCGTGCCGAAGATGGAGGCGCCGAAATACGCCGGCGCGATCTTCGAAACGGTCGGACAGTTCTTTTACATCTACGCGCTCGCGGACAGCGAGCACGTGGCCTTCGCCGCGCCGATCATCTCGGCCTACTGCGTGGCCAGCGTGATCTGGAGCCGGATCTTCCTGAAGGAAAAGCTTTCGCTGAAGCACTATCTCGCGATCGCGACCGTGGTTGCGGGCATCGTGATTCTGGGTATACTTGACATTTGATAAGGAGACAAGACATGGCGATCGCATACAAACGCGTCCTCATCAAGATCAGCGGCGAGGCGCTTGCAGCGGAAAAGAAAACCGGCTACGACTTCGCCTTCGTCGGCGCGGTCTGCGAGCAGATCGGGCGATGCGCCGCCCTGGGCGCCGAGATCGGCGTCGTGGTCGGCGGCGGCAACTTCTGGCGCGGCGTCAAGGACGGAGGCGGGAAGATCGAGCGCGTCAGCGCCGACCGCATGGGCATGCTCGCCACGGCCATCAACTGCCTCGCGCTCGCCGACGTGATGGCGCAGTGCGGCGTCGAGGCCAGGGTCATGACCGCCGTGGACATCCAGGGCGTGGGCGAACGCTACGACACCAAAAAGGCGATCGAGTATCTCGAGAGCGGCAAGGTCGTGATCTTCGGCTGCGGAACGGGCCATCCCTTCTTCTCGACCGACACGGCGGCCGCGCTGCGCGCGGCGGAGATCCGCGCCGACGCGATCCTGCTGGCCAAGAACATCGACGGCGTGTACAGCGACGATCCGCGCAAAAACCCCGCGGCCGTCAAGTACGATGAGATCAGCTACGACGAGGTGCTCGCGCAGCGCCTCGCGGTCATGGATTCGACCGCCACGAGCCTCGCGATGGACAACGACATCCCCGTCGTCGTCTTTGCGCTCGCCGAGCAGGACAGCATCCTGCGCGTCCTGCAGGGCGAGAAGCTCGGCACCCTTGTGAAGTAAAAAACCTTTTCATACACAACATTCTGCAAACGGAGGGATCATCATGTCTGACTACAAAGAATTTGAAGGAAAGATGAAAAAGACCTGCGAGGCGCTGACCACGCAGTTCGCCACGATCCGCGCCGGCCGCGCGAACGCCGCCGTGCTCGACCAGATCACGGTCGACTACTACGGCTCGCCCACCCCGATCAACCAGGTGGCCTCCATCGGCAGCCCCGATCCGCGCTCGCTGCTGATCCAGCCCTGGGACGCGTCGATCCTCAAGGGCATCGAGAAGGCGATCCTCGCCTCCGATCTGGGCATCAACCCGCAGAACGACGGGCGCATGATCCGCCTGGTCTTCCCGCCGCTGACCGAGGAGCGCCGCCGCGATCTCGTCAAGCAGACCAAGAAGTACGGCGAGGAGGCCAAGGTGGCCATCCGCAACATCCGCCGCGACGCGATCGACAAGTTCAAGAAGCAGCAGAAGAGCTCGGAGATCACCGAGGACGATTACAAGATCGCCGAGAAGGATATCCAGAAGCTGACCGACGATTATATCAGGGAGATCGACAAGATCACCGAGGCCAAGGACAAGGAACTGACGGAGATCTGATGGCGGATACGACCGACAACAAAACGGGGGGAGCGGAAGCATACGCTCCTCCCCGCCATATCGCGATCATTCTCGACGGCAACGGCCGCTGGGCAAAGCGCCGCGGTCTGCCGCGCACGGCGGGCCACGCCGTGGGGTCAGAGACCTTCCGGAAGATCGCGACCTACTGCAAAAACATCGGCGTGGAATATCTGACGGTCTACGCCTTTTCCACCGAGAACTGGAAGCGACCCGAGGACGAGGTCAGGACCATCATGCGCCTGCTCTCGAAGTACCTCCACGAGGCCATCGACACGATGGAGCGCGACCACATCAAAATGAAGGTGCTCGGCAACGTCGCGGGCCTGCCCGAGGAGCTCCAGGCGCTCGTGCGCAGGACCGACGAGATCTCGGCGCGCTACGAGGGCTTCCAGGCCAACATCTGCCTGAACTACGGCGGCAGGGACGAGCTCGTCCGTGCCGCGATGCGCTATGCCGCCGACGTGAAGGACGGCCGCGCGCCGGAGGAGATCGGCGAGGCGGAGTTCGGGAACTACCTCTATTCCGCCGGCATCCCCGATCCCGAGCTGCTCATCCGCCCGGGCGGGGAAGTGCGCATTTCCAACTTCCTGCTCTGGCAGTGCGCTTACAGCGAGTTTTATTTCACCGACGTGCTCTGGCCGGACTTCACGCCCGAGGAGCTTGACAAGGCCATCGCGGAATACCATCGCCGCGACCGGCGCTACGGCGGCGTGAAATGACGGTCCGGGAGCGCCTGGAGACGCTGGGAGACGCGAAGAACGCCGACTTTCTCGCGCGCCTGACGCCGGGGATCGCACGCGAGGCGATCCTCGGCGTGCGCATGGGCGCGCTGCGCGCCCTGGCAAAGGAGCTGCGCGGCACGCCGGAGGCGGCGGCCTTCCTCGCGTCGACGCCGCACGGGACGCTTGACGAGAACACGCTGCACGCCCTGCTGCTCAACGAGGAGCGGGACTATGACGCGCTGCTCGCCGGGCTGGACGCCTTTCTCCCGCACGTGGACAACTGGGTCGTCTGCGACGCGCTGCGCCCCAAAGCCGTCCGGCGGCGTCCGGAGGATTTCGAGCGGGCGATCGAGGGCTATCTCGCCTCCGGGAAGCCCTACACGCAGCGCTTCGGCATGGAGATGCTGATGGCGTACTATCTCGACGAGGGCTTCCGCCCCGGCCAGCTCGCGCTCGTCGGGGACCTGCGGAGCGAGCACTACTACGTGCGCATGATGCAGGCCTGGTACTTTGCCACGGCCCTCGCCAAGCAGCCGCAGAGCGCGCTGCCCTGGATCGAGCAGCGCCGGCTCGCGCCCTGGACCCACCGCAAGACGATCCAGAAGGCCGTCGAGAGCTTTCGCATCGACGACGAGACCAAGGCGTACCTCCGTACGCTGAGATAAAGAGGAAGACAACATGACGAAAGCCATTTCCATACTCGGCTGCACTGGCTCGATCGGACGCCAGACCGCCGCGGTGGCGGAGCATCTGGGGCTGCGCGTCGCGGCGCTGAGCGCGCAGCGCAGGATCGACCTGCTCGAGGAGCAGGCACGCCGGTTCAGGCCCTCCTTCGTCGCGGTCTACGACGAGGCGGCGGCCAGGCAGTTCAAAATCGCCGTGGCCGACACCGACATCCGCGTCGGCAGCGGGCTCGAGGGGCTGATCGAGGCCGCCGCGCTCGACGAGAGCGACTGCGTGGTCACGGCCGTCTCCGGCGCGATCGGGCTGCGGCCCACGCTCGAGGCGATCCGCGCAAAGAAGCGCATCGCGCTGGCCAACAAGGAGACGCTCGTGTGCGCGGGCAGGCTCGTCATGGCCGCGGCGCGGGCGGAGGGCGCCGAGATCGTCCCCGTCGACAGCGAGCACTCGGCCATCTTCCAGTGCCTGACGGGCAGGGGAGAGGGCGAGCTGAAAAAGATCCTGCTCACCGGCTCGGGCGGTCCCTTCCGCGGCCGTCCGCGCGCGGAGCTCGAGAACGTCACGCCCGCCCAGGCGGTCAGCCATCCGAACTGGAGCATGGGCGCGAAGATCTCGGTCGACAGCGCGACGATGATGAACAAGGGCCTGGAGTTCATCGAGGCGATGCATCTCTTCGGCGTGACGCCCGACGACATCCAGGTGGTCATCCACCCCCAGAGCGTCATACACTCTATGGTAGAGCTCGTCGACGGCACGGTCATCGCACAGCTCGGCGTGCCGGACATGGGCCTTCCGATCCAGCTGGCGCTGACCTATCCGCAGCGCTGCGAGAGCATGTTCGAGCATCTGGATTTCTGGCATCTGCGCGATCTGAGCTTCGAGGCGCCGGACTATGAAAAGACGCCCTGTCTCCGGCTCGCGATGGACTGCGCCCGCGCGGGCGGCCTCGCTCCCTGCGTGATGAGCGCGGCCAACGAGGTCGCGGTCCACGCCTTCCTGCGCGGAGAGCTGGGCTACAACCGCATCTATGACGCGGCGGCTGCGGCCGTCGAGGCGATCGGGAACGTCGAGGACCCCGATCTGGAAACCATCCTGGCGGCGGATCGCGCCGCGCGGGATTTCGTAACGGAGAAGTACCTGTAAATGAGCATCCTGTATATCGCGGTCGGCATCCTGATCTTCGGCCTCCTCATCGCCGTGCACGAGCTCGGCCACTTCGCCGCGGCCAAGGCCTGCGGCGTGAAGGTGACGGAATTCGCCGTCGGCATGGGGCCGGCGATCGTCAAAAAACAAAAGGGCGAGACGCTCTATTCGCTGCGCTGCATCCCCTTCGGCGGCTACTGCGCCATGGAGGGCGAGGACGGCGAGAGCGAGGACCCGCGCGCCTTCTCCGCCCAGAAGGGCTGGAAGCGCCTGATCATCCTCGCGGCAGGCTCGCTGATGAACTTCGTCACGGGACTCGTCATCGTGCTGATCCTCTTCTCGAACGCGGGCGGCTTCCGCGCCCCGGTGATCGAGGGCTTTATGGAGGGCTGCCCCTACGAGAGCGCCGAGGGCCTGCAGAGGGGCGACCGCTTCCTGCGCATCGACGGCAAGCGCGTGTGGCAGTATTACGACGTGTCCGAGCTGCTCGCCAGGAGCGGGACGGAGGAGCACGATATCGTCGTGCTCCGCGAGGGACGGCGCGTGAAGCTCGACGATTTTCATTTCGTCCCCGTCGAATACGAGGGCCAGGAAAACAAAATGTACGGCTTCTACTTCGGCACCGACCCCGCGACGGGCCTGAACAAGCTGCGCTACGCCTGGGGCACGACGATGGAGTTCGTGCGCATGGTCCGGGACGCGCTGGGCCAGCTCTTCGGCGGGAAGGTATCGGTCAACGACCTCTCCGGCCCGGTCGGCATCGTGGATATGATGGCCGAGACGGGCGAGAATTCCGAGAGCGTGTCCGACGCGCTCTACAACATCTTCTATCTCGGCGCCTTCATCGCGGTGAACCTCGCGGTGATGAACATGCTGCCGATCCCCGCGCTCGACGGCGGGCGTGTGTTCCTGCTGCTCGTGACGGCGCTCATCGAGGCGATCACGCGCAAAAAGCTCGACCCCAAATACGAGGGCTATATCCACGCGGCGGGCATGATCCTGCTGCTGGCGCTGATGGCCTACGTGATGTTCCACGATATTATCAGGATAGTGACGAAGACATGACGAGAGAGAACACCAGAAGAATCACGGTCGGCTCCGTGTCTGTGGGCGGCGGGGCGCGCGTGAGCGTCCAGTCGATGTGCAACACCAAGACCTGGGACGTCGAGGCCACCGTCGCGCAGATCCTCGCCCTCGAGGCGGCGGGCTGCGAGATCGTCCGTCTCGCGGTCCCCGATCTGCGCGCCGCGCACGCGATCGGCGCGATCCGCGAGCGCGTGCACATCCCGCTGGTCGCGGATATCCACTTCGACTACCGGCTCGCGCTCGAGGCGGCGGAGCGGGGCGTCGACGCGATCCGCATCAACCCCGGCAACATCGGCGCCGAGGAAAACGTCAGGGCCGTGGCGGAGGCCTGCCGCAGGCGCGGCATCCCGATCCGCATCGGCGTCAACGCCGGGAGCCTCGAAAAGCGCCTGCTCGAAAAATACGGACATCCCTGCCCCGAGGCGCTCGTCGAGAGCGCGCAGGGACATATCGCGCTTCTGAACAAATACGATTTCGACGAGATCTGCCTCTCGCTCAAATCCTCCTCCGTGCCGCTGACGATCGCGAGCTACCGCGCCGCGGCCGAGGTCTTTCCCTACCCGCTGCACCTCGGCGTGACCGAGACGGGCACGCTCTTCAACGGCACGGTACAGTCGGCCGTCGGCATCGGGACGATGCTCTCCGAGGGCATCGGCGACACGATCCGCGTTTCGCTGACCGCCGACCCCGTCGAGGAGGTCAAGGTCGGCCTTGCGATCCTCAAGGCGGCCGGCCTGCGCACGGGCGGCGTGAAATTCGTCTCCTGCCCGACCTGCGGCCGTACGGAGATCGACCTGATCTCGCTGGCGCAGCGCGTGGAGCGGGCCGTCGGCGGCATCGAGCGCGACATCACCGTGGCCGTCATGGGCTGCGTGGTCAACGGCCCGGGCGAGGCCCGGGAGGCCGATTACGGCATCGCCGGCGGACGCGACAAGGGCATCCTGTTCAAAAAGGGCGAGGTCGTGGGCAGCTACGCCTACGACGAGCTCTTCGGCGCGCTGCTGCGGCTGATCGAAGAGGACGGCGGGATATGAGCGCGCACACCCCCTTTCTGACGATGTTCCCCGGCTGCGGAGAGCTGCGGGAGCTCTGCGGCGGGCTCGACGCGGCCTATGTGACGGACGTGCAGCTCGACCTCGAGGAGCGCACGCTGACGGTCAGCGCCCATTTCGCCGCCATGCCCTCCCTGGGCGAGACCGCCCGGCTTGCCGACTGCCTCAAGCGCGACTACGCGCTCGCCGGCGCGGCGATCCTTGCCGATTATCCGCGGCCGAAGAGCGCCACGGCCCCGGCGGTGCGCGCCGATAATAAAAGCGGCGGAGCGCCTCCGGGCGAGCTGCTGATGGGAAAGGCCGTCAAGGCGCGCCCCGTGGAGATGCGCAGCCTGAGCATGGACTCCGGCAAGGTCACCGTCGAGGGCGACGTCATCGACGTCATGAGCCGCACGGTGAAGAACGGCGGCGCGGTGCTCTGCTTCGACATGACAGACAACACCGGCTCGATCCGCGTGAGCAAGTTCCTGCGCTCCGACGACAACAAATCGGTCATCGACGCCGTGCAGAAGGGCATGCACCTCTTCGTGCAGGGCGAGGTCGTTTTCAGCAAATACGACGACGATCTGGTCATCGACCCGCGCAATATCATGAAGGGCAAGCGCAGCGTCCGCCCCGACGACGCGCCGGAAAAACGCGTCGAGCTGCACGTCCACACGCGCTTCTCGGCGCTGGACGCGCTCACGGACCCGGATGCGATCGTCAAGCGCGCCGCCGACTGGGGCATGCCCGCCATCGCCGTGACCGACCACGGCGTCGCCCAGGCCTTCCCGGATATGTGGAAGGCCGGGAAAAAGTACGGCGTCAAGATCATCTACGGCATGGAGGCCTACTTCACCAACGACATGGACGGCAACAGCGCCGTCATCGGCAAGAGCCGCCTGCCCCTCGACACCGAGTTCGTCGCCTTTGATATCGAGACGACCGGACTCAACGCCCAGAGCGACCGCATGACCGAGATCGGCGCCGTGATCTTCTCCGGCGGCGAGATCCTGCGGGAGTTCAACACCTTCGTCGACCCCGAGCGGCCCATCCCGCCCGATATCACGGAGCTGACGGGCATCCGGCAGAGCGACGTGCAGGGCGCGCCGAAGGAGGACGAGGCGCTGCGCCTGTTCCTGGATTTCGCCGGAAAACGCCCGCTGATCGCACACAACGCCCACTTCGACGTGGGCTTCATGAGCGCCGCGGCGCGGCGCTGCGGCATCCGCTTCTCCCCGGTCTTCCTCGATACGCTCGCGCTCTCCCAGGCCCTGTGCCCGGAGCTCAGGCGCTTCAAGCTCGATATCGTCTCGAACCACCTGAACCTGCCGAAGTTCAACCACCACCGCGCCTCGGACGACGCGATGGTCGTCGCGCGCATCATGGGCAGGTTCCTCCCCATGCTCGCCGCGCAGGGGGCGAAAAGCGTGGACGATATCGAAACGGTCTATCACATGCTGCGCCGCACGGACGTGGCGAAGACCTGGCACATGACCCTGCTGGTGCTCAACCGCAAGGGGCTGAAAAACCTCTACGAGATGATCTCGCAGAGCTATCTCAAGCATTTCCACCACGTCCCGCGCATCCCCAAAAGCCTGCTGATCGGACACCGCGAGGGCATCCTCGTCGGCTCGGCCTGCGGCATGGGCGAGCTCTACGGCGCAGTCATGAAGGGCGCGAGCGAGCGCGAGCTCGAGAAGATCGCCTCCTTCTACGACTATCTGGAGATCCAGCCGATCTGCAACAACGGCTTTCTGGTCGAAAACGGCGTGGTCAAGGACGAGACCGTGCTGCAGGACTACAACCGCACGATCCTCAATCTGGGCCGCAAGCTGGGCAAGCCCGTCGTCGCGGCCAGCGACGTGCACTTCCTCGACCCCGAGGACGAGCAGTTCCGCAAGATCCTGCAGGCCGCCAAGAAGTTCTCGGACGCAGACCGCGACTGCCCGATCTATTTCCGCACGACGGACGAGATGCTCGCGGAGTTCGCCTATCTCGGCGAGGAGACGGCCCGCGAGGTCGTCATCACCAACACGCGCGCGATCGCGGACAGGGTCGAGCCCATCGAGCTGCTGCCCAAGGGCCTCTTCCCGCCGAAGATCGAGCACTCGGCCGAGCAGCTCACCGAGCTGGTCCACGAAAAGATGCACCGCATCTACGGCGAGAATCCGCCCGAGATCGTGCGCGAGCGCGTGGACACCGAGCTCAACACCATCCTCTCGCACCACTACGACGTGATCTACATGAGCGCGCAGAAGCTCGTGCAGAACTCGCTCGAGCACGGCTATCTCGTCGGCAGCCGCGGCAGCGTCGGCTCGTCGATCGTGGCGTATATGTCCGGCATCACGGAGGTCAACTCCCTGCCGCCGCACTACGTCTGCCCGAAATGCCGCCACAGCGAATTCGTCACGGACGGCAGCTACGGCTGCGGCGCGGATATGCCGGAAAAGGACTGCCCCGTCTGCGGCGCGCGCATGCGGCGCGACGGCTTCGACATCCCCTTCGCGACCTTCCTCGGCTTCCCGGGCAACGAAAAAACGCCCGATATCGACCTCAACTTCTCGGGCGAGTATCAGGCGAAGGCGCACAAGTACACCGAGACGCTCTTCGGCGCAGACCACGTGTTCCGCGCCGGCACGATCGGCACGCTTGCGGACAAGACGGCCTACGGCTACGTCAAAAAGTATCTCGAGGAGCGCGGCATCCGCGCCACAAAGGCCGAGGAAAACCGCCTGACGCAGGGCCTTGTGGGCATCAAGCGCACGACAGGCCAGCATCCCGGCGGCCTCGTCGTGATCCCGCAGGATATGGACGTGACGGATTTCTGCCCCGTCCAGCACCCGGCGGACGACCCCGACAGCGACGTCATCACGACGCACTTTGAATACCACTGCATGGAGGACAACCTCCTCAAGCTCGACGAGCTGGGACACGACGACCCGACCATGATCCGCATGATGGAGGACATGACGGGCGTGGACGCCAGGGAGATCTCCCTGTCCGACCCCGAGACCATGTCGATCTTCACCTCCCCGGCCGTGCTCGGCCTGCCGGAGGACGACCCGATCATCGGCCGCACCGGCTCGATCGGCGTGCCGGAGTTCGGCACCCCCTTCACGCGCCAGATGCTCGTTGACACCCAGCCGCGGCAGTTCGACACGCTGGTGCGCCTCTCCGGCTTCTCGCACGGCACGGACGTGTGGGCCGGCAATATCCACGACCTGATCGTGGGCGGCGTGGCCGACGTCAACGAGACCATCGGCTGCCGCGACGACATCATGCTCTATCTGATCGCAAAGGGCATGCAGCCCTCGCTGGCCTTCAAGACGATGGAGGCCGTGCGAAAGGGCAAGGTCAAGAAGAGCGGCGACTTCCCCGGCGACGCCGAAAAGCAGATGCGCGAGATGGGCGTGCCGGACTGGTGGATCGAGTCGGCGCGCAAGATCGCCTACCTCTTCCCGAAGGCGCACGCCGTGGCCTACGTCATGATGGCCTTCCGCATCGCCTGGTTCAAGGTGCACGAGCCGCTGGCCTTCTACGCGGCCTATTTCTACCGCCGCAGCCAGAAGGGCGGCTTCGACGCGGCCATGATGTGCGGCGGCACCGAGGCGGTGAGGCGGAAGATCAACGACTTCCGCCGCAAGAGCGAGAGGACCGCCAACGAGGACGACCTGCTCGTCACGCTCGAGGCGGTGTACGAGTTCAATCTGCGCGGCTTTTCCTTTGCGCCGATCGACCTGTACCGCTCCGACGCGGCGAAGTTCCTCATAGAAGGAGAACAGCTCCGTCCGCCCTTCATCTCGATCTCGGGACTGGGCGAGGCGGCGGCGGAGGACCTTGCGCGCTGCGGCCGCAGCGGCAAGCAGTACATCTCCGTGCAGGACCTCGGCGGCGACTGCCCCAAGGTCAGCCAGACGCACCTGGACGCGCTCAAATCGCTCGGCGCGCTCGGCGAGCTGCCGGACAGCAACCAGATCAATCTGTTCGACTTCTGAAAACCGCATAAAAAAAGCGGAGACCTGCACAGGCAAGTCTCCGCTTTTTTGTTTCCGCAGGCTTATTCGATCGTGTAGCCGGACAGATCGAAGAGCGTCTCGTCCGGCGCGCCGTCGACGGACTCGACCGTATAGAAGGTCTCGCCCATATCCGGCTTGACGGCCGGGGCGTCCTCGAGCACGTGCGCGAGCCGTCCGTCCGTGTCGTAGTAAAAGGCGCAGCCGGCGGCGTAGTCCGTAGCGGGATAGACCTCGACGGCATAGAAGGCGCCGTCGACCTCCCGGATCTCCAGCGTGTAATCGTAATCGTGCGCGCGCTGGACGATCTTCTGATACAGCGTGTCCATCATCAGCGCGTTCTTCAGCAGGGCGCCGAGGGAGGTCTCGGTCACGAGCGTGCCCGTCTTTTTGTCGGGGTCGAGATTATAGGCCTTCCCGTCGAGCAGACAGGTGGCGCTCGTCGAGGAGAGCTTCCCGCTGCTCGTCGTGCGCTGCGCGTAATAGGAGCCGCCGCGCGCATGCACGTCGAGGACGGAGGTGGCGTCCATGAAACCGGTGTGGAAGGAATAGCGCAGGCGCGCGCCCGCCTCGGTGTCGATGGAGCGATAGACCGGGTAGAGCAGCGAGGAATCCGCTCTGCCGTCGGCAAGACCGAAGACGAGCGTGTAGTCGTCGCCGTAGGGCACGGCGAGCCCCTCGTCGCCCACGGAGCAGTCCAGCTCGGAGCCGTTCGGCCCGGTGATCACGACGACGCCGTCCGTCTCCTCCCACTTCGGGAACGCGCTCTCGCTGCCGTTGATCACGAACATGCCCGTCCCGTCGGCGTACAGCAGGAGCATCCCTCTGACCATCGCCTCGTCCGGCGTCATCAGCGTCTCGCCGTTCTCCACAAAGTTCAGCCGCCAGGTCCCGCAGAAGCGGCCTGCCTCCGGATGCTCGACGCCGAGAGCGTCCATCAGATCGCAGAATTGCTCAACGTCCCCCTCGTCGCCTTCCGATCCGGCAAGGGCTCTGCGGCACCAGTCGACCGCGGCGCTCTCGTCCGCTTCCGTGCCCTGGCCGTTGGCGGACATCAGACCGAGCATGAACGCGGAGACGACGGCGTTCCTGCCTGCCTCGACGTCTTTTTCAAAGAGCTCCGCGGCGCGCGCGTAGTCCTGCTCGACGCCGAAGCCCTCCCAATAGAGGAAGGCGAGATCGTAGAACGAGCCGTGCTCCGCCGCCTCGGAAAAGAGTTCAAAAGCCTTCGCCTTGTCCTGCTCCAGGTCCTCGCCGTAATAATACAGGTTGCCGAGCCCGTAATAGCCGTCCACGTATCCCTCGTCGGCCGCCTCCCGATAATACGCCAGCGATTTCGCGATATCCGCCTCGAGGCCCTCCGCCCCGTCGCGGTAAAGCGAGGCCAGCAGGCAGCGCCCGGCGTTCCGGATCGTCCAGTCGTCGGAATCGAGCAGCTTTTCAAAGCAGGCGGCCGCTTCCGCCCCGTCGATGCCGGACTTGAGCCGACCCAGACCGGCCCAGCCGAGCAGAGAGCCGCTTTCAAGGGCTTTCTCGTACAGGATGCGCGCCCGGTCGGTATCCTGCGTAACGCCGCAGCCGAGCCGATACAGATCGCCCTGACGGTAGAGCGCCGCGCCGGAGCCCAGTTCCGCACCCTTCTGATAGTATTTCATCGCCCGCGCCCAGCGTCCGGCGTTCAGCGAGTTCGACTCCAGCTTGCCAAGCCAGGCGTACGCGTCGCCGAGACCGAGCGCCGCGGCCTTCCGGAAGGCCGCGACTGCCTTTTGCCTGTCGAACTCCTTTCCGTCCCGGGCAAACCAGCAGGAGAGGCCCTCCTCAAGGGCGGCCTTCGCCTCGGCCTCCTGCTCGGGCGTGAGGGCGGCAGCTCCGGCTTCCGTCTCCTGCGCGTCGTCCGCCATGGCGACGGGGCGCAGCGCGCCGAAGCACGGCGTGAAGAGCATCGCCGCAAGCAGGATCGCCGTAATCAGTACTTTTTTCATTGAAAAGCCCCCGTTCCTGTCAAAAAATGTCATATAACGGAACTCGTTTCCCGTTTACTTCTGTTCCTATGTATACTATGGCAGCAGGCGGCTGTCAATAGAAAAACGGGGCGGAGGCGACCGGACCCCCGTCCCGTTTTTTATTGGAGCGCGGCGAGCGCCGCGCCGATATCGGCGAGCGTCGTGCGCCAGGAGGTGCACAGCCGCACTACGGCGCCGCCGTCCGGCAGACGCTGCCAGACCTCATAGCCGATCTTCCCGTCCAGCTTCGCAAGCTGCGCCGCCGAGAGGATCGGGAACTGCTGGTTGGTGCCGCTCTCCGGAGAGAAGGCGACGCCCAGCGCCTCAAGACCCTCGCGCAGCGCCGCCGCGCAGTCGACGGCCCGCTTTCCGAGCCGCAGATACAATCCGTCGGTGAAGAGCGTGTCGAACTGCAGACCGAGCAGATAGCCCTTGGCCAGCAGCGCGCCGCGCTGCTTGTGCGCGGGAAAGAAATGCGGCTGTTTTTCGCGGAACACGACGGCCTCGCCGCAGAGCGCGCCGCACTTGGTCCCGCCGATGTAAAACGCGTCGCAGCACGCGCCGAGCAGGGGCAGGGTCACGTCCGTGCCGGGCGCGGCGAGCGCATAGGCCAGCCTGGCCCCGTCGACGTAGAGCCGCAGACCGTAACGGTCGCACAGCGCGCGGATCGCGCGCAGCTGCGCGGCGGTGTAGAGCCCGCCGTACTCCGTCGGCTGGGAGAGGTAGACCGCGCCGGGCTGCACCATATGCGGACAGGTCTCGTCGGCATAGAAGGCCGTGAGATACGCCTCCAGCGTCTCTGGCGCGAGCCGGCCGAAGCGGTCGGCCTCGAGCGTCAGCACCTTGTGGCCCGTGGCCTCCACGGCGCCGGACTCGTGCACGGCGATGTGCCCGCTCGCGGCGCCGATCACGCCCTCCCAGGGCGCGAGCAGGGCGGCGAGCACCGTGGCGTTGGTCTGGGTCCCGCCGACAAGGAGGTAGACGTCGGCCTCCGGATTGCCCACGGCGGCGCGGATCTTCTCCTTCGCCGAGAGAGAGAAGCGGTCAAAGCCGTAGGTCGCATGCTGGCCGTCGTTGGCAAGCGTCAGCGCCGCGAGGATCTCCGGCGCGCAGCCGCAGTTGTAGTCACAGGAAAGGTCGATCATCCCATCGCCGCCTTTTTCAGGATGGTCTCATCATATTATCCCGCGGGGAAAAAGTCAAATATTGCGTACGGCGGGATTCTGTGCTATGCTTCATTTCAGAAACAAGGGCGAAATCAATACGAAAGGATATGAGATCATGGCGAATAAAGTCGGAACGCTGATCAAGGAGGCGCGCACCGGCGCGGGCCTCACGCAGGAGCAGCTTGCGAGGAAGATCAAGGGCCTGTCCGCGGCGGAGCTGGGTAAGGCCGAGCGCGGCGAAACGGAGCTGACGCAGGCGATCCTCAAGGAGATCGCAAAGACCACGGGCGTGACGCAGTCCTCGCTGCTGACCGCCGCGAAGGGGAGCGCGCCCGCCGCGAAGAAGACGACGGCCGCCGCGAAGACGACCGCCGCCAAGAGCACGGCGTCGAAGAAGTCCGCGACGACGGCAAAGAAGGCGAGCAGCGCCAAGACGACGGCGGCGAAAAAGACCGCGGCCAAGAAGACCGACGATCTGACGGCGGCGGAGAAAAAGCTGCTGGAGGCCTACCGCGAGGCAACGGCCGACAACAAAAAGCTCGCGCTCAAGATCCTCAAGGGCGAGGGACTGGATCTCGGCGACATGATGGGCATGCTCAAGCTCGACGGCAAGGACGGCGGCGGCGATCTGCTCTCCGGGCTCAAGGACGGCCTGCTCGGCGGCCTGCTCGGGAAAAAGTAAAAAAACAAAAAGCGTCTTTCCGGGATCGGAAAGACGCTTTTTCTTTCAGCAGAATACCCGCGCGATCTCCCGCGCCGTGAAGGCGTCGAGCGAGGGGAAGTCCATATAGGGGCGGTAGACGGACTCGAGCTCGTCGTGCAGCGCCTTGGCTTCGGCGAGCATGGCGCAGGCCGCGGCGACGCAGCGCTCCCGCTCCCGCCGCGCCGCCCGGGTCTGCCGCCGCAGCGCCTTGACCTCCTCCAGCGTGCCGCA
>JAEEGI010015292.1_pt1 | contig 15991 bp, 4 predicted proteins | sample 8958751 | NCBI WGS metagenome assembly JAEEGI01 (sample SAMN16246545, study PRJNA631951) | gut metagenome | biome: gut microbiome; feature: rumen; material: KS-attached | host: Bos | place: Iran: Karaj | collected 2018-10
AAAAAAAATATCAAATAAAATGAATAACTAAAAATGAATAAAAATAATAAAAAAAAATTAAAAATAATTTATTTAAAATATGATATAATTCATATATTAACTTATAAAATATTTTCACAAAAAAAATTAAAAAATGATGAAATATAAAGCATTCATAAAAAAAAAATTATCAACTTTGAAGAAATTATATATAATTTATTTAATATTATTTTCTTCATTTACAAATTCTCAAGTAGTATTTCCAGATCATTATGTAAAAAATGATGTTCCATTTCAAGAATCAGAAATATCATCTCAAGCAAAAATTCAATATATATTAAATGCAGGATATTTCACGGGCACTGAAAATAAAATAATATATAGTTTTAAGTATGGTATTCATTATTATCCTGATAAAACTTGTAATGGAAATTATGGAAATGGATATAGTAATCCTTTTTTCCAAAATAATTTTATTAAATATACTGATAATACTGAAACAACAAATTCAGATCCTAATATTTCTGAAGAAACTGAATTATATTCTTATTATATGTATGGTGATAATATTATTTGTCAAGTTAAATTTCCTTCTATACACAATTCAAATTATATGTTATATTATAAAATACCAATAATACAATCAGCAACATATAATGAAAATATAATAATAAATTTCATAATAATATCATCTACAGGAATTGAAAGAGAATTAAAAATATGTTCGAGACAAATTCAAACATACCACATATTCCATATCAGAATAAGATCAATTTTATTAGGTTCTCCAAATAACATAAGAATGTATTTTAAATGTGATGATCAAAATGAAGTTTTTTCAGAAATGACAGAACAAATGAAATTTAAAATAAATATAAAAAGAGAAAATTCAAATAATAGATTTTATTTAAGTAACTACGTAATAACATTTCTTGATACATCATTAAATCCATATGGAACTCGTAATGGATTACCTCAAATATCTACAAATTTAAATGATCCAAATATACCAGATTGTATATCTCATTATTATAAATCAGGTTCAAATTGTGAAAAATGCCATTATTCATGTTTTGAATGTTCTTCTGAAGGAACAACTTGTGATTCATGTAATATTTTATCTGATTATTCTGATTTAAATAATGATAATGGACAATGTAAAATTAATTATATTAATTTTCAAAATTTTCAAGATTTTTCTTTTGAAATTGGACCTCCAGAAACTCATAGATTAACTTATGGATTTTGGGTTTATATTTCTAATCCTGAAAATATTTCTAATTTAAATACTAATGTTTTTCATATTGTTTTAAATGATTTAATTATTTCTACTATTTCTATTAATAGAGATAGTGTTGATTCTTATTGTCATGTTTTTGAAAATTTAAATCAAGATTTAAAAAACACTTTAACTTTTGGAAATTATAGAAATAAAATTATTGATGATGATTATGTTTATAATACTTCACCTAATAGTGAACAACAAAAATATTTAGATAGTTTTAGTATTAAAGGACAATGGTTTTTTTCTTCTTGTGCTATGAGTTTTGATCATGGCTCTTTTTATGTTAATACTGTTATGAATAATAAAGATAATTTCGCTTTGAAAAGTATAAAAAAAGAAAAAATGTTTGTTTATAACAATAATGTTTATTTAAATGATTATCATTTTAGAATTAATTTTAATAATAACAAACAAATGATTGTTCAATTTAAAAATTTAGGGAAGTTAGCTTCTCCTGTTTTTATTAAGAATTTTATTGTTTTTAAAGAATATTTACCTTATGAATTTCATTATATGTATTTTAATTTTAATGGAATTGAAAATTATGAAAATTATGAAGAACTTTTATATGTTTTACCTTTGAATGAATTATCAATTTCAGGAATTACATATTCAATAAAAGGTTATGATGCATTTTCAAAAGAAGAAAAAATAATAACATTATATTTAGAAAATGTAAATTTTAATGGTTATGCACCTTTAAATTTTAAACATTTAGTTTTATTACCTCCCAATAAACAATATAAAAATATAAATAATAATTTAAATTCAATAGATATACATAATATTATAGTACCAAACAATGCAATTTATGGTTATTATGATAATAAAGCTTTAAAATGTGATAATTCATATCATATGACTCAGTCAAAAGAATGTCAAAATACTTGTAATAATTATATTTATTATCCTGGAATTAATGAAGGAAATTTTTGTGATTATTTATGCACAAATTCAATGAATTGTAATTTAGATGCATCATCATATTCAAATTTTTGTAAAAACTCAGAAAATATATATGAATTATATTACAAATGTGTAGACAAATCAAAAAATTATTATCTTCAATTTAGTGATTTTTACAATAGTGAAGATATAAAGATAGATTTAAGTTCTTATAATTTAAAATCATATATAATAGAATTTTGGTATTATCCAGATATTTTTCTCCAAGGAACACCAGGAGCACATTATGCATATTTAACAGAACAATATATATTTTATTCAAATTCAGTTTCAGTATTATTATATCTTGATTCAGGTCTTTTTGAAGCAGGATTTAATGGACCATCATCAAGATTAGCATTTAAACATTTTTACAAAAATGAATGGAATAAATTTATAATATATTGTATAAAAACTCCCGGAGGAAAATATCATCTTTCAGCATATATGAATAATTTTATTAATGATCCTCATGATTTTGGTCAAACTGATGTTAATGAAGATTTAATTTCAATTGTATTTTGTAATAAATGTACAGAAGATTTAAAAGAGCTAAATTGGGGAACTGGTTATTATAAAGGATTAAGAGTATGGCATGGTGATAAATCATCTGTTCCTTTAACTGTATTTTATGATTCTATGTTTACTACTTATAATACTGATTCTATTATCACTTATTTTCCTTTATCTAATTATTATATTATTAATAATCAAATTTATGATATTAAAAATAATAATTATATTGATTTATTAAGTTCTTCTTATAGTAATTTTAGATTTCAGAAAATTAATTATTCTTCTAAATTTGATTTTATTGCTACTGTTTATCCTTCTTTAGGTAAATTTCTTTCTTCTTTTTCACCAGGATTAACTCCAGGAAATTGTGCTATTGGTTGTAAAAGATGTTGGGAACAAGATCTTTGTTATGAATGTTTTCCTGGTTATTTTCTTTATATTCAACAATGTAGAATTAGTGAACATTATTTTTTTAATACTCATTATGATGGAATTGATGAAAATTCAATTTTAGATATTAGGAATGATTTTAATGCAATTACTGTTAATTTTTGGGTTAAAGTTATTGATTTTTCAAATAATGATGGAACTCTTGTTTATTATAGTGATAAAACTTATTTGTATTATGAATCAGATGAAACAAGTTCAAAATTTGGTTTAAGTCTTATTCATAATGAAAGTGGACAACATATAATTTCTAGAATAAAAGATTTTAGAGAATATATTGGTAAATGGGTTTTTATTTCAGTTTCTTATCATAAAAAAAAATCAGATACTATCGTTTATTTTCCAACATTAATAAAATTTGAAATGGATACTTTTTCATATAAAATAAATAATTATCAGAATTTATTGTTTGATAAATTTCAAATATCAAAAAATTTTTGTATTCATTAAAATTTTTTAGTAATTTTTTGATAGGAGCATATGGTTTTGAAATGAATAATGGAAATATGATAACACCATTTGTAAGACCAACTCAAATAGGAAGAACTTATTTTCCAATGGGAACAACACAGAAAAATTGTTATCAAACAAATTATTTTATTACAAGTGATGATCAACCAAAACCAAATAATAATTTTAATTGCTTTGCAGATTATGAAGATAAATTATTTTCAAAAGTTAGTTCTTTTGATAATTATTTTAAAGAAGGAAGCACAAATTCTATTATTTGTAATGAAAAATGTTTTAATGCTTGTTATGAAGGAGATGAAGATAAATGTACATGTTTAAATCTAAATAATAATTCTCAAATGTTAATTAATAATAATGATGATTATTATTGCAAAATATTTGATTTTATTAATTTTGCAAAAGCAAAAACAATTACAATAAATAAAATAAAAACAGCGAAATTCACTAAAAGATTTACTCTACAATTTTGGTTTTATCCAATAGAATATAATTCCAAATCTTTCACATCAATAGCGTTTATTTGGAAAGGACATTTAAAAATAAATGCGGCGTTAAATGATAATTCTTATTATTTTTATTGTTATTATTACAATAAAGATAATGAAGAAAAAGGTGAATTGAAAACAACATTTAATATAAATGAATGGAATTTTTTATCATGTGCTTATGACCATATAGATCATTTTTTTTATTTAAATACATATGAAACTTTAATAAAAAAAGATTTACAAAATGAAGGGGTAATATTAAATAGAATTGTTTTAGAAGATGATTATACAACTTTAACTATATCTGATGATTCAATAAGACCAGAATGGGGTTTGTTATTTTATCGTCAAATTAGACTTTGGTCTGATGCTTTTTTCAATGCAGAATTTTTAAGCAGAGTAAAAATTGAAACACCATCATTATTTAATAATTTATTACATTGTTATGAACCAATTTTTCCAAATAAGAAAAAAAATGAATTTAATACTAATTTTATTGTTAAAGATATAACACTAACAAGTGATGACTTCATTGTTGAAAAAGAAGATACATATGGAATAAATTATATAAAAGAAACAAAAGAAATAAGTTTATGTTCTGAAAATGGGGAATTTTATGATAAGAGTATTCAAAAATGCGTTCAATTTACTGATGTATCAAAAATGGAAGATTTTTACTTTTCAAATATTCCTCCTTCTTATTCTGGAAGTTATACAATGGCATTTTGGATTTTTTTAGAAGATTCTTCTACAATTCCAAATGGAATTCATTTAAAATGGGAAAAACATTTACAAATTTCAATTGTTAAAAAAGAAAAATTAGTTGGATATTGTTTTCCACAAGGTTATTATTCTGATGAGGTTGATAATACTAATATTAATCAAAAATTCGAAAATAGTTTTAATAAAGCTCAAGTTAATTTGTTAAAAGATGATCAAGTTGAAAGTGGAAATTGGATTTGGACTATTTGTGCTGTTTCTAATTATATTGAAGAATTTTATATTAATGGAAATAGAGATGAAGTTACTATTAATAAATTAAATAGAGAAATTATTTTTACTTATGGTGGTGAACAAAAAAGTCAAAAAGTTTTAAGATATTTTATGAGTGATGTTAGTAATGAAGTTTCTAAAAAAACTAATTTATATCTTGAAAATATTACTAATTCTAGAAAAATTTATTTTAGATCTATTCAATTATTTAGAGATTATCTTCCTTATAATATGCAAATTAAATATGTTGATTTAAGTAAAGTTGAAGTACAAGGAGATAATGCTTTTCCTCAATTATTATTCGTAGCAAATTTTGAAAAATATAATTTAAATAATAAAAGATTAACATATACAGTTTTTACTCCAAAAACAGTAAGTGAAAACGGAAAAAGACAGTATCCTAAAACAGATTACACAGTTCAAACTAAAGTCCCCTCAGGAAGCACTTTTGAATTAAGTTCAAATTTTGTTTTTTTACCTTTATGTAACTTAAAATATGATTATAATCCAATTACTAATCAATGCAATACCATAATTAACACTTGTCCAAACTATCTATGTTATGATGAAATTAATCCACTTACATGTATAAATGGACAATTTTTAAATATTGATTCTGATTATAAAGTTTCTTGTGGTAATAAATGTAATAATAATAAAATGAGAACTCCAGGAACATATGAATTTATACCTTTATGTAATGCAAATTTACCTGAAGATCATGTTACTTTAGGTAGTTTTAATGGAAAAGATTTAAGTATCACTAAATTTTGTTCTCAAACCGATTTTTTCCAAATTGATTATTTATGCAAAGCTAAACCTAAAAATAGTGCTTTATTTTATTCTAGATGTTATAATCCACCTAATTTTACTTTTACTATAAATAATAATTTACAAAAAAGTATTTTAAACGGTTATTTCCTTGAATTTTGGTTTAAATTAGATACTGTTTTAAATACATGTTCAAGAATATATTCTAAAGAATATTTATTTTATGCAAATCCACATTCAATTTATTTAGATACTGAAAATAATAACTTTTACTATAATATAATAGGAACAATAAATACAAAAATTTTAAATGGAATATCTTTATATGAATGGAATAAAATATTAATTAAAGCTACATTAGGATCAATAACAGGTCAAAATGTATATATATATATTAATAATTCTCCTAATCCAGAACCTGAATTTTTAAATATTGAAGAAAGTATAAATTTGCAATTACAATCAATAAGTTTTTGTTCAAATGGAAATAATGGTCAATGTTCGATTGCTTCTGTGGCTTCAATCAATTGGGGAAGTGCATATTATAGAGATATTAAATTATGGGAAATTGATTCATCTTCTTTTGAAACTATTCTAATTGCAAATTCTGAATATTTAAAAAATCATCTTTATTCAATGAAAGTTTATTTTCCTTTAACTTTCGATACTTTTGATAAAAATGTTATATTAAATGCTTTAGGCGATGGAAATGATATTACAATTACTCATATAGCAAGTAATAATTTTGATACAAATGATAATTTTTTATTTACTAATTTTCAAATAGATTTTGATTGGATAGAAATAGACCCAAATAATTTAAATCATTATATATCAAATATGGAAAATAAAGAAATAATTCCATTAAATTGTCATAATTTTTGTAAGAGATGTTATTCAGCATTATCAACATATTGTTATCAATGTAAAGAAGGATATGTTTTAATAGGTCAAACATGTACAAAAATAACAGGATATTTTTTAACATCATTTATAGATAGTTCAATTGAAATTAATGTATCTGATATAGTTACACCTGATGAACCTCTTATCGAATTTACAATATCATTTTCTATGAAATTTATTGGAGTAATAAGACCAACTGGACAAGTTGAAGATAAATATAAAATAATGAGTTTTAATGATGATTTTTTCCTTTCTTATAAAATATCAAATAATGCTTTAACTATGAGTTTAGTTGATAATGTTGATAAATATGTTGATTATAATTTCAATAAATATTTAGGTACTTGGATTCATATTAGTGTTTGTAATTATAAAAGTCCTAATCATGATATTTTCCCACATATGATTGTTCTCACTGTTAATAAAATTGATATTGTTCCTGAAAATGATTTTGTTATGCATAAAGATGGTGCTCAATTACTTTATTTAAGAATAGGAAATCAAATAATTGCTTATTTTTCGGATTTGAAAATATATAATAAATTTCATTACGGTATTTTTGGTCATGCTAAATCAAGTGACATAATTGAAAGTGAAAATAGAATTTTAGCATATTCTTTGATGGGAGATTTAATTGATAATTGCGTTAGTTTAAATGATCCTAAAGAAATAAATAATAGTATTTTTTCATGTGTTCCAGATTATAATCCTTATAAAGAAAAAGAATGTTTAATTCCAAAAGAACAATATTTTGATTTATCTTTAGGAAATGATGATCCTTGTAAATATTGTCATAATATTTGCAAAAGTGAATGTTTTCTATCTTCTGAAGAAGATTGTCAATGTGATTTATCAAAAGGAATTTATTGGTTAAGAAAAAACAAATCTACTAAAAGAACTTATTGTGAAAATGTTCCTTTTATTGATTATTCACTTTTTGAACCTATTACTATTAATGTTCCTTCTTCTGCATCTAAAGAATCTACTATTGAAATGTGGGTTTTTCTTTATTCTTATAATACTGTTAATAATAAATTTAATTATGTTAAAGTTGAATGGGATTTTCATAATAAAATTGAAATTAGAAATATTGATAATATTTTAAATTTATTTTGTTATTCTTATTATTTATCCAGTGATAATGCAAATACATATAATGAATATCTTAGTAAAAATATTAATATGTATAAATGGGTTCATATAAAATGTGGAAGTGATTTTATTTACAAAACTTTTTTTTTGGATGATATTTCAAATACTATTAATTTTGATTTACCAGAAAGACCAATGAAATCAACATTAAAAATAACAACACCTTTACCATCCATTGATTATGGTTTTATATTTTTAAGAAACATTAAATTATGGCAACAATATAATTTCCAATTTATAGATTCAAAATATATAAATTTAGTATCACATGGTAGTTACAAAGAAGCAGATCAAATATCAAATAGTTTTTATCCAGGATTATTAACATATATAAAAGGAGATTTATCTATCAATGATTATGAAAAAACAAAAGAAGGAAAATACACAATATATAATTTATTAGGAGATGATGAAACAGATATAAAATATACAATAGATTTAACAAGAAGAGATACATTTAAAAATTATAATTACATAGATCCAGAAAATATTAATTTATATTCAATTCAAAATATTTGTGATGAAGGATACATATTTAATGAAGGAACAGGAACATGTATATCAGTATTTTCTCAAAATTGTGAATTTGTTGCAGATTCAAAATATAATTGTTTAACATGTCCAGAATCTAATGTTTACCTTAATCCAGATACAGGAGAATGTTTAAATAAATGTCCAGTGAAATATTTTGATAATTTCTATATGAATCAATGTAGAAAATGTCATATAACATGTTATACATGTATAGATGAAAATCAAAACACATGTTTATCATGTATTGATCCTACATTTTTATTAATAAATGAATATGGAAGTTTCTGTGTTGAAAATTGTGAATATTATGGTTTAACATCATCTAAAATTAATGGTAATTTATGTGTTGAATTTGAAGCTGATGCTGTTTTAATCAATGTTTCTGAGGATGTTCCAATAAATAAAAAAGAATTTAATTATATTGAAGTTAAAATCACTTCTAATAAAGATTCATATGGTAAGGAATGGAGATTTAATCCTGATAAAACCAGAGAAGTTAACAATGATCCTGATATGATTTTTCCTTCAGAAACTCCTTTTATTGATGAAGAAGATATAAATAAAGAGATTATTAAAGTCGATAAAAATTTCTTTGAATTAGGGAAAAAATATGTTTTTGAATTAGATATTTATAGAAATAATGAAGATAGTGTTGTTCTAATCACTAAAACTTTTATATTAACTATTAATTCACCTCCAATAAATGGTGAGTTAATTGTTTTTCCTGAAATTGGTTTATTTGATACTACTGTTTTTGTTATTTCTTCTATTGATTGGATTGATGATACAACTGAAGATTTAATGTATTATTTTTATTATATTGAAGAAAAAACCACTACAATAAAAAAATTAACTGAATCTGAAAATAGGGAAAAAGAAATAATGAGTAAATTTACTTATATTTATCCTGAAGAGAGCAATTATATTACGATATATTGTGAAGTTATTGATAATTATGGTGAATCTACTAAAGTAGAAAAAAAAATCAATATAGTTAAACAAATATGGAGTGGACTTTATACTATTCAAAATGCTTTTGATAATTATTTTATTCCTTCTTTATATACTGTTGATGATGTATTAAGAAGAAGTGAATTTTTAAAAAGTTTAGGAATAAATCCTAATGAAGATAAAATTGATTATCAAATTAAAAGTTATTTTGAACCTTCTTTAGATAAGGAAATTATTATGTTATATGATCCTGAATGTGTTGATGATTATTGTAATAAAAGAGGAAAATGTGAATTTATAGATAAGACTATTATTTGTAATTGTGATAAAGGATTTATTGGAAGAAATTGCCAATTTGAAGAAGATTATTTTTATGATGTTGCTGATAAATATAGTGAATTATATAATATATTGTTTTCAAATTTAAAAGAAACTATTTCCTTTACTCAATTGAAAGCTATTCATAATTTATTTTTCGCTGCTTCTAAATTTTTTGAAACTTCGACTTTTTTTATTCAAAATGTGGATAAATTTTTATCTTTATCACAAAATCTTTATATTGATTCAATAATAGAAAATACAAAAATGTATTTTGATTTAATTGATTTTTATTATACAATTGAAGTTTATAGAATGAATAAACTAAAATTAAAACATAAATTAGAAAATAATGGTGAAAGAGGAGAAGCTTTAACAGAAAGTGAAGCATTAACTTTTAAAGATTCATTTGAATATTTATCTGATAAAGTAAGTTCATTTTTAAAATTTATAATGAAATTAAATAAATATGAATCATTTAATTTTGATACTGAAAATTTCTTTGCTTCAAGTATAATTGTAGCACCATCATTTAATGAAAATAATTATTTTTCAACAAGAAAATCAAAATATTATTCTCAAGTATTATTTAGTAGATGTTTAAATTATATTGAAAATAAAAAATTAGGAAATACATATTATCAATTATATTTAATATATGTTGAATTTTATAATTTCCCATATGCATTTAATAATTCATTATATATTAATAATACAAGTCCATTAATAGATATTTCATTTGTTGACATTGAAAGTCAAAAAGATATTTCACTTTCAGAGTGTTATGATTCTGAGATTATTAAAGTTAAATTACCTTTTACTTCTTATAAATGGTTAAATGATTTAAATAGACAAATTTCCTTATTTGATCCTAATAATTATTATAATTCAAAAAGTCCTATTTTCAAAGATCCTATTTATGTTAATAAATCTGGTTATATTCTTAATGAAACTTCTGAAGAAAGAATTAAGAGATATAGTAGATTATTTAATTTTTCTTGTACTTATTTAAAAAACAATGATTTTATTGAAAGTGGTATTAATTATAATAATTTATCTGAATATTTCGTTGAATTTTATACCAGTCATTTAACTAAATTTACTACTTTCTTTAAAGAAAATAATGAATCTTTTCATTTTTCTTCAAGATTTTTTTATTTGAAAAAACCAGAAATTTTAAAATGGTTTCCTAATTATAAAAATAATAGTGCATTTTTTATTCTTGGAGGATTTTTCTTATTGTATATAATTTTACTAATAATATTTTATATATATGACAATTTAATATTTAAAAAAGAAACTTTATTAGAATCTTTAAAAGTTGCAATTGTTAAATCTTTTATTCCATATGAAAAAAATAAAGATATAGAAGCTTTAAAATTAATTCCTTATAATTTTGATCCTGGAATAAATCCTTTGCCTCCTGAAGAAAGGAAAGAAAAACCTTTTAAAATTCATTCAAATAAAGTTCTAAGAGATAGAGATATTAATAAATTAGATAATATTAATGAAAGTTTTCATCAAACTGATGAAAGTAAAATTTATGATGAATTAAAAATGAATGATATACAAATTTATAAAAATAAAAAAAAATTAAATGGAAATTATATTCAAAATAATGATGAAAATGGAAAATCAAAAGCTGTTCAATTTAATATAAAAAAACAAGGAGAAGATAATGAAAGTGATTTAAATTCAACAATAATAATTCATAAGAAAAATTTAAACATTGAATTAAATGATAAGAAAATTAGAATTAAAAACAATAAAGAAAAAATATTGTTAAATAATTTACCAGAAAATTTTGAAGATTCAGAAGAAGATTATAAACAAAGATTAGATTTTTTTCAAGCTTTAGAAGTTCCAATATCATTTTTTATTTTTACAAATATAAAAGAAAGACATAATTTAATAAATCCATTTTTTAATATTTCTTTATTTAATCGAAGATGGATTAAATTAACGATTTTTATAACTGATATTTATATAACTTCATTAATGATATCTATTTTTTTAACTTCTTATGAATTTATTTTAGAAAAACAATTTTTATATTGTTTAATCGTTGGAATTTGTTCAAATATAATTTCAAATATTGTTATTTATATTTTAATTTTCTTTTTCCAATTAACATATAAACAAAGAAAAAGATTATTTTATGTTGTTACAAAAGGAGGTGAAATGGTAGTTTTAAAAGAATGGGAAAATATTCAGGATAATAATTTTTGTTTTATTTTAATTGGATTAACATTATGTATTGGGATTTGGATGTTTAGTTTTTATACTAGTTTTTGTTTCTATGCCGTTTGGGCAATCCAAAATAAAGCTTATTTATTATGTTTTTTATTAGCTTTTATTTTTGATTTTATTCTTACTGAATTTTTAATTGAGCTTTTAATTGGATTATTCTATATTTTTAGAAGTAGTGATTTTATGACTAAATGTGGTGAAAATCTTAATTATTTAAGAAATTATAGATGTTTATGGCCTTAATTATTAATATAAACAATTGTATTAAATAAATAAAATCATAATTTTAAATTTTGATAATAATTAAAAATCTTATTTTTTTAAATATTAAAAAAAATAATAAAATTTTATATCAATAAAAAAAACAAAAACAAAGATTTAATATAGATCATCCATTTTAATTCCATCCTTCATAAACAAATCATCGAACTTATAAACATTACATTCATTTTTACTATGATTAAAATCCCAAACTTGTGCAAAGAAAGGATTAGATTTAGCAATATTATCATAATCCCATTGTTTAACAGGAATATAGCATTGAGGACACCAAAAACCACCTAAAAGAATTAAACAAGGTGAAGCTTCAAATTCACTTTTACAATAACCACATTTCCATTTTAATTTACTTTTTAAATCTCCTTTATTCATATTTTCACTTAAACATTCACCACCTCTAAATTCAGCTGCTTTCTTCATATCATTAATATCTAAATCATCTTCATTTTTTGTTTCATCATATCCATGATCACAAATAAATTTATCACCTGATGAATTTTCCTTCTCAAATTTCATTAATTCGAATTTATCCCAAGTAGATGGTATTTTATTATATTCTTCCATTCCACCAAAATATATATTTAATCTTTGATTATTTTTATTATATATCCAGTCTAATGTTCCTAACTCTTTAGTATATGCTATTCTTTTCATGTACATTTTTGTTGCTGGAGCTACTAAAAAACTTGGAATGTATCCCCCTAATTTTAAATAATATGATACTTTTGTTCCTAATCTTTTAAAATAATCTTTAACTGGTAAATTTTCTCTAAAATGAAGCATTTCTTCTAATTTATCCCCATCATAATAAAAATGTCCATGGAAATTTTTAGTTGCAAACCAATTAGGTTCAAAAACTCTTTCTAATTCAGGCATACCTAAACAATCAAAAGTTAAGCTTTCGAATTCATAATTAGTTAATCTATATTCTTTTCCACTTCCAACATTAAAGAATCTTCCCCAGAAATTTTTTCCTAAATTTCCTTTTAAATCTTCTAACAAAACTTTCCTAATTAAAGTTCCAGAATCTTCTACGGTGCACCATTCTAAAACTCCATTTAAAGGAACATGGAAAGTGATAGCAGTAGCACTTTTTAAAATATTAGGAAATACAATACCAGATAATCTTAAAGAAACCCAATTTTTAATTCCACTTTCAACAACATGTTTCTCAGCTAAGACTTTAGATAAAGCATAATGATCATATATACTAATTTTAATTGGATCTCCTGTTCTTCCCCAATGACGAGGATAATTTCTATCACCAGTTTCTGCTACTGAACCTATATATACTAATTTAATATTATCTTTATTTTCTTGTTCTAATATTGCTTTTGTTATATTTTCTACAGCTGTTATATTAGTTTTTAATGTTAAATATGGCTTTGTGTCACATTGAGGTGATACCATTCCTCCTATGTGAAATATATAGTCACTTCCTTTCACTCCTTCTAATACATTCTCATATGATAATAGGTCACCCCATATAATTTCTATTGATGGATTATTCATATGTTTTGAAAGGAGAGTTTTATTTTTAGATGAGTCACGAACTAAAAGTTTTAATTTTATTTTGTCTATGTCTTTCATTAATTCTTCTAATGCTGCTGTTCCCATTGTTCCTGTTGCTCCTGTCATGAACACTGTTGGCTTTTTTGAATCCATTTTTTTTTTGTGGGTTATTTTTTTTAATTTTTTTTTTTCTGTTTTATTAATTATATTAAAAAGTTAAATATTATAGTTATTAAAAATTAACATATAATAAAAACTATATATTAAGCACCATATAACTATATTTATATTTTCTAGGTGAACAAACCTAATAAATATAATAAAAATTTACTAAGCTTGGATACTAGAAATAAAAGAAAAAAAATACAAAAAATATATTAAATAAATATTTTATCTTTTATGGTTACTTTAATAATTATTTAATTATTTAAAAATCAAACCCAAAAAATGAAAATGGCGAATAAAAGAAATAGTGTTTTATTAATAGCAAATAATTATATTGAAGAAAAAGCACTTAATGAAGCATTAAAAACACCTTTTGATACAGTAATGGAAATTTTACATAATGTAGAAAAATATTTAAGAAAAAATAATCAAAATTTAGCAAATGATGTTAAAATTGCAATTAATCTAATTAGAAGTCAAAAATTATATAAATATCAAGCATTAGATGAAAATTATTCTGATATTGAACAAAATCCAGAAATTAGAAATATTATTGGTTATTTAAAACAATATTCAACAAAGAATAAATTTGCAAATATGAAAAAAAGTTTTCAAACTTCAAAATTTAATGAAATACCAAAAGAAATGAGAAATAAATTTAATTTAATGAATAGAAAAATTTCTGATAATAAAACTAAATTAGATGGTAATGAAAGTGATAATGAAAATGAAAGTGAAAGTGAAAGTAAAAGTGATAGTGAAAATTCTAGTGAAGAAAATGAGAAATTATTTGATGATTATTTAAGTGATGATGAAGATACTATTCATCATATTTCAAATTTATCTCCTGAAAATAGAAATAAAGTAATTAATAATTTAGGAAAAAAAAATAAAAAAACTCATTTAAGTTTTTCAAATTCTTTAAATTCAATGATAGAAAAAGAATTATTAGATATTCATTTTAATATCTTTAATTATTATCCAGAATTAAAAAATAAAAATAGTTTTATTAATGGTACTTTTTTTTTAATTGAACAATTTGATCAATTGAAAATAATAAAAGAAAACATATTAAAAAATTTTTTAAATATATTATATGAAAAATATTCATCATCAACTGCAATTTATCATACAGAAAGACATGCATTAGATATATTACAAACAGTATATATTTATACATTTAAAACAGATGTTATTTCAATGATTAATTTAACATATTTAGATATATTATCTTTAGGAATTGCATCTCTTTGTCATGATTTATCACATCCAGGATACTCAAATGATTATTTAATTAGATCAAATAATAATATTGCTTTAGATTATAATGATATACATGTTTTAGAAAATTATCATATTTCTCAAATGTTTCATATAATTAATAAAAATAATGATATAAAATATAATTCAAATGATAATTTAAATAGTAAAAATAATAATAATAAAGATAGAAAAAAAAATAGTTATAATATATTTGATAATTTACAAATTGAAGATTATAGATTAATAAGAAAAAGAATAGTTGATTTAATATTAGCAACAGATATGCAAAATCATTCAAAAGTATGTACATTAATGAAAAATTTTATTCAAAATAAAGAAAATAAAAATTCAAAATATAATTATAATATGACTGAACAACAAGATGTTATGAATTTTTTAATTCATACTGCAGATATAAGTCATTGTTCAAAAGATTTTGATATAAGTTTTAAATGGACTAATTTATTAAATGAAGAATTTTGGAGAGAAGGTGATGAAGAAAAAGAAAAAAAAATGCAAGTTGGATTTTTATGTGATAGAAATAATTCAGATACTCCATCTAGTCAAGTTGGTTTTATTAAAGGAATTATTTTACCAACTTTTGATATTTTATATAATTGCTTTTCTAATGAAGATATTTTATTTTATATTAATAATGTTAGAAAAAATTTGGAAGAATGGAATAAAAGAATTGTAAAAAAAAAGTAATTTTTTTTTTGGGTAATTTTATTATTTTTTTCTTTTAAAAAATGATTATTTTTTTATT
>JAEEGI010015298.1_pt1 | contig 15987 bp, 11 predicted proteins | sample 8958751 | NCBI WGS metagenome assembly JAEEGI01 (sample SAMN16246545, study PRJNA631951) | gut metagenome | biome: gut microbiome; feature: rumen; material: KS-attached | host: Bos | place: Iran: Karaj | collected 2018-10
TCTTAGGTGGGGCAAAATATTCTTAATCCGAAAAAAATGGCAAAAAAAAATCCGCGGCTTACCTACGGATTTTGAAAAAGAGGTATTTTTCGATGGAAATCTGGTTTTTTCAAAAATCATTAAAACCGCAACAAACCTGCGCACTCCAAAGCCTTGAAACAAGGGCCCTGCAACTAACCTGCGGCATTTTGCTCACCCACGAATGAAACAGTAAAAAAAAGATAACAGGATACGCCGAAAGTTGCAGGTGCAATTTCCGCATACCATCTGCCCACGGCATCTGGAATAGGGTGGACCCTACACCCCAGCGTATCCACAATGTTCACTTCTGAAAAAGCAATGTCTGCTTTTGAAAATGTACTATGACAAAAAAACAGAGGACCGGCGTCATTTTGACGTCAACCCTCCGTATAATATGACGTCATTTTGACGCCAAGTTTTCAATTACACTGCTTTACTCAAGTCCGTTTCAAGCTTGATAACCTTATCAAAACGTCCGAGATGTTCAGCAGATACATCGTGAGTTATTACTATCAAAGTCAAATTCTCATCTTTAAACAGATTCTCTTCGATGGATTTTGCTGTTTCTGCATCAATGGCACTGGTTCCCTCATCAAGAATAATTACTGGTCGTTTTCTCAGATATGCTCTTGCTAGTGCAATCCTCTGTCTTTCTCCGCCAGATAAATTGGATCCCTCTTCACCTATACCCTCTGCTCCTGCAGCTTCTTTTTGTTGAACAAGGTCACTGAGTTCAAAAAGATCATAAACATTATTGATCTCTTCTTCCGAGAATTCCTCATCCATAGAAACATTTTCCTTGATTGATCCGCTGAAGATATAGACGTTCTGAGGGACATAAGACACGATGGAATTAAGACTTGTTTCATCCACCTGTTTTCCGTTTACTTTTATCTCACCCTCATCGCATTTATAATAACCGGACAATAGATGTGCGATTGTAGATTTACCGGAGCCATTCTCTCCAACCAGTGCAATGTGGTCACCTTTGGTTATATTCATAGAAAAATCATCTATGATCTTTTTCTCATCATCATATCCAAAGCTGATGTTGCAAACATCAATAGACTTAAGATTATCCCCAAACCTATCCTTTGCTTCAATAATACTATTATCTTCTTCAGCTGAAAGTAACTCATCTATATCCTTATAAAAAGGCTTAGCGGCTTTTATTGCAGGGAATATCTGTAAACTTAAACTCAAAGATCCGCTAAAATTCTTTCTAAGTGCACTCAATGCAATCCATTCTCCGAATGTCATTCGTCCTAAAAAAATCATATATCCACAGAAAAAAGTTATTCCAAGGGTAAATAATACTCCTATTATCTGAGATAAAGTCCCCACTAAAGCTTCACAATCACCTTCACTATTTTCCGCTTTCCTCAGTTCAGCTACTTTTTTATCCATTTTCTTTCTATATTCTGCCATCCCAAAAGAAAACAGAACCTCAAACCCGTGTAACAATTCTTCCGTAACTTTAGTATATCCTGCCAGTTTTTGCGCGCATTCCTCATTCTTTTTTTCAAGCATTTTTGATGTAATCATCGGTAAAAAGGCTGAGAAGACACCTCCAACTACGCAAATTAGTGCAATCGATATATTGTAGAACAGCATAATGACAACTGATGCCACTAATGTAATAACCTGCGCTGAAAAAAAAAGAATTAAACTTAAATAAGAGTTTTTAAGCCTTTCAATATTATTAGTCAAAAGGGATATATAATCGGAATCACCTTTATCAACATGGGAGCGATACTCCTGTTTCGAAATAGCCGTTAACGCAGCCCCTCTTATATCATTTGCGACACCATTTACAAATCTATTGTTCAACACTTCATTTAACAAAAAGAATGAAGCCATCAATCCATTTATCAAAAGCATTGCCGCAGCGGCCCGAACAACAGCATTCCAAGATCCGACTCCCAAAGTATCAAAGAATCTTTGATCAAATATAGCCGATATTGATAAAGATACAGAAAATACAACACCAACTAAACAAACTAACAAAAATAACCATTTTCTTTTAAATATTATTTTTCTCATATTTTTCTCCCTAGGGGGCGGCGATTGCTATACAGCACAATCGCCACCAATTTCTATAACACTACACCTGCTTGCCGATAAGATACTCTTTATACTCGGCACACTTCCATACTTTGCCCATTTTGAATACCATTACGTTTTCCTCCTTTTTTTATTTATCACACTGCAGTGTTAATACTCATGCTAATAATTTAATCATTGTTTCGTTATATAATTGCTGATACGCGGTGCACATCGAATCCTTGCATTCTATACTTCCGCCAACAGACAGCCCACGGAATGAACATCCGCCTCCGCATACATATTTATATTCACAATCCGAACATTCCGGCTTATGTTCAACAGAGATAATATTTTGAAAATCGGCTTTGTCTAGTATTTCTCCAATGTTCTCAGTTAAGGCATTCCCCAAAATATACTTCGAATTCAAAAACATATGGCAAGGATATAGTTTTCCATCACTCGCTACTGCTATCAGATTCTTACCAGCTCCGCAACTCTTTCTACATCCGATGCAGTCCGTATCCGGAGCATCTTCTATATACCCATTTCCTTCATTCCTGTCCCTCTTTATTAACTTATCAAGACACTTTTCCGATAATGTTATTTGATATGGTTGATTAATATCATCCACCGGTGCAGTAAACAAACTAAAATTGTATTTTGATCCAATCTCCTTTGCAAAAGCTGTCATTTCATCCAGTTTATCAATGTTCATTGCATGTAAATTAAAGATGATATAAACTTTTTTCCCCGCTTTTACTATCTGACGTATCCTTTCTTTTATTAATTCGTTGTCTCCTGATCTTATTCTTCTTCCCTCTGTTCCATAATCCATCGATATACATAATGTATCGCATGAACTATTAACATACTTTTCTATATCCCTCATACCATTGGAAATACAAGAAACATTGATTCCTTTAGATTTTATATAAACAATCAAATCTTCAATATCATCTCTAAAATAAGGCTCACCCCCAGATATTACTATCTTCTTTATGGATGCTCGATGTAGATTGTCAATAACAATTTTCCATTCATCTAACGACAATTCCTTTTTTTTTCCAATCCTGCATTCATTTCTTGAGTAACAGCCAATACACTGCATATCGCACTTTTCCGTAATATGTATATATGCCGCTCTATCACGTGAATTAATGTATTCATTCTCAAAGAAATGTTCTTTTAACATATCTTCATATAGTTCTTTCTCCTCTTCAGAAAGCTTATTTAAATCTATATGCTTCCCCCGCATCAATTTACTAACAAGTTGATAACCCACCTCGCTTAATCCATATACAACACCCGTTTCCGGACATCCTAGAATATTTATTCCTTTAATATCAAACAATAAACATCTATCTGCAAGTTTCATATTTTTCACCTCAATTTATTACTTTTATGCGGCTTCATTGTATTTTTTCCATATAAAAAAGAACATGACGTTTTATAAAAAAATGCTTTCTCAAAACGTCATGTTCTTCTCTTTTATACAATTGTATCATTCAGCCATAAAAATAATGGAGGGCACTAGCTATGAAACACATATCACATATTATTTCCGTTTTAATCATTGCTTTATTACTGTCTTTAATTCCTAAGTCCGTTGCATCGACATTCTATGATGCATACACTATATGTGGCGATAACTCAGGTGAAACGTCTCCGAAAAACAGCACCAAGGGTTAGAAAACACCGTTTAAGTTAAACTGTTTATTTACATATGCACTCAGAGAATCTACATTGGACTGTTCATAGTATAACTCCGCCATATGCACGGCTTCTATGAGCAGTCTTTTTGCTTTTTCACTAGAAGCATTTCCTTCTTCCATTCCCTCAACATATAAATCCAAAAATTGCTCTATCATTTCAGCTGAATCAGATTCAAATATATAGTTAAGTGCTGATAACGCCACTTCCTTCTCTTCCTCCCACTTCCCGATATCTCCGAGCGCTCCGCCTTTAACACGATTAAATTGGTAAATCCGTCCCATATTTGGAATAAGCTTTCGCATTTCGTTCTTTATATATAAATCAGAAAGACTAATTGCTTTATTAGGATTATTTAACTTTCTTCGATATATCCTCGCAAGTTCAACCATAATTGTAGATTCCTGAGGACTATAATACCTAATTCTTTCTCCTCTTCCATTTGTCAATTCCAATAAACTCAATAATCTTTCAACTGCTTCTGAACCAGTGATTTTTCCCTGACCTAATTCAACAGTAGTTTTCAACTCACCGCAATATTGAATATTCTGAGGAATAGTCATGTCTAATTTTGCCTCAAGTAAATCCAGTTTCTCCATTCCCGCTTCATCATAGCCCATTCTAAGCGTATTCTCTGTTTCAATTCTTCTTAAAAAACACTCATAACTATTGGTTACTATAATCCCAAAATAAAAACCCAACACAACGTTTAATTTTGTTATGATTCCTTTAAGTTTATTACTATTCGGTTTCCGTCTTCCCTTCTCTATCCTTGAATAATTTTCTGGTTCACATATTCCTTCACTTGTTAGTGCCTGAGAATACCCTTTGTCAATCCTAGCTGATTTTATAAAATCGCACACCTCGTTAATATGCGGTATTTGAATATAGATTAATTCTTCTCGAAAAGAATATCCATCTCCGAATGTCGCAATCAAATTATTCAAACTTTTTCCCCATTTTGCATATTGGGAATGATTCTCACAACCAGACTTGCCCAGGTTTTCCAATAATAAAGGCATATCTAAAATTGCATACGCGTTTCTCATAACATGAACTGCTTTTTCAATGCTTATAATATCCGCTCTTTCGCCAAAGCAAACGCACTCTGTTGCCGCCAGCTTAGACATGGCCCCTGTGGCAGCAGAATAATCATCAATCGATATAGCACAATACCTAATTAATGCGAGAATATTCCGATGTATTTCTCGGTCTCTTGAAGGATTTAGCTTGTGTTCTGCTATAAAATATGAACACAAAAGCTGTATTTCCTCCTGACCAATATACTTAGTTGAATAGTCAATTGTTAACGGATTTCCGATGGTTTTTGTAACAGATTTTTTTATTAATTCATATGCTTTTTCCGAAAAGCCTTCCTTCATCACAAGAATTGCATATGCCAAATAATCTAGAAACTGGCTTGAAATAGGGTTGTTTAATCCCTTTAATTCCTCCATCGCTTGTTTTATCTTTTCGACTTCATTTACATCTCTCTTTTTTAACGCTTCTCCCACTTTTTCTTTAAGAATAAACCATTTTGTTTCTTCCTCTGAAAGCACAATATTTATCCTATATAAAGATACTCCTAGTCGTTCCCATATATTCGCAAATAGTAACCCATCAGGCTCTTGAATCCCATTTTCTATTCGATAATATGTCTGCTCATCACATAAACCAAAACATATATTGTCTAGAGATATCCTTTTTTCATTCCGTGCATCGTAAAGAAGCTTTCCCGCTCCCATTCTATAAGAATTATTAATATCGTTCATTTAAATTCCAACCCCTTATTTTTACGTAATGACCGGATTTTTGCAAACATTGAAAGGCATAAGCTCTAATCTGATTATTTTTTTCACTATCATTTAGCTTCCAAAAGAATTTCCATGTTTTATCACAATCATACTTGAGTATTTCTTTGCATATTTCCAGCTTCTCGTTTACGCTATCTTCTTTATAATTTACTATTTGATATACTATTTAAGTACTTCCCATGTAGAGTTCTTCTTTGCTCCGACACGTTTGATGTACCCTTTTTCAGTCAAAGATACCAATGCTCTCTGAACTGTTCTCACCGTCTTTGACACCGTTTCCGCTATCTCTTCTCTAGAGATTGTAGGATCCTGTTTTAATACAGCAAAACAGTCTGCTCAGTTATGTTTAAAGCCTGTCCCCATCCATAAGTGACATCATAAGTGACATCCGGTATGTCACTTATAGAATTTTATAATTGTTATTGCCCATTATTAACGCTTTTCTATTCATCTCATTTTTTCAATTACGCTCGCTAGCAGAAGATTTCTCCATAGAATCAATTACATAAAGCAACGGATATGATTCTTTGTTTTCGTCATACACTTTCTGAATCTTTCTATCACGCACACTATGATCTTCAACTTTTATATATACGTAAATTCCTTTTTCCGTTTTTTCAGCCTTTTCATACGTTATGATTTGTTCTTCAAAGCCATGGAGATAATTTGGATTAGTATTTAACTTTATCTCAATAACTGTTTTATCTTTCGCTCCCCGGCTTATTTTGACATCTGCAGGACCCGGTCCTTCATTTGGTTCAAACGAAAAATCATAATCATGGTCTTCACATATACTCTTCCCGCATAAATGAATCAATCTTTGCACTGTCTTCTCTCTTTTAGAGGACGGTGCCAGTAGTATTTGCTCCCACCCTTTATTATTTTCAATCCAATCTTTAAAGATATCTAAAACCAAAAGAGCCACGTCGTAACTATCTTCAATCCCATCATCGGAATGCATAATAAAATCTAATAGCCCTGTTCTTTTGATGCTTCTAAAGATTGTAGCAACATGATAATCCATATCTTTATTTAGATCATACAAATCTATCTCTCTTTTATCATACTCCTTGATAACTCTGGCACATTTCTTTGGATTCAAAAAAATCTGCTCACGAATTACCTTTTTCTTTTCTTGTGTAGCTAGCTTGTACCATTCCTGACCTATTGCCACATTGATTTCTCTGCGAATTGCTTCATTTTCAGATATTACGCGATCAATATCACTCCAATCCCTCGCTATAGGCAATTCATGTAATATCTCCTTGGGTAAATACAGTAGTTCACACTTCTTATATGGATTAATTGCTATACCCTCATTAAAAGTAATCGTAGGGTAGTTTTCTACTAACACGCCTAATTCATTATTTATTCTTTTTGTATACTCTCTTATATCATCAATAATAAGAGTTCCAATCATATCGCTCAGTCTATCAGCCGCAACATTATCCTCAAACAGCCCGACCAATTGAAATATTTGTGGCTGGTTAGAGCCCGATTTGACTATTTCGTAAGCATCTTCAATCACTTGTTCTGATAGACGCAAGCCAAAGCCTGCCCCCTGTTTTGACTCTGAAAACCCCAAATTTATTCCGTTTATCTCACTAAACTTAAACATTTTTAACGCTGTCTTATATAGTTTATCTCCCTTATCAGAAGATTTGTCCAGCAACATCATTATATTTGCAAAGAAATTGTCAATTCGCTCGTAAGAATGTAAAAACTCTGGCGTTGTTGCTTTTTTAAGACGTAAAATATTGATAAAAAAATGACTGTCTCTGTTTATAATTGAATCAAAAACTCCTCTTTCTTCCAAAGCCTCCCCTAATTCTAAAAATTCTGATATAAAAATATCTCCCAACTTTCTCCCCTCCGTCTATCTAAACTCGGTCACATCAGCAAAGTATTGCCTATATATAGCAAAACTCATCATTTTTCTCCCCTAAACCTGTACTTCCCTTTGCCCATTCCTTCTACTGGAACGATGATTTTTAGTTCATCTTCCATCCTTTTCAAATAAGAAGTCGCTGTCACCTCTGAACAGCCTAGAATTTCAACCACTCGTGAATTTCCGAAAACCTCTGTACCTATTTCCTCATATAACTTCAAAATGTTTTGTTTTATTTTTTTTGTATATCCCGAATCCATAAGTTTCTGCTTGAAATCTTTGGTTTCATTCTCAATCCAAACTTTTTTCTTTGGTTTGGTTCCATTTTTTATCTCATAATATTCCTCATTTACAGGTATAACCACAGAAGTTACGTTGTCATTTACATCAAAAGTCTTATAGAAAAGATCTGGAGATCCATTTTCCTGCATTGATCTTTTAGCTTCCCCAATACCCGTTCCGAAGGATTCTATAATACCTAACGCTTTAAACATATCCCTAATTTCAGGGTTTTCTGAGTCTCGCTCATTAAAGAATGTTCTTTCATTCAAATCACTTATTCGGATGGGCGGTAACGGCTTGTTATAATTCACAATGTTTATCTGTTTTTCAGACACATATATTTGGATAGGCTTACCATTTTCATAGTTGTTATGAACAATGGCATTTGCTAGTAATTCTTCCAATGCTATATATGTAAAGTTCTGGATTTTACGATTATCTGCGCTGCCATCAACACGTATAACCAATTCATTTAAGAAATTAGTATTAATGTACTCTAACGCAGAATAGTACTGCTTCCAGACCGCACCTTTAAAAACTTTGGATTCCATCTTTCTTTTAGTCCCAAACATATCAATAATCAATTCTGTATATGCATATGGAATTCGATCCTCTGGATGATCAGAAAACATGAGGACAGCATAGTTTTTCACGCGTCGATCCGCAGGATCATTTTTATCAAGCAAGTCCAAAGCCTTGGCCAGCTCTTTCTTTTCCATTCCATCACTAATCTGTCTTGAGCTTGTCTTGGAAAAATATTCTCTGAGTAAATCTGCGCTTAAATCATCAATCGATGCCCCGGAGCTTACAATCGAGCTATAATGAAAATTGGAAAACTTTCGCAGCAAATCATATTCTTCGTCTACTCTCGCAAGACGGGTGTCAGCTTCAATTCTCACATATCTTCCCGGCTTAAGATTTATCTTTTTGTCCTTTTCGGCTTTTTCAGCCACCATAAACGGGCCTCCCGTCTGGCGCTTTACAATAATAAGCAAATAACTTATTCCATCAAGATCATTTGATACTACTTCAAACGCAACATTGGGATATAAAAAGGAACGCAGTGCATTAATGGTATTTTTACATTTTTCCAGTCTCCCTTCAGCAATCCCCTTAATCGGGAGCACAGGGATAGCTTTCTGTTCTTCATTGTTTTCCTCTTCTACACCTATAAAAATATATTGAATATCATTGTTGTAATAGTTATTTCCATACGCGCAGATGGTTTTCAATATTTTATCCAGTTGCTGCTCTGATGCTTTGTATTCTATATATGAACACTCTGCAGTTTTGGTCTTAAGTATTTCGTTTGCCTGTTTTTTTATTTGTCTGTAATCCATAGTTTTGCCCTCCGAATCCAAAGAAATTATACTTAAATCCAAAGATTTTGTCAATCAAACCAAAGAAAAAGCACCCTGCATCTAGCAGAGTGCTCTCATCATTCATCGGGTAGTTCACCTTCAAAAGGTGTAAACGGGGTGTAAATCAGATATCAGTCTGCCCACAAATGGCTTATTTCCGCCTTTCTTTGCTTGGGCATTAAATCCTGCCGTGGCAGATGAAAAGCACTCTCGTTGGTTTCATATTTCCTCCTAAATTACTGTAAAATGCGCTAATTTGCGCTAATTTGCCATACTTTATAACGTTTCCAAAACATACAAAAAATGTGCCGGAATGGCAATATGACGCAAAGTGTAGCAAACTGCCGCCCTCAAACGTAGTCAAAACGTAGTTTTTTTCGGGCCAACAGACTACCGCGCTATTTTGAAAAGGGTTCACATTTTCGCTTTGCAAGGTTCCTTTGAACCCTCATTTTGAACCCTCTAAATTCATAAAAATTACAAGTTTCCGAGCAACCCATCACTCTTTAAAGTGGTAAAGAAACCGCTACAAATCTTTCGCATTTTTCATCGTTTCTTTCATAAATATACTCTTCACCACCACAGCCCGCCAAGACAATTTTTTCATTTTCGTACTGTTTTACAAACCAAACATGGCGATTATCAATGGTACAGTGTTGGCCAAGAGAAATCTCACCTGCAAAAATAGTTTCTTGAGGCATTTGATAATCAAAATCAGCAAAAAATTGACAATAAGGTGCAGTGTTATCACCTTCATTTCGTAAACGATAAAACTGACCATAGGAACGCATACCTAATTCAAAGGGAATGTTGTAACTGATTCCACAATAAATATTATTATTTTCTGTTTGAATACCGTAGGTATATTCTGTTTTCCCTGTAGATATATTAATTGTAAAATGGTGGTCAGATGTGTATACGGAAAGACCTTTTCGCCATTCCAACAAACACTGTTTAATTCCGGCTTCTGTTACAGTCGGAATATAAGAGTCACCGTGATTAATCCAAAAATGTTCCAGGCAATTCATTTTAGAAAGAACAGAACGGTCAAACGACTGATTAAGAAGGTATCCTAAATCATAGTCGACATTTTGTGTGCTAAAAGGATTTTCTGAAGAAGGCGTTTGAACATTTTCTGCCGTAATTATCACGTTGTCTTTTACTGTTCCGACAGTTTTTTTGATACCTTTTTCATCGTAATATGTATAAATGTATCTTATCGTGTCATTTTCTACATCTTTTTCTACTGCAGAGATTATTTTTTTATCGTTTCCATTCCCCTCATAAACATAGACACCCATGACATGTTTTGACTTCAAAAAGTAATGCAGGGCAAATTTCTCTGTCTCAATTATTTCTGAACAATCTTTTCGATATACTCCGCACATAAAACGAATACCATCGTTTTCAAAGGTAGTCACATTTAATAATAAGTCATCGAGTGACACGCAAAAAAACCTACTTATAGCAACAATCTTCCTAATGTCCGGGATAACCTGGTCCAATTCCCATTTTGATACAGTCTGCCGTGAGACATTCAGCATCTCTCCAAATTGTTCCTGGCTCATACTACGCGCGTTTCTGATTTCCTGTATTTTACTTCCTAATGTCATATAAATAATTTCCTCCTAATCTATCCATCTTTTCATATTTGATTCTTCATTATGCAATAATGCACCTATGAAGTGCGTTATATTCCTTGTGAAATACCGACGTGATTTGTTCTAATATATTGATATACCAATGGTTTCTTATAAGATTAGTTATACTATATACAATAGTGGCATAGATAACAACCAAGTGCAGTTTGAAATTTGTCAACCAGTATGCGACAGCAGCACAGACGCGACATTTATGAATTAAGAAAACCTTGTAAGAATAATAGCTCGTAAACTTAGAATTTAGCACCCCGAACTACAAATACTTCTTGAATGCCTTCTTCATCTTCATACAAACATCCATGATGTAATCAAACTGCTCGTTCCAGGTGTCATGATCATCAAGCTTTACTTCTTTTTCTACAATGATTCGACTTGCCTTTCTCTCCGGCAGTTCTCTCCATTCAAGAGCAATACCCATTACAGATTCAATCTCAGCCTGATGAGTGCTCTTCATCTACAAAATCTGCCAATGAGAAAAGGTATGAAATTCCATTTGAATCTTTTTCGGTGAACCAAATCTCATCTCTTCTTAGAATATTGCCGTTAAGTTGCCAAGAATCATGAGATGTAAAAATCAGCTGAGCGTGATTTGTATTAATCTCAGGATCAAGGAATGTAATAACAAAGGCTATAAATTTCGTCGCCTATTCCCATAACATATGAATAGTACATGCATTTTCCATATAGTGTTCTGTAAGAATATCCTACGTTTTTATTCAACTTTTCTCAAAGACTGTCAGCACATTTCGTCTCTCACATCCGATGTCGACCGTCCGTAATATGGCGAATCTCCATAGTATCGGTCTTTTAGGGTACAGCCTGACCAATATCTGCGAAAATAGAAATAATCGTCGCAATACCGATTATAGTGATAATCGTAGACAGTTCTCTTTTCAAAGAGACGGAATCCACTCTTTTCCGCTGTCCTACGCGATGCCGGATTATCCACATCCATTACCACGATCATATAGTCTGCCTCCTGAGTTCGACAAAAATACTCCGCAAAAGCCTCCGCCGCTTCTGATGCATAACCTTTCCCGGTATACTCGCCGATCATCATCCATCCCAGTTCATATTCATGCAGCATGTTCTGCTTACTGAAAGTAAGAGCGCCCATAACTATGCTCGTTTCCCTGCTTTCAATGGCATAACAGCGCCATGAATCGTTATCACCGATATCCTCAATTCTTTGAAAATCATGGATAAAGTTAGGTATATCTTCCCGCTTTACCTCTATATCCAAAAAATCCGGGCAGAATTCCGTTACCTTGGGATCTGTTTTGATCCTGTACAATGCATCAGCATCTTCTTCCCTGAACGGACGGACGATCAGCCTTTCTGTTTCAATCGAAAGTTTTTCCCTCACTATGTTTTTCCTCCCTATCCACCACATTTTTTCTACTAAAGGGTGCAAGTAAGGTGCAAATACACTATCCTAATATCTTCCAAACCGTGATAATTAAGGCTTTTCATCAACCGGTTGGTAGAGTGCCGTGGCAGATGAAAAGCACTCTTATCATAACCCTAAAATCCTCTGTTTCTCGGGGTTTCCCCCATTTTATCCATCATGTTATTTCGGCATATGTCAGCATATTTTGGTATATTTTTGCCGGCAAAAGGTATAATTCAACCTACAGTTCACCGAATACGTTTTATTGCTTTAATCTTATAACCGATTTCGGCGACTTAACCTTTCCCTCTCTGATCACAATGCCTGCTTCCAGCAAAGGATTGATAACTTCTGTTAAAAACTGACTTCTGCTCTTGTAACTTGTAATTTCCTGCAATTCTTTTACCGATTTAGGTCCTTCACTTCTTATCAGTTCAACTATTCTTTCAGAATACGACATACCCATAGTCTCTGATGCCTGATCACTATCCTCATATAGTTTGTCATGTAAGCATAAATTCAAAAAACCGGGATATAGTGACACTACGGGCTGCATTGTCTCATCACATTCCTCGTAACTCTCAATCATAGTTTGAAAACCGGTTCCTCCACGTTCCATAAGGTTTGCAGCATCAAGACATGCTGATATGATCGAGTTCCTCCTTATTGAAGGAATTGATCCTAATGGATATTCTTCATACCCCTTAGGCAATAACCACGATCCCGGAGATACAATCTCTATTCTGTCACAATAGATATCAACATCAATCTGCGTTCCCGCAATGGAATAGTCTCTGTGAGCTATAGCATTAACCAACGCTTCCCTGACGGCCTCTTTTGGATATGAGCGAACCGATTCCCTTCCACCGTTTTCGTTCTTTCTCCAGCCCGTCTTTGTATTTCGTTCTATAAACTTAAGCGTATTACGGAAAACACTTGCCAAAGATCCCTTGAACCTATCACTGTCAAGCACCGTACCTGTTTTCTTTTTTCCTCTCCATAAACGGCAACATATCAAAGAGTCTTCCCCATCGTAACCGTCTCTGAACATTATTAGTCCGGATTTAACATATCCATCCTTTGAAACAATCTCTTCATTCTGTAGTTGCTTTAATGTCGGTGCCTGCGAGTCATCCCTATATTCTTTGCAAAGATCAATATACTCGGTCCAATTAGCCTCATCGTATTCTATATCTGTTGTTTCATTATCGATGCCATATTTTCTCTTGGCTAAAGCTATAATTTCCTCCGGTGTAGCAGGAAGCGCATTACCATCACCTTTTGTAAAAACTTTTTCGTTATAATCCCCCTCCCGATATCGTAAAATGGAATCCGCCTGTAAAACATGAATGCCCAAAACAAATCGTTCCGCTTTATCATCAACGCTTCGCATTGAGTATTGAACTCTGGCATGAGGAAAAATGCTTCTGTCATTGATTCTTGCTACCAAATTCTTTGTCTTGTCTATTTCACTTAAATCCAAGCCAAAGGCTTCACCATCATTGGCTACTCCTACAAACATCACACCGCCTTTTCCGTTAGCGTATCCAACTATAGTTTTTGCCCATTTCATTGGATTTTCCGGATTTAATTCGGTTTTATACTCATAATCGAGGTTTTCATTGACCACATCGTTATATAATTCTGTTATTTTCACTTTGATACCTCCAACCTTTTTTCTGTTAATATAGCAGACATTGCGAAACATTGCAACAACATTGCGAAACATTACGACAACATCGCAGCAGTCCATAAATACTGCATTTGGCATCCATAAACAACGCCAATTTTCCGTGGCAACATTACTAAACATTACAATCTTCGCAATGTCTCCCTTCCGGTTTACATTTTTAAAACATATCGAGGGCGGTCCGGTTTACAGATTTTGCAAAAATTAAAATGGGGGTACAATAGGGGTACAGACAGTTTTTTCAGTTGCTGAAAGTGTTGATTTTAGGACATCTTCAGAAAAAAGTACGTATCCCGCCGTGGCAGATGAAAAGCACTCTTATCATAACCCTAAAATTCTCTGTTTCTCGGGGTTTCCCCCATTTTATCAGTCCAATGCATCTTATTGACCTGGCGGTCATTATCCATGAGCCTATTCCACAAGTTCCTTAACCATAATTATTTCATCTTCATCAGCTTCGCCGGTTAATTTAAATCCCAGTTTTTCATACATACAACGGGCAGCATCATTGCCGTCAATATAGCAAAGATACACTTTGTCATACCTGCCATCCGCTCTCATCATATCAAGGATCATTTTTGCTGCTTTGATGCCATAGCCCCGCCCCTGATACCTGCTATCAATAAAGAACTGACTGAAATCATAGGCCTTGTAATCTTCAATATCGTAATACAATGCCATACCTATCGGAGTATCATCGGCATACATCACAAAGGCTCTACTGTGTTGATTCCTGTAAGCATATGCCCTCGCCAGTAATACGGCAGAATTTGCTACATAGTGTTTCTGTTCCTCTAAAAGTTGAAACGTGATACGCCAATTATCTGGGTTTACTTCCTCTAAATGAATTCTGCGGTTTTTCCCCGGATTAGTTATCCTCACGAAGAAGTGCCCGCCATCCTCGCCAACGATCCTCCCCTCGTTTTTCTGCATAACACGGAGTGATGCCTGATTATCCTTATTTACACGCAGATAAAACTCATCCTCGGTAACTATATCTCTTGCTACATCCAGAGTGAGACGAAGTCCTTCTGTACCATACCCTTTACCGCGATACTCTTTCTTTACAAAATATCCAATATGTCCTGCTCCGTTCTTAAGGGCTTCCGTCAGATAATGCCTTATCCTGAACTGCCCCACGATCTCATTGTTATCCCACAAGTACAGGATTGTTTGAGGCACCATCCAGTCCGGCATATCTACACCCTTTTCCTGGTTTATCATTTCAGGAATTGCCTTTTCCTCGAATTCTTCTCTGGGAATGCCATGCAGAGAATTTGTCAGTCCATTTTCATCTTCCGGCATATCGCGGACAAAAGCCCATTCTTTTTCTATATCTGTGTTATATCTCTTTAAATCAAGCATATTCTGCTATTCTCCAATCTTTCGAATATCGGCGGTATCCTGAACCGCCCTGGGCAACCATTCCGCATTAACATAATCGAACGGTATGACCAGCTCCTGTATCTTGTCATCTTTTCATTAATCCTGGTGTAACACATAAACCGGCATGGAGTCTTTTAGTAAAGAAGCGAACCAATGACAGGAATGTCAACCAAGTATGTCAACTATCCCTGTCAACTTTCCGAAAAACTTTTATATTTGTCATCCTTCATATTGCGCTTCTTCAGTTCCTTGAATAATTTGTCATATTTTACAGCCATTGTCGCTCCTTTTTATCCTGCAAAATCGCAAAAACTCTGTTGCAGTTTTATCACGAAATTGTGATTATATTCAAGAATTTTTCTTTTGCTGATAGGTCAAAAACTACTCGTGCCCCGGTTTAACGTTTTATAATCATATTACATCTGCCCCAAGACTCGTCTTTATACTTGAATGCATTAGGAGTATTTTGCCTTTCGGTAAATCCGGTACCCTCATAGCATCTCTTGGCTCTTGCATTCTCCGGAAACACATTAAGCTGTACAGCCAAAGCCTCCGGATCAGTAAAGGCTCTGCGAACAGCCAGCTTGATCATTTCTTTTCCGATTCCTTTACCACGAACAGATGCATCCACCATGACAAACTTAAGCATTCCTTCGTGAGTCTCATGATTAAGTGAGTAGCAATAGAATCCAACAACACGTCCTTCATCATTTACCGCAACGAAAGGACTGTCTTCGA
>JAEEGI010015300.1_pt1 | contig 15987 bp, 13 predicted proteins | sample 8958751 | NCBI WGS metagenome assembly JAEEGI01 (sample SAMN16246545, study PRJNA631951) | gut metagenome | biome: gut microbiome; feature: rumen; material: KS-attached | host: Bos | place: Iran: Karaj | collected 2018-10
ATAACAGCCGCTGATAGGTTCCGCTGGGGCCGAAGGTCTCGACCGGGCCGTACCACTCATCGCCCTTGCCGACAGCCAGGGCAACGCGGAAACTGCCGGCCGGCAGTTTGGCCGTGGCCTTGGAGCCGTCGCGGATATAGAGGGTCTCGACCAGCGTATCACTGGCGTTGTAAATCTTGACGAACATGTCGTCGCCGTCAGAAGAATCATAGATCGTCAGGCTTACCGCGCCGGAACTGCCGGAGCGGTAGACGATGCCGGAGGAGGGGCGGGACTGCCGGCAGGAGTCCGCCATCTTCTGGGAATCGCGGAAATCGCTGATGCTGTTGAAGATGGTCATGGCGGTGTAGAACTTCTTTTCCCGGTAGTAACTCATCGCCTCGATGTAGTCACCAAGGTCGCCGGCTTTCCGGCTGATCAGCCCGGAGCTGTTCTTGAGCACGTCGGCCAGATCATCCAAAGCCTTTTCATCGCCGCTTTCCAGCCTTTCGACAGCGCTGAGGTAGCCGATGATCTGGCGGGCCTGGGAAAGGAATTGAGAAGCGACGCTGTTGGAAGAGATGATGTCATTGAGCATTCTCACGGCTTCGTCCGGCTCGTCGCTGACGAAGGCTCCCAGCGCCTTGCTGTAAGCTGCCATGGCGGCGGCATCGCTGATCTGGCCGGCTTTTTCAAAGTCTTCGGCGGCTGATTGGTAGTCGGAGTTCTTCAGACTGTTGGCGGCCAGTTTCTCCAGACCGTCAAGATAGGCCAGATACCTGTTGGCCTCTTCCAGTTTTCCAGCGGCCTTCAGGGCGCTGGCGGCATCCTCATAGCTGCCTTCCTGGAAGGCCAGGATGCCCTGACAGTATTGGACATATCTGGCGGCCTTTTGATAGTCGCCGAGCTCACTGAAGAGCTGAACAGCCTGCTGATAATCACCGTCTCTGGCAAGGCTAATGGCCAGATTGTAGCTTCTGCGCTTGGAAGCGTTGGGCAGATAGATGATCAGCGCTGCCGCGATGACGATAACGGCCAGGGCAATGGCGGCGGGAAGGCGGTACTTCTTCAGACCGTTAAGGGTCCGGTTTTCCCTGAGGGCCTTGCGGCAATAAGGACAGAAGTTGGCGCGGGCTGGGATGGATCGACCGCATTTCGGACAGGTGCGCATTTCCTCTTCAACCGGTTCTTCTTTTTCCTCAGCATCAGGGCTGACCTTGAATTCCTCAATGATCTCCTGAACCTGCTCATCTTCGTCAGAACTTTGGCTTGCTGTCTGCGGTGCCGGGTTTTCCGGCGCTTGCGGTTCAGGGATTTCACCTGGGTCTTCGCTGATGCTGATCAGTTCAGGGACATTTTCATTTTCTTCCGGCAACCGGACATCCGGCTGTTCAGCTGGGGTGTCGGCTTCCGGACTTGTCTGATCATTAAGCAGCGATTCCGTCAGGTCTTCGCCAAAGGTCATCCGGCCCTGCTGAAGTTCATGACGGAATAAATGACCGCATTGCGGACAGCAGGCAATGGCGGTGTCACTGACGGCAGCCTGGCGGGCTGCCAGCAGGTACTCCACGAGCGTTGCCGTCTTTCCACAATGCGGACAGGTACCTTCGGTGTTTACCAGAAGGTCAAGTTCGTTTCTGTTGGCTTCGTCCATAAATGATACCTCGTCTTTTCAGGTGATTGTCAGTCTGTCGGAAAACAGACAAAGGGGACTTAAAGAAGTCCGGATAACATGATGATGTTATGCTTGTTAATAATTCTATTGTATTTGCCGGGCGGGCTTTTTTCAACCCATACAGTCTGTCAGGCCGAAAGAAAAGACCCGCCGCAGCGGGTCTTCAGATAATGGCTTTAAGTCAGGCGTTTAGTACATGCCCTGGCCGCCGGCAGAAGCGGAAGCAATGGCGCTGGCCAGCTTGTTATTGGGGTCTTCCTTGGTGACAACACCGGCTTCGGTGGTCACAAACAGGGAGGCAATGGAAGTGGCATTGAGGACGGCATATCTGGTGACCTTGGTCGGGTCAACGATGCCGGCCTTGAACATGTCGACCCATTCACCCTTGCGGGCATCGAAACCGACATCGCCCTTCTCGGTCAGCTGCTTCTTGACGATCTCGTTTCCGTCAAATCCGGCATTTTCCGCAATCTGATGCAGCGGCAGCAGGATGGCTTCAAAGACGCAGTTGATGCCTCTCTGAACATCGACATTGTCGCTCTTGAGGGTTTCCTTGTTGTCGCGGTAGATCCGGGCCAGAGCGGCGCCGCCGCCCATGATGATGCCTTCAGCAACGGCAGCCTTGGTAGCGTTGAGAGCGTCTTCGATTCTCAGCTTCTTGTCCTTCAGTTCAGCTTCCGTAGCGGCGCCAACCTTGATGATGGCGACACCGGAAGAGATCTTGGCCAGTCTCTCGTTGAGTTTCTTCTTGTCATATTCGGATGTGGTCTTGGCGATCTGAGCCTTGATCTCGGCGATTCTTTCGTCGATCTGCTGTCTGTCACCGGCACCGTGAATGATCGTGGTGGTATCCTTCTTGACGATGACCTTGCCTGCTGAACCCAGATCCGGCAGATCGGTATCCTTTAATTCCATGTTCAGTTCCTTGGTGATGAACTTGCCGCCGGTCAGGGTAGCCATATCCTGCAGCATGTTCTTCTGGGAATCACCAAAGCCCGGAGCCTTGGTTGCGACGACATTGAAGGCGCCTCTGAGCTTGTTGACGATCAGGGTGGTCAGAACTTCATTGTCAATGTCTTCGGCGACGATCAGCAGGGCCTTGTTGGCCTGGACGATCTTCTCCAGTACCGGCAGGATCTCCTGGATGTTGTTGATCTTCTGGTCAGTGACCATGATCAGCGGATTCTCCAGTTCGCACTGCATCTTGTCTCTGTCGGTTACCATGTACGGTGACATGTAGCCCTTGTCGTATTCCATGCCTTCGACGATCTCCAGCTCGGTCTCAAATCCCTTGGATTCATCAACGGTGATGACGCCGTCATTGCCGACCTTCTTCATGGCTTCGGCAATGTAGTTGCCAATCTCTTCGCTTCCGGAAGAGATGGAAGCGACCTGAGCGATGTCCTGAGAAGTGGTAACGGTCTTGGTCTGTTCCAACAGCTTGTCGGAGATCAGCTTGGAGGCCTTTTCCATACCTTCCTTCAGGAAGACGGGGTTGGAACCCTTGTCAACGCATTCAACGCCTTTGTGCATGATGGCCTGAGCCAGCAGGGTAGCGGTCGTCGTGCCGTCACCGGCTACATCGTTGGTCTTGTTGGCAACTTCGTAAACCAGCTTGGCGCCCATGTTTTCAAACTTGTCTTCCAGTTCGATCTCCTTGGCGATGGTGACACCGTCATTGGTGATCAGCGGAGATCCGTAGCTTTTTTCCAGAACGACATTGCGTCCCTTGGGACCCAGGGTTACCTTTACGGTATCAGCGAGGGTATCAACGCCCTGCAGCATCTTGGTGCGGCAGTCCTTGGCAAACTTTACTTCCTTACTCATTTTTTTACATCTCCTATTCGATTACTGCCAGGATCTTGGAATCCGAGATCAGCAGATACTTTTCCTTTTCAAATTCAATTTCCGTGGTGGCGTACTTGTCAAAGATGACCTTTTCACCAACCTTTACGGCTACCGGAACCTTCTTGCCATCGACTTCCTTGCCGTCGCCTACGGCGATGACGACGCCGACATTTTCCGCGTCCTTTTCATTGGCGGACAGGATGATGCCGCTGGCTGTCTTGTTTTCCACAACCTCTTTTTTCAGCAGTACATTATCATTTAATGGTCTGATCATAAATGCCTCCTATTTCTGACTTGTTTTTAGCACTCTTAATCTTTAAGTGCTAAAAACATTATAATTCAATACTTTACCATGTCAAGAGCCGGGGTGTAATTTCAGCCGCCTGTGCTATAATGAAAACATGAAAAAAAAGAAGAACAGCGTCTACATTCTCATCGCCATCCTGCTGGTCGCCATTGTGGGAATCTATCTGGCCTACGACAAGCTCTACTACCCGAGCGCCAGGACCTATGCGACTTATTTGGCCGTGCATCAGGAACTGGAGGAGAAGGACGCTGAGCGCATCAGCATCACGACCTTCAACCATAAGGTCATCGTCAGACCTTCCGATGATGACAAGATCAAGGTCATCTACTATCAGAAGAGCGACAATGCCAATGTCCTGGTGATGGATGGCCGGAAGTTTGAACTGACCATGGTCGAAAGAGTCGAAAACCTCGACAACATCCTCTTCAAGAGCGACAAGAAGATCGATACCATAACCGTCTACCTGCCGGCTGAGCACGCTTATAATCTCGCCGTAGAATCGGTTGACGGCAGCCTGGCTGCCGAAGGAGTCAGCCTGTCGCAGCTGACCTTTGAAAACGCCTATGGCGATGTCACCATCCGCAACTGCCAGCTGGGCCGGGCGGAACTGACCATCAGCTATGGCAACATCACGCTGGCTGACAATGAATTCACCTCGCTGAAGACTTCGGCGGTCGCCGGAAACATTACCCTCAGCCTTAAACAGGCAGTTGCCGACTACAGCATCAAGGCCTCCACCACCTACGGCACCCTGCTGCTGAATGAGCAGAGGATAACGGTCATTGATGAGGAGGGTAACGAGGTCATCGTCAATGAACTGACGACGGAGGAAGACCGCAAGAAACCGGCAGTGCTGATCTCCTCAACCAGATCAAAGATCTACATCAATTCCATCGAACCGGAACCGGTGGAAGAAAATCCCGAAGAACAGCCGGCTGAATGAGGCCGGCTTTAAGTTGCTGCGATGGACACAATAAAGGATCAGCTGGCGCTGATCCCGTTTTTCAGTTTGTCCTTTAGTCCGTCAGCTGGTGCAGGATCTCGTCCAGGTCATAGTCATGAGCCGGGGCGGGAATCTGGAAGCCGTCATCCTGATAGCGGGGGATGATGTGGAAGTGCAGGTGCATGACTGACTGGCCGGCAGCCTCATTATTGTTGTTGACGATGTTGCAGCCTAAGGCACCGGTCTTTTCCGTGATCTGGATGGCCAGCTTTCTGACCACTTCCATCAGGTGGGCCAGGGTCTCACTGTCCACATCGTAGATGTTGCGGAAGTGCTGCTTGGGCATGACCAGGGTATGGCCTCTGGTGATCTGGGAAATGTCCAGGATGGCCAGGACCTTGTCATCTTCATATACCTTTTTGGAAGGAATGTTTCCTTCAATGATCTCACAGAATAAGCACATGGAATGTCTCCTTATTTCTTATAGTTTTCCCACATCCGGGCGGTAGCGTCGCTGATCAGCTTTACGGCCTTTTCCACATCTTCCCTGTTCCAGGTTTCCTTGGCGCCGCGGAACTGGGTGGTGAGGTCTTCGCGGTTGTCAAAGACGCCGACCGGCAGATAGAACTTCTCGCCCCAGGCCTCAACGGTCAGGGTGTCAGGTTTCTCGCTGACTTCCTTCATGTAGAGGATGTCGTCACAGCCGTAGTCGTACATCATGACCTTGTCCGGGGTCTTGTGATTGATGCTGGAACCCGGGTTGTTGGGATCGTAGCGGGCGTCGTTCTTGGCCCGGGACTCCTCCGGGGTAACCCAGATGTAGAGTACGGCGGCGTTGCGCAGCAGATCCGGCGACAGCATCGAATAGGTATACTGATAGCCGAAGGTTCCGGTCAGCGGCATGCTGGCACCGTCGTTGCCACCGCGGGAGAACTCAATGATGATGGTCTTGTCGGACAGGTCATCGGTATACTGAGCCTGCTTTTCATCCAGCAGCTTGCGGGCTTCATCCTCCAGTTCTTCAGCGATCTGCTTTCTGATCTTTTCATCCAGCAGCGAGATCAGCGGCTTCAGGCCGGCAGCTACGGAAGCGCGGTCAAATCTTTCAAAGAGGTATTCGGCAGCGGAGGCCGGATTAACGTAGTTGCGGTTGACCAGATCCTGATAGTCTTCGCTTAACAGGATGGACAGAACGCCCCAGACCCGGCCGTCGTGGGTCGGCGAATCGTCATCGGGATAGTAGAGGGAGGGCTGGCCCATGGTGGCCAGTTTCTTGTCGACGCCCCGCATCAGCCAGACATACGGGAAGTCATCCAGCTGCAGGTTCTTGCCGATGTGGAAATCCCTGACCATCTGTCCGGGGTCATTTTCGTTCATGAACTTTCTTAATTCCGACTTTCCGGAAGCCGGCAGAGCGTTCAGCAGTACAACGTCAAATACTTTTTTCTCCATAGTTTTTCTCCAATTGTTAATCACAATTCTTCTGCCTTCATTTTAGCATCTATTTGAAAAGGGCTTCAATAGCGCACTTGTGCTATAATGTCAGCGAAAGAAGAGGTATGCATGAAACTTTTGCTGATCATTAGCGTCATACTGATAAGTGCCTGCAGCGTTGCCGACCAGTCCGGAATGTTCAACGGAAAATACAACGGCAGCTGCTGGGGCTTTTACACCATCCTCAGCAATCTGCTGGTTATCATTTATCTGTTGGCGGCTCTGATCAACGAACTGTCTGGCATCCTGCCACTGGCGGAAAACGCCGTGGTCAGCTTTACGGTCATGATGTCCATCATCCTGACCGGTCTGGTCTTCCACTTCCTTTTGATGCCGAATTTGATCAAGAGTTGGAATGAAGGCAAGAGCAGCTGGGATCCCTGGCGCTTCAGCAACTTCGGCGTCCACTACATCACGCCGCTGGCGATGTTTCTGTACTTCTTTATCTTCATAGACCGCAGCGGCATGGAGGTCTGGGACGGTTTATGGTGGATGCTGATCCCATTGGCTTACGTCTTCTATGCCGTCTACCGGGCCAACCATGGCTACCGCTTCAACGACGGCGGCCGCTGGCCCTACTGGTTCATGGATTTTGATGCGCTGGGCATCCCCCGGGTCATGCGGAATCTGGTCATTCTGGAAGCCGGATTCGGCTTGCTGGGCCTGCTGGTTGCCGCCATCAGCATTAAATTGAGGTGAATTTTATGAGAAGAAGAATCAAACTTGACTATAACGCTCCGCTTATTCTGACCTTTGCCCTGTTGTCGGGTCTGTCCCTGGCGCTGGGCTATCTGACGGATTTTGAAAGCACGGAACTGCTGTTCATGACCTACCGCAGCTCCCTGCTTAATCCTCTGACCTATGTCAGACTGTTTACCCATGCCCTGGGTCACGCTGACTGGGAACACTATATCTCCAACATGTCCTACATCCTGCTTTTGGGACCGATGATGGAAGAAAAATACGGGTCCCGCAAGCTGCTCTACATGATGCTGATCACCGCCGGGATAACCGGTGTGGCCAATACCATTCTGTTCCCCCGGGTAGCGCTTTGCGGCGCCAGCGGCATTGTGTTTCTGTTCATTGTGCTTTCCAGCATAACTTCCACGGAAAGGGGCGAGATTCCGCTGACCCTGATCCTGATCATGGCCATCTACCTGGGCGGGGAAGTCTATGACATGATCTACGCCACCGATAACATTTCCCATCTGGCCCACATCATCGGCGGCTGCTTCGGAGCCTACTTCGGCTTCCGTTTCCTGAAGGAAAGTCCCGACCCGCGGACCTATTAGAATCAAAGAGAATGAGGAAGAATCGAGAGGATTACTTCCTCTTTTCTTTTCGGTTTTTGTATTGAGAAACGGCGCTGTTGTGTTCTATAATTAAATAGCAAAATAGCGAAATATAGAGGAGGCTAATCAATGGCAAAGGTATTTCAATCCATGGATGGTAATACGGCTGCTGCTCACGTAGCGTACGCGTTTACGGAAGTTGCCGCTATTTACCCGATCACACCGTCCAGCACGATGGCTGAAGTCGTTGACCAGTGGGCTACCCAGAACCGCAAGAACGTGTTCGGCGGCGTAGTCAAGGTCGCGGAAATGCAGTCAGAAGCCGGTGCTGCCGGTGCCGTTCATGGAACTTTACAGGGTGGTGCTTTAGCTACCACATTCACCGCATCTCAGGGCTTATTACTGATGATCCCCAACATCTACAAGTGGGCTGGCGAATGCCTGCCGGCTGTTGTTCATGTTGCCGCCAGAAGCCTGGCTACCAGAAGCTTAAGCATCTTCGGTGACCATCAGGACGTCTATGCCTGCCGTCAGACCGGCGCCTGCATGCTGGCATCCAGCTCCGTTCAGGAAGCCATGGACCTGGCAGGTGTTGCTCACCTGACCGCTATCAAGGGCAGCGTTCCGTTCATTCATTTCTTCGACGGTTTCCGTACTTCTCATGAAATTCAGAAGGTCGAAGTCATGGATTACGACTACCTGAAGAGCTTACTGGACATGGATGCTGTTGAAGCATTCAAGAAGAACGCTCTGAACCCGCATGGTCATGCCGTTACCAGAGGCACTGCCGAAAACGACGACATCACCTTCCAGGGCAGAGAAGCTCAGAATGAACACTATGCCAAGGTTCCGGATCTGGTTGCTGAATACATGGCCAAGATCTCTGAACATACCGGCAGATGCTACAAGCCGTTCGTCTACTATGGCGATCCGGAAGCTGAGCGCGTCATCGTTGCCATGGGCTCCGTCAATGAGACCATTTCCGAGGTCATCGACGATCTGAGAGCCAAGGGCGAAAAGATCGGCGTCATCAAGGTCCATCTGTACCGTCCGTTCTCAGCCAAGTACTTCCTGGATGTCCTGCCCAAGACCGTCAAGAAGATTGCCGTCTTAGACAGAACCAAGGAAATGGGCGCCAGAGAACCGTTATACCTCGATGTCCTGTCCATTCTCAAGGGCAAGGATATCAAGATCGTCGGCGGCCGCTACGGTATCTCCTCCAAGAATACCGCTCCCAACCAGATCAAGGCTGTCTATGACGAACTGAAAAAGGATGCTCCGGCTGAGGAATTCACCATCGGTATCGATGATGATGTCACTCATCTGTCATTACCGGTTGATCCGGAATACAATGTCTCTTCCGACTATACTTCATGTCTGTTCTGGGGCTTAGGCTCAGACGGTACCGTCGGTGCCAACAAGAACAGCGTCAAGATCATCGGCGACAACACCGATCAGTATGCTCAGGCCTACTTCCAGTACGACTCCAGAAAGGCCGGCGGTGTTACCAGAAGCCACCTGCGCTTCGGTCCTACCCCGATCCGTTCAACTTACTATGTCGACAATGCCGACTTCGTATCCTGCTCACTGGATTCCTATGTCCTGAAGTATGACATGCTGTCAGCTCTGAAGAAGGGCGGCACCTTCCTGCTCAATACCACTCTGGAACCTGAGGAAATCGAAGGATACCTGCCCAACAGAGTAAAGGTTCAGCTGGCCAAGAAGAACGCCAAGTTCTACATCATCAATGCCACCAAGATCTGTGCTCAGATCGGCATGGGCAGAAGAACCAATACCACCTTACAGTCAGCCTTCTTCGCTCTCAATGAGCAGATCATGCCTTATGAACAGGCTCTGGATCTGATGAAGAAAGCCGCTAAGAAGTCCTATGGCAAGAAGGGCGACGATGTCGTTGAAATGAACTACAAGGCCATCGACGCCGGCAAGGCCGGACTGGTCCAGATCGAAGTCAAGCCGGAATGGGCTCAGCTCGATCCGCACTTCGAACTGCCGAAGACCGGTGATGCCTACATGGACAACTACGCCAACCAGATCGGTTATCTGAATGGCTACGATCTGCCGGTAAGCACCTTCGCTGATCCGAAGGTCATCGACGGCACGATCAGAAACAACGTCTCCTACAATGAGCACCGCAACATCGCTTCCTTCGTTCCGAAGTGGGATGGCAGCAAGTGTATCCAGTGCGGCTTCTGCTCATTCGTCTGTCCGCATGCCACCATCAGACAGTTCGCTCTGACTGATGAAGAAGTTGCCAACGCTCCGATCGCCTTCGAGACCATCGAAGCCAACGGCAAGGCCAAGGGCCTGAAGTTCAGAATCCAGGTTTCCCCGGATAACTGCGTAGGCTGTGGCCTGTGTGCCAAGGAATGCCCGAAGGATGCTCTGACCATGGTCGACGTTCACGACATGATGGCTGAAGCTCCGCTGGCTGACTACCTGTATCAGAAGACCGCCTACAAGAAGGAACTGGTCGACGACACCATCAAGGGAACGCAGTTCCTGAGACCTTACTTCGAAGTTCCGGGTTCATGCCCGGGCTGCGGCGAAGCTCCGTACTACAGACTGGTATCTCAGCTCTTCGGTCCTGACATGCTGGTTGCCAACGCTACCGGCTGTTCATCAATCTACTGCGGCTCCACTCCGTCAACTCCGTTCGTTCAGGACGAAGAAGGCAACGGTGTCGCCTGGGCTAACTCCCTGTTTGAAGACAACGCTGAATTCGGCTATGGCATGGCCCTGGCCAGAAACTACCAGAAGAGCCAGATGCTCAAGGTCATGGAAGATGAACTTGAAAATGTTGAACCCGAACTGAAGAGTCTGTTCGAACAGTACCTGGCCAACAACGGCAACAGAGCTCAGGAAAAGCTGCTGGCTCCGCAGATCGTTGAACTGGTTGAAAAGAGCGCCAATGAAAACGTCAAGGTCTTACTGAAGAATGCCAGAGATCTGGTCAGCGCTTCCGTATGGATCATCGGCGGTGACGGCTGGTCATACGACATCGGTTACGGTGGATTAGACCACGTCATGGCCAACGACCTGAACGTCAACGTCATGGTTCTCGATACCGAAGTTTACTCCAACACCGGCGGTCAGTCCTCCAAGTCATCACAGGCTGCCTCCATCGCCCAGTTCGCTGCCGGCGGTAAGGCCGTTGCCAAGAAGGACTTAGGCCAGATCGTCATGAGCTACGGTCACGTATATGTTGCCTCCATCTGCATGGGCGCCAACAGAATGCAGGCCCTTAAGGCTCTGAAGGAAGCTGAAAGCTACAATGGTCCGTCCCTGATCATCGCTTACTGCCCGTGTGAACTGCACGGCATCAAGGGCGGCTTAAGCAAGCAGCAGCAGGTTCAGAAGGAAGCCGTTGCCTGCGGTTATGTCGCTCTGTACAGATATGACCCCAGAAACGAAAAGCCTCTCACCATCGACTTCAAGAACCCCGACTTCGATAAGTTCCAGGACTTCTTAATGGATGAAGCCAGATACAATAACCTTGTTAAGGTCAATCCGGAAAAGGCCCAGGCCTTATACGATAAGGCAAAAGCCGACGCTCAGAGACGTTTCAACAACCTGGTCAAGAAAGCTGAAGACTAGGAATTGAATTAATCGACTTACAGGCCAGGGCAAAACCCTGGCCTGTACTCTTAAGAGGTACTTTATGAGTAAATTCAAGGAATTCTGGCAGATCGAATCGGGCATGAGATGTCCGGTCTGTAAGAGCGAGGAGATCAAGAATGTCATCATTGACGGTCTGCCCTGCGGCGAGTGCCGCAAGTGCAAGACCCGCTTCAAGAACTACGGCTTCAGCTGGCTGGAACTGCTGTACACCTTCATCAGCATCGTTCTGGTGGAAGCGTTGATGATCAAGGTCTTTCTGCCCAACAACATCAACCGCATTACGACCCTGATCGTCATGGTCGTGTTGGTCATCCTCTTCAAGGAACTGCTGGCCTATGCGGTCTATGCCCTTTTCGGTAAGACCAAGGTCACGGTCGTCAGAGAGAAAATCAAGGTAAGGAAAGGAGAAGATTCAGATGCTGGAAATCGGAACCAAGGCTCCTGAGTTCAGTCTGCCTGATCAGAATGGCAATGTTCACAAGTTAAGTGATTATCGCGGCAGGAAGGTGATCCTCTACTTTTATCCCAAGGATAACACTTCCGGCTGCTCAGCCCAGGCCTGCAGCTTCCGCGACCTCTACCCCCAGATAACGGAGAAGGGAGCGGTGGTCTTAGGCGTCAGCAAGGATTCCGTAGCTTCCCACAAGAAGTTTGAAGAGAACTTCGGCCTGCCCTTTACCCTGCTGGCGGATCCGGAACTGAAAGTCATTCAGGCTTATGGGGCCTGGGTAGAAAAGAAACTCTATGGCCGCAGCTACATGGGCGTTAACCGCTGCACCTACCTGATCGACGAAAATGGTGTCATCACGATGACTGTCGGCAAGGCCAAGGCCAAGGAAAATCCCCGGCAGATGCTGGAAAGCCTGTAAAGACAAAAAGGCGGAAACGCCTTTTTTTGTGTGCCTTGATTGACATATAAATTCATAATGGTAAACTGACATGGTGGTGAAAGACATGGAAAAGACTAAAACGATAGGAAAAGACTACAGCACCTCTGAACTGATCAGGTTCGCCGCTCCTTCGGTAACCAACGAGATCGTCATCTCGCTGCTGTATACCCTGGATGACGGCCTGTTCATTTCCCGCTACATCGGTCATGATGCCCTGGCGGCTTTTTCCATTGGCTCACCATTATTCATGCTCAACTTTGCCATTGTCAGCCTTCTGGGCGGCGCTACCGTATTGGTCAGCCGCAAGTTCGGCGAGAAGAAGGAAGAGGAAGCCCGGCGCAACTTTACCACCATTGTGGTGGCGGCCTTGCTGGTGGGCCTGGTTCTCTCCGTAGTGGAAAGAGTCTTCCTGAAGCAGATCCTGCTTCTGTTGGGAGCAACTGAGACGCTGTATCCCTATGCCTTCTCCTTCAACAGCATCGGTACCCTCTACATTCCCCTGACCCTGGTGTCCGGCATCTTCTCCCGCTTCTACGTGACCGCGGGCAAGCCGCAGGTCGGCTTATTGAACACCATTCTCAATGTCGGGACCAACGTCTTCTTTGACTGGTACTTCGTAGCCTACCGCCAGGTCGGCATGGTCGGGGCGGCTTATGCCAACCTGATTGCTGTACTGGTGCAGATCACCATTGGCCTGATCTTCTACAGCAGTCGATCCAGTGAACTGCGCTTCGCTCAGCCTGATCTGCACGACACGACAATGATCAGGGAAGCCATGCATCTGGGCGTTCCGGCCTTCATGACCAATGCCTCTGTCGGACTGGGCTCGCTGGTGCAGAACTATACGATCCTTTACTGGGGCAATGAGGAATACCTGGCGGCTTATACCATTGTCAATAACATCGCCTTTACCTTCATGGGCGGATTCTTTGGTCTCTTTGGTACGACCGGACCGTTAGTCAGCTATGCGGTCGGAGAAAAAAATCTGGCCAAGCTGCAGAAACTGTTCGGCCAGATCTTTACGGTCACGACCTTCCTGTCAGTACTGACTGTTGGTCTCTTCCTGACGGGTGGTCAGCTATTGGTAAGGCTGTTTGTCAAGAGTTCGGAGCAGAGTATGATCGCGACCCTGAACTACGGCATGAAGATCATGCCTTACAGCTTCCTGCTGTTCGGTTATAACATCGCGGCCCGCAATACCCTGACCAATCTGCAGGAGACCCGCAGCTCGGGGTTTCTGACCATCATGCAGGAGATCGTTTTCAATAACCTGACCCTGGTGCTGTTGCCGCTGTATTTCGGCCTCGACAGCATCTGGTTCTCCTTCCTGCTTACCAATGTGATCATGCTGGTGATCACCGCGCTGGTAATATGGAAGATCAGACCCCGCTACCTGAGCGGCCAGTATCTGCCGGCGTCAGAAGAATAAGCAAACCGGAAAAAGCCGGCTCTGTGTGGCTACAGTAAGAAAGTAATATAGTTTTAGCAATGGTGTGATCTTCAGGTCATGCCATTTTCTGTTCCGTCAATTCGGTCAGTTTGGCATGCTTTCCGGCTTTCTGAATGACCTGGAGGCTTTATGAGATCGCAGGGTAAGCTGGCAAGGCTCAGGTTTCGTTATAAATAATCTTGAGGTTGAAGCAGGCCCGAAGGCAAGATACAATATATTTTAGTTTTGTATAAATAATGAAGAAAGGAATATTATGACCAGAAGATATGTAATTGCTCGGTAGTCTGAGCTTAGATCTGACCAATTGAATCGTAAGCTCAGATGAATCCTATGAAAAAAACAGATAGGAGGAGCATATGAGCTATATTCGGGCAGATCAGATTCTGCCAAAAGAATTGTTGGAAGCGATTCAGCAGTATGTAGACGGACAGTTAATCTATATCCCACGGAAAGAAAAGCAGGCTTGGGGCAGCGGAACAACCTCTAAGGAGTTTTTTCGCGTTCGGAATGAAAGAATCTACGAAGCTTACCAGAACGGCATAAGCACAAAAGAGCTTTCCCAGAGGTTTTCGCTGTCCAAAAAAAGCATTCAAAGGATTTTGCGAAGGCTGAAACCTGCCAAAGACGCAGAGGATGAAGGCCGGGACATTGATTCTCTGAAAAGAAATTTGTCTGAATTATCCACAAAATAAATACATATAATACAAAGTCGGAGGCTGGGAGAACCCAGCCCGGCTATGATGTCGATTAAGGAGAAAAACAATAATGACAATTAAACTGAAACCGGTAAATGATGATAACAGAGAGGCGGTTTTGGCTCTTTCGGTGCGAAAGGATCAGCCTTTCGTCGCTACAAATGAAACTTCGCTGCGGGAGGCGGCTGAAGCCAACGCCGAGAAGCCCGGCATGGCCCGGCCCTTTGGCATCTATGCCGATGAGAAACTGGTAGGCTTCTGCATGTTCGCCTTCAATCCTGAAGATGAAGACGAGGATGACCGCTACTGGCTCTGGCGCTTCATGATTGACCGTAACGAACAGGGCAAGGGCTATGGCCAGGCGGCCTTGCAGGAGATCATCAGATACTTCAAGGAAAACGGTGCCGACCGACTATTCCTGTCCACCGAACCGGAGAATAAGTCAGGCCTGCACCTATATCATAAAGCCGGCTTCCGGGAGACGGGCATCATCGATTGTGATGAGGCCGTGCTGATGCGGATGCTCAAGGGTCCTAACCGGATCATCAGGAATGTCTACGGCGTGGATGTGGATAAGGCCATGCGCATCAGGGGAAAGAAGGGCTACGGCGTGAGCATTGCCGTGCAGAAGGGAGACGGTGATCTATTGACCTACTGCTCAGGCAGCGGTCGATATGGCGAGGACTTCCCGGTGAACCCGGAGATGCTGTTCCAGGCGGGTTCGGTATCAAAACCGATGTTTGCGCTGACCCTGCTGCGCTACGCAGACAAGGGCCTCATCGACCTTGACGCGGACATTTCCGGCGTCGTACCGGAATTTGTCAGGAAGGGGCCGCTGACCTTCTCAGCGTTGCTTTCTCACACCGCAGGCTACAACCTGCATGGATTCCCGGGCTATCCGGCAAACCACGAACCTCTCTCGCTTGAGGACGTGCTGAACGGCAAGGGCATTACACCGAAGCTCAGAAGAATTCGTCCTTACGGTAAGCAGTTCATGTATTCCGGTGGTGGCATCACTCTGGCTGAACTTGCCTTTACCCGCCTTATCGGGACCACGCTCCGCGAGGCCTTCCAGAAGGAGGTCGCCGAGCCTCTGGGTTTGAAGCGTACCGGCTTTTTCCAGCCATTGGACGAAGAACTGGTGGCCAACGCCGCATTCGGCTTCCGGCTGGCCCAGAAAGAGGACCCGGCCCACGGGTATCACTATTATCCGGAGCACGCCGCCGCCGGTCTGTGGACAACACCAACGGAACTCTGCAAGATCGGTCTTGCCCTTTCCGAGAGCTATCGTAAAGGCGGCTTGCTCAAAAAGAAGACTGCCCAGCGCATGATGACGCCTGTCATGGATGACTACGGCCTCTGCCTCGACGTCTGGCAGTCGGAAGCCCGTCAGGACAGTGTTGCCGGCCATACCGGAGAAAACTGGGGCTTTCTGACCAGCTGGGTCTTTTCCCGCAAGAAAGACATCTGCGTTGCCATCATGTACAATAACGTCACGGAAGCAGCCGACGAAGCGATGGACGACATCGCCTGCGAGATCTACAAAAACGCAAAGGAATAATGGAGGAATATACTGATGGATAAGAATGATATGATGCAAAAGCTGGCCTGCGAGCTGAATGAAAAGGATGACTTCAACGGGGCCTGGCTCTATGCCGAAAAGGGCGAGATCATGTCCAAGGGCGCTCTCGGTTTCCGCGATCCCGAAAACACGCTGCCGATCACAGAGGAGTCGATCTTCCAGCTGGCTTCCGTCAGCAAGACATTTACGTCAG
>JAEEGI010015303.1_pt1 | contig 15986 bp, 18 predicted proteins | sample 8958751 | NCBI WGS metagenome assembly JAEEGI01 (sample SAMN16246545, study PRJNA631951) | gut metagenome | biome: gut microbiome; feature: rumen; material: KS-attached | host: Bos | place: Iran: Karaj | collected 2018-10
ACGGGGATTCGGTCAAAGGTGACTTCAATGATGCTGCCATCGGCCCAGACGGGGTCGGGGCAGTCACCGCAGTTCTGACCCTTGACGTGCATGATGTGATCCGGGAACTCCTTGCGGATGAGGTGCTGGATGATGTCGGAACCACCGTTTGTCTTGCTGAGGAGCCATTCTTTAGTCATAGTGCAGGTCCTCCAAGTTGATGTGGTGTGACAGACGTTCCTTTTCCTCGGGAGTGAGTTCGTCGAGGGTCATGTAGCCTTCCTTCAGCATTTCTATCTGCATGAAGGGGCAGTGGCGTAGGCTCTGTGCGTACGGATCATCCGGGTTGTTGAGGATGAGCTGGTGCAGGACCTCACTGATGTGCTTGGGCTGGCTCATAAGGCACCTCCTTTCTGAGACATCAGTGTCTCGATGTCGGATATGCGGTACCGGTCGAAGGAACCGAGCCGCACGGGTACGAGGTATCCGCACTTCTTCCAGCGCCAGAGCGTGGCGGAGGATACCTTGAGTTTCTTCATCGCCTGTTCACGGGTGATGTACTCATCGTCGGCATCCACCGGCTTTGCCATCTGGCTTTCACGAAGGTCCTGGAGCAGTTCTTCCTTGAAGGAGCGGCCCGCCTGCAGCAAGTCTGACAATTTAACCGAGATTGTCGTTCCGGGGCAGTTCTCTGCCAACGCTATTAAATCAAGAGTTTCCATTATACCTTGTTTTAATAGTTGCTCCTCCCAACGAAACAACAAACTGCGGAGGAGGGGCCCGGCGGGAAACGGTTGTTATCTTTATCTGATTCCCAGGGTTTTCCGATACAAAAATAATTTGATTAAATGGGGTGAAATGCGTGTTTTCACACAGATGACGGTGGGTGATAACACAAATAAAACCGCTTGGTTATCAAGCGGTTACAAGGGCGGATGTGTAAAGATGTGTAATTTTAGTTTTTCGCCCGGGTGCCTGCGATTTCAGCCTTTTTCTCCTGGGCGCGGGCGATGACTTTCTTACCGAGTTTGGTCTGCCTTACGTTGTCGGCCAGGGCCGGGTCAAGGCCGGCGACGGAGAGGAAGTTGCGGAGGAGGCTGGCGAAGTCCTGCTCGTTGGTCTTGAACCAACCTCTGCACTCCGTGGCGAGAGCACCGTAATAGGTGTGGACGCTCTTCTCGCCGGAGACCTCAAGAATATGGTTGAGCAGGAGGCGGGCCTTGTGGGGCTTGCAGTTCCTGTTGTCAAAGAGGGCGAGGAACTGGTCCTGGGTGAAGTTGCCGGAGCCGGACTGATGCGGACGCCGGCAGCTGGTAAACGGCTGCTCCGGGACGATGTCTGACTGACGGTTGGTCCATTGCCGGATTTCGTCCACAAAGTCCACAACGGACCAAAGGAGTTCGGCTTCGTTGCCGTGGTCCTGGGCGTCGAGGTATTCCGCGAGGTTTTGGATGGGGTCGAGTTCTATGTCCAGGAATTCGATGGCGGAATAGTAATCGCCCGAGCCGGATATGATGCGCCGCCTGCAGGATTGGAGGGTGTCCGTGTCAAGTATGACGGTAATTCCGTCCGGAGAGTCGCAGTAGCGGCCCAGGAAGTACCTGACACCGGAGAAGGCCTCTTCCGGCTGGAGACCTTCGGTGTCGAGTATCTTATCGGCAGCTTGCGAGAGCCGGTTGATGGCTTCGATTATGTTTTCTGCTTCCGCATCTATCATAATGATGCAAAGATACCGCTTTTTTACAGGAGTTTAGTCATGTCGCTGATCATCTCGTCGTCGATGTCGCGGTAGCGGGCGAAGGCGCGGGAGCCTTCGGCGTGGCCGGAGAGCTTGCCGACGAGGTTGGGGTCTTTGACCTGCTTGTAAAGGTTGCCGACGAAGGTACGGCGGGCCATGTGAGAGCTGGCCACATCGCAGATGGGCTTCATTTCTGTCTTTCGGGTGATGGTATCGAGGACCGGAACCATCCTGGTGATGCCGCAGGCACGGAAGACTTCCTTGATGGCATCGTTGTATTTCTGCTGGGAGATAAGGGGAAGGAGGGCCTTGTCGTCATTGAGCTCACCTTCGTATTTGCCGATGATGGCAAGGGCGGTGGGGTGCAGGTAGACCTTGACGGTGCGGGGGTTCTTCTTCTTGGTCTTCTCGGGGATGTATTCGATGGCGGTGCCGTAGGAATCCTCGACCAGGTTGTCCCTGGTCATCTTATAGAGGTCACCGATACGGCAACCGAGGAGGCATTGGAAGACGAAGACATCGCGCTGGCGCTCCAGGTGAGGCTTTTCCGAGAGGTCGAAGTTGTATATGGTGTCCCGCTCCTGGGTGGTAATATAAATAGGTGTGCCGTATTTGTCCATGCCCAGCTTGAAGCCGCGGAAGGGGTCGTTGTGCGTGTATCCCTGCTGCAGGGCCCAGTTGATGAAGGCGCGGATGATTTTCATGGTGTAGACAAGATAGTTCTGGCCGCGCTCTTCGGGATAGCGGTATTCAGGGACTGTGGCATATACGGCGGCGTAGCGCTTGACGGGCTTGCGCTTGCCTTCCTTGTCGACGGTGAAGAACTTGTGCTCGTCGCGGATGAAGTCGCGGATCTTCTCCAGCTCAAGGTTGTCCAGCATTTCGAAAGAGAGGGAGCGGCCGGTGTAGAGTTCGTAGCGCTTGAGGATGCGCTCCATGACTTTGTAGTGGCGGTAGCGCGGGACGGAGAGGTCGGCCCCGTCGATGAACTGCTCGTAGCGCTCGAAGAAGGTGTGTTCTTCCTCCACGGTGTAGTTCTCGGGGTATACGACACGGTCCACGATGTCCTGTGCCCAGCCTTCCTGTATGGTGTCGCGCTGGGTAGCCTGGAACTTCTCGATAAGCGTGTTGCAGATCAGATCGACCTTGGATTTTGCCAGCTGCATGGCGGCAACTTCCTTCGTGATGATGCGCGCGTCTATGACAATCTTGCGCGTTTTGGGCTTGAAGTATTTTGGGTAGATGAAGACCCTGGACTTCACGCGCTGAGAGAAGTTCCCGCAGCGGAGCTGTATGAGAACCTCGGACTGCTTGGTCGTTTTGTCGACCTTGGAGGAGAGGGATAGTTTTGTGTTAGCCATAGTAACATTTCTTATTTATTGAACCAACACAAAGATACAAAATGTCCGGCAGGATGGCAAAAAAGTTGGGACAAAAATATCAGTTTTTGTCCCAATAATCGAAAACACCTGATTTTTACGGAAAACAATGGAAAACGGATTCAGACTTTGTAAGTGGTTGATATTGTTTTCATTAGGTGCGTAAGTTATTGGTTTTGTGGGGGTTATCCGGCGCTCTTGTTTTCATGTTTTCAGCCCCCGCCCGAGGCACGAAGGATGTCATTCTATGGCATCCTTTTTCTGTTAAATGCGCAATACAAGGTGGTAGAATGGCATTTCTGTCAGATTTTAAAAAGGCACAGAAAGACATAGAAAGACAGAAATGTTTCAGGATTGTTTCAGGAAAATACTGAAACATTTTGTATCTTTGCAAAAACCACATAAGTTATGTCCGCGCGCAAACGTATAACTGCTATATCCCAAAAGAACGAAGAGGGCTACTCCCGTCCCCGTCGCAAGAATCCTATAACATTCAATTTTGAGGTAAATGAGGAGAATAAGCGTGGTAACTTCCCTATATATCTGCGTATCACGGAGAACAGAAAGCATCGGCGTTACCGCACATCCATTGAACTGAGCCGCAAAATAGACTGGAACCGCCTAGCGCAAGAGATCCCCCCGGCTAATATTTCCATACTCAAGACAGGTAAAGCCAAGGCGATACGCTTCTCTACTCTGGACGCCCTCTGCTCCGTCCTCGAATGTTCTCCCGGCGATATCCTGGAGTTCCGACCCGACTGATTTTCAGTTACTTACGTTTTCTGACCTGGTGATTTTTTACCAGGTCATTTTATATAATATATTGATACTCAATTCACCGACTACGGCACCGGCCCGAAGTGCACCCAACTCCGGGCTTTGTCTGCGTTCTGCACATCGCTCCACCTTGTTGAAATTGATAAGAGTGTTGCCACCGTCTTTTTAAAACGACCATACTCTGCGCAAAAAAAATACCGACAAATGACGTAGATCAATGTTTTTTCGTTATATAATTGTACGACATCAAAATGTCGAGAAGTGAGTGAGAAAGAATTAATCAACGCGTGCCGAAATGGCGACAAAGACGCACAAAAGGAACTGTATATTCAATATGCAGAAAAGGTTTATGCACTTTGTATCAGATATTTAGGAGATAAGGAAATAGCTTTGGATTACACACATGACGCAATTATTAAAGCTTTGCTGTCTTTATCACGCTTCAAGTACTCCGGAGATGGTTCATTCTATGTTTGGTTGAGAAAGATAACCATAAACATGATTATTGACAATTATAGGCAAAGCAAGCGAATTAAGCAAGTCTCAATAAGCTCGATTCCTGAACCCGCAGATAACTATGAGGACAATTTATTACCTACGGTCCCGCCAGAGATTCTTTTGCGAATGATTTCAAGTATGACGGAAGAGCGAAGGATTGTTTTTAATATGTACTGCATTGACGGATACTCACATAAAGAGATAGCGAGGCGACTTGGAATAACTGAAAAGGGGTCCGCCTCTATTTTGGCAAAGGCCCGGGCCTTGTTAAAGAAAAAGGTTTTCGATTATGTTGACGAATAATTGCCAAACAGACAACTTCGTTAAGAAAAGCCTGGAAGAGTTCTCTACGCCCCTTCCCGAGGGTGATTGGCTGGTGTTCGAGAGAAAGCTTGATGTCGCCACGTCAAGGAGAGCTCAAAAACACTTAACCCTTATGCCTTGGGGTATCGTCCCTGCCGGAATTGCAGCAATCATCGCTATCCTAATAACGATTATCAGAGAATCGTCTGATGATAGTTTCATAACAAATCAGAACAATGAAAGTATTACCGCCCAGTCGATAAAACCTCCACAAGATGAATTATTGCAAGGGCTTGATAATAAAGACATTCCCCCCCCCCTGGGGAGCCAAATAACCCGGCCTGCTGATGACGAGCCAAAATCCTTTGAAGATAAGGGGATTATCCCGAACCTCGAAACAGCCCCGGAGCCAACAATCACAGAGGAAAGTAGCAATGATAAACAAGCAGATGTATCTCTAATCTTACTCGAAAAAACTGTTAAGAATGATGATTTTTCCCCGTTCGAAGATGCTTCTGTAGAAAAGTCAAAGAATGTGATGGCGCTTATTTGTCCTGCTGCCGGCATACTGACAAACGGTATATCCGTAGGCATAGTATCACATGAATCAACTGCGTCCAAGCCCGCCGCAACCCTGCCACCAGGCATCATGTACCCTCACATAGATTATACAAAGCATTATATGCCCTTGATATCCGGTATATCCTTCAGGTATTCTCTATCACGCAAATGGTCAATTGTCAGCGGATTGGATTATTCTTTATTTATCTCCGACATAAACACTGGCCAAACGGAATTAAAACAAAGACAGTGGACCAATTACATCGGATTCCCTATACGTATTGATTATCATTTCAGTGATTTTGGAAATATAAGCCTCTATGCTGGTTTGGGCATGAAAGCGGACTGGTGTATCAATTCAAACATCAATGGTGCCATCCAGAAATATAGCCATAGCCCAGCTATCTCTTCCTTTCTATCCTTTGTCCTTCAATATAATCTATCTCCAGTTTTCAGCCTGTACCTTGAACCATCCGCTTCAATTCTCATGACGGCCGCAAGTCCAAATGGTATTTCCACCTACCGTGATTCAAATCGTATCTATTACTCAACCTCTTTAGGTTTCCGTATAAACATCAATTAATATCACCAAACAAGACCACCTATTATGAAGTTACATCCAACTTTAAGGCGCATTGTCGCCATTGCACTTACAACAACTTCTGTATTATCATGTAACAGACAGAATGTTGAGATTATTCAGCCCACCTTCAACATTGGCAATATACAAATGAAATCTGATTTGAAGGATGAGAATGCCTTTACAGTTTCCCAACAAATGGCTGAAGATTACTTTAAACTCACTTTTGGAAACAAGTCGATTGTTAATCTCACGCCCATTAGCCAAGAAGGTTTAACCTGTGCTTATCTAATTGATTATAATAATGGTTGGTGTCTTGTTTCTGGCGACACAAGAATTCAGCCCATCCTAGGATACGACGATACTTGCTCCATCTCACTTGAAGATATATGCGAATCACCCGCATTAAGCACCTGGCTCAATAGTCTTATTGATGATATTATTGGCATTAAGATCAATAACGATATTGTTTCTAATGAGCACACACAATTCTGGGCACGCTTTAATTCAAAAAGAAAGAAGACGAATAGACCTGCTACAAAGAGTCTGGATGAACCTGTTTGGGCTCTATTTTACGACGAGACCACCCTTGATAACACAACTAATATTACAAATGTTCCACATCTTCTAATAACAAAATGGGGACAAGGAGGTTATTACTACGGCAATCCAAAATATAATGTTTGGAATTATAAATGTCCTTGGGGATTAGATGCGAGCGGAGACACCCTAGTCAAATGCCCAACAGGATGCACTGCTGTTGCCATGGCTCAGGTATTATACTATATGCATTTTCGTCCAAGTGGCAAACCAAGCGGCCTATATCATACAATTAATTGTTCCGGTTATTGTTTAGATGAACTTAATTATTCTGTCTCTTTTTCTCGTGGAGATTATGTTGCTAATTCATCACGTTGGAATGACATGGCCTTACATTATTATAATAACCATACAGATTATGTGGGCGACTTGATGATGGACGTCGGAAATAGGGTAGACATGACATATTCTGGAACGGCAAGTGGTGCATTCCCGACAAATGCTAGCTTTAATTATTATTCTCTTCAATGCAACACTGCCTCGTATAATTTCAATTATGTTAAGAATGATTTGGATGCACACAGACCAGTTGTCATTTATGCCTATGATAGCCATACCCCTTCCGTCTGGCCATTCAGTGGCAACTATTCAAATGCTCACACTTGGGTGATAGATGGATACCGAGAGCTAACTTACTACTATACAAACCATTATCATTTAGAGTACACTACGGAGATTGACGATGCGTACATAATATACGTGGATAATGAAATAGAGTCAGAATTCGATGAATATTACGATGGAATGGAAGTAGAAGAGCAGTACGAAACACACACCGATTACTTATTGATGAATTGGGGATGGGATGGGTCTTATGATGGCGGTCAATACTATTTGTCAGACGCATCTGGTTGGTCTGCTGGTGGGTACAACTTCAGATATCTCAAGACAATATTGTATAACATCCGACCTCTTAATTAACGTATTTTATAGTTTAAGATATGAACGCTTTTAATAATAAAGTGCTATTTTGTTTATCCTTTTTTTTGTTTTACATTACATTATGTGGATGTAATGGCAAATATACACAATATCCCGAAGTATGTTATACGTCAATCAAAGAAGGTAATTTTGGCGTACAGAAAGCAAATTACCTCATTGTATGGAATTCAAGCATAGAGTGGGTAAATGCCGGGGATCTTGCCTGCTGGACTTGGTGTGGGAATAATTATAACGATACTCAGGTGGTTAAAGCCAATGAGTTTGCATTGACATTATGGACAAAAGAGCACTGTTGGGATGAAATTGTGAAGGATCCGGAGTTACTTTCATGTTTTAGGCCGGGAGATCCTGAAATTGACGCCCAACTCATTGCCAATTCCGAAAGAGACCATCTGTATTCACCTATAGACTGTCCTTTGAGTTATAGGTTGGAAGGATTAAAAAAACTGAGAATAACATGTGACCAAGCCCTCTTTGGCCTTCCTCCTTCAACGGATATAACGGAAAAGTTTGTCATATTCAGCAGAACTCTTGTCATCGATTCTGATAAACAATACCTTGGTTTTGTTCCTAAGTATACTCTCCTTAGTGAATATATAGGATTAAAACCACTTGTATTCGATAGTCTGGTTATCGTCTTCAATCGTTCTGATATTCCTTTCGAGAAGATAGAGAATTGCCGGTTTACAATCAATATGGAACTTGACAATGGCAAAAATCTTATCGCCCAAAGTAAAGCGGTAACGTTCAAATAGCGTTAATGAACCTCCAATATCGACAATTTGAGAGTACTCGATGCTATGGCAGCGCCGCCAGCACCCCGTGGCTTCTCTACGGCACCGGATCGTAGCCGCTACCGCCTAAGGGATGGCACCTTAAGATTCGCTTGAGAGAAAGCCAGAAGCCTTTGAGCGGCCCGTACTTGCGGAAGGCCTCGAGGGCGTACTGGGAGCAAGTTGGGGTGAAACGGCAGCTGTTGGGCAGATAGGGTGAGATACAGTGCCTGTAGAACTGTATAAGCAATATGAAAGGTGCGTTGAGCACCTTTTTTATTATCTCCCCGGCGCTCATTTTGACAATTTCTGTAAAATCTCGGCGACTTCTCCGAAGATGACGGAGAAATCGACAATATCCGCGGAGTTATAAACGAAAAGTATGTCGTGCCCTGGCTCCGGAAGCAGTTCCTTCTGCAAACGGTAAGCCTCACGCAAACGCCGCTTGAGCAGGTTGCGCTTGACGGCGCGCTTGAAAAGGCGTTTGGGCACGGAGACCATTATCCGGTTGAGCCCGGAGCCGGTTCCCTTAAGGCAGCAGCAACGGAGATCATTATTATTTACCCAGAATTTGGCAAATAATACGTATATTTGCATATAGGACGTATCCGGACATGATATCAGAAGTCAATTGGTTTCATGTTCCAAATACCGACTTAGAAAGACACTAACTGACAGAAATGTTTCAGTATGGTTTCAGTAAGTTAATTTAACAAACGTGCAACACTCTCGTTATCAAGTGTTTATGATATTAAGTTAGTGTTCCCGCCCGAGGCACGAGTTTGACAAGAAAACGCCGGCATTTCAATGTTACGTCAGTGATTTGCCGGCGTTGGTGTTTCATAGTGCCGTCCTACCAGTCAAACTCGCGCCTATGGCGCTACTACGTTACCCCACCCCCAAACCCCCGCCCTCGGGGCGGTGGCTTAGTCGGCCTTCGGCCTCCAAAAGCGACGTGACTCTGGAGCCCATGTCCATCACGTCGCTCAACAAAAATGAGATTAAAGACTATTATAAGTGTCTTTGATAATCCATCTTCTCATGGAGAATACGATCCACCCAGATGGAACCATCTTGGTGCTTCCTATAGAAAACGATATGACGCCCGGAACTGGGCGTCATCCTCCAGGAACGCCTTTTCCTTGAAGTATACGAACGGCCGCGTGCGGTGGTAGTAGGCTTTGGGGGCCACCCTCATCTGGTCGGTAGTGGCCAGGCTGGTGGTGACGAGTTTCCAGAGCTCCGGGGTGTTTGACACCGAGATCTCGATGCCGAAGGGGACGCTCAGCTCCGCAAGCAGTGCCTCGTAACTCCAGACGGCGTCCCTGCGGGCCATGGCTGCCCGTTCGGGATTGCTGCGCTGTGCCTTGCCCCATCTGTAGCGCTGTACGTCGTACTTGAAAGCCGGCGTGCCTTTCTCCGGCGGAGCGGGAAGGCATTTAATCAGATCCGGAAGTTCGGAAGCCGGCAGATAGGTTTCCTGCGAAAAGGCTATTGCCCACCAACAGAGAAATACTATAATGATGCTGAGCCGTTTCATGCTTTTACTATAATTCTGAAGGATAAAGCTTGCCGTGAAGTTTCAAACCGTTGAGGAGCGAGTTGAAGTCGGATTTGTCAAGGTAAGCCACGCGGGAATAGCCGTCACGCTCGATGACGAACTGAAGCTGGTTGGTAAGAAGGGGCTGGTGCCTGTAAACCTGTACGGTCTCTGTCTCTTCAGTAGGGAAGAAGGGCTTGAAGCTGCCCTGGATTTCGCGCATCGTGCCCTTTGGCTCTTTGTAAAGGGTATTGAGCGCTTCCATTGCAGTTACTGCGTCTGTAATGTTGTTCCCCAGGGGAATGTAGAGCCGGTAAACGGGATCCAGTTCAATCTGTGCGACCTTGTCGCCTATACCCATATTTCCAACATGGAGAAAATAGCGGTTCACGCCGTCGACAGGGATATTGACCACGTCCACCGTCCGGTTTGTGTTCTCGTTAGTGATGGAGACAATCTCCTTGACTACAGGGAGTTGACTGTTCTGGGCAAAAAGGCTTGCAGTGCAGATGAGTGCAATAAAAAAGGATGTAATTCTTTTCATGCTATTGAGTTTACAGTTTATCTTCTTATACTTTGCGAGGCAAGGGAGATCCTGTACTTGTATGTGGTGTTGCCGTAGGACGGTCAAGAGAAATACCCGTCACGTGGACGGTGCCGGCATTACCATTATTATCTCCAGTATTATTCTCCTCCGGAGTGCGGGCGAACAGCAGTCCAAAGGCGGCGACATTAAACCAAAGCGTTTCATCATCAAGGTGGTTACTAACATACAAATGTAATGGTTTTCATGGAGAAGGCCAAAATAAATCTCGGTCACTTTCGGTCACCTTTTCCGGTAATTATTTCACCTCACGATTATTCGACTTAACTCACGGGAAATCAAATCCTTCGATTATTTAAAACAACTCACGATAGCCACAGATAATGTAACCACCGCCCGAGGCACATTAAAGACTTTGTAAATTGCTAATTTCAAGCACTTACAAAGTCTTTAATTATTCTATTCACCAAATTTGGTCGCATTTGGTAGCGATTTGCCATTCTGCGGACTACCGTATGCTCAGAAATTCTTCTTCAAGATAATCCTGATCAACGCCTTCTGTTGTTTTCACAAGGATACCCCGTTCATCAATGTGATGACACGTTGGCGTGGTAGTGTCGTTGTAGAGCCAGTTCAGTACGCCCCGGTCTTTGTCGAATTCGCTGACAACGCAGAAATCCTGTAAACCATACTCTTCAACCGCAGCAAGGAGTTCTTTCTTTTCTTCGCAATTTACGACGATCAGCGAAAGGCAGTTCGGTGCTTTTTCAGACAGGTATTGAAGATACTTTCTAAAAGCGGAGTTATCCATCCCGTGTGTCATGCACCACAAACCATCGTGGATAAGAAATACCTTTTTCCCTTTGGTCAAGTCCCAGTCGAAGCGTTTTCCGTTGACGTCATAGCAACGAAACTTGCGGAAAGGTTCTCCCTCGACCCGCTGGCGATTCTTTATGTATTTGCGTAAAGCCTTGCCGACAGCAGATCGTTGAATCTCTTTGGAAGATTGTTTCAGAAGTGCGGAAAGGCTGTCTTTAGAGAATTGTTTGCGCATTCTAAAATATGGGAATGCATCTTCGAAGACCAGCGCGTACTTGTCCATCAATGCCTGTCGTTCTGCCTGATTATCATTCATTCGCTCCTGAAGAGCGGGCATACTACTCTGTCCGGTTTCACGTTCCTTGGTGGCAATAGCAAGTAAAGACTCCTTTAGTTCAGGATGTTCCTCCGCTTCCTTTTCGAGACGCATCGCTTCCCTGAAGTGTGGAGGGATTGTTTCGTTCCATTCGTTAATAATGGCAACATATACCCTGTTCAATGAATCCATCCGAGCCTTATATGCTGCATTGCTTGTGATGTTTTGCGCACCAAGGGCAGTAGACATTAAGATTATACAAAGTGACAAGAATAAATGGTCCTTCATAACACCAATAGATGATAATCTAATTAATACAAACTAGATAAAAAGGGAAAGGCACTAAATACAGTATTCCCTATGGAACCAGTAAGCGAACACAGGATCGGCGAAAAAGACTCCATCAGGCCTTTTATCTATCAACTCCTTACCTAAAAGAACGTTCTCTATCCTTGTGATATTTGATTTGCTGCCCAGGCGGTATTCCTCCAGTATGTCTGACGACTGGAAGCCAGTATGAATACCTGCGTCCAGGGCCTTTAAGTAGTTCATCTGGTATACCGTCAGATTGGCCAACTGTCGCATGAACAGCGCCGATGTCTGCCGTATCAGAAGTTCATACCCACTTTCCAGATTCTTCTCAGTTACTTCTCTTTCAGTCTCTATCATTACATTCCAGGCCAGCTGCTGCACATATGATGAATATAACTGGACCTTATCGCAGAGATACCCCGCCATTTCCTCTGAAATAACCATATCCCTTGTGGCAAAGCGCTGGATAATATATTTGACCCATTCTTCCTTGGGTATCACCTCCAGAAAAAACATATCCCCGAAATGATAGAAAGGCATGGACTTGTCTTGAAACAGTTTGCCCATCATATGCTTCTTACTCCCAAACAGGCAATAAGAGACGTTCTTTTGCAGTTGCCATACGCCCCTAGCCTTCTTTTGAAAACCGATAGAATCCGGGAATTCTCCAACTTGCTGAAACTCGTCAATGCAAACCACGATGTTCATATTTCTCTTTTGAGCTATTTTTTCAGGAAGGTCTAGTATCTCTTCCGGCTTTTCTGTCTTTGGGCCGATACCAAAAGAAACAGAAAACCCCTGAGACGGGTCCGGCGAAATGGATATCTTGGGAGAAAGACGGGACAGAAAACTTTTGGCCAGTGTCAATGCCTGCTCCGCCTTTGTGGCCAGTCCTTTCAACACCGCCGACGCAAAACGCCCATAGAACTCATATTCGTCACGACAGTCATAAATGTCCATCATAACCACTTTGATAGACGGATCCGTTATTTGTTCGACGGCTTTATATACCAAAGAGGTCTTTCCTGTTCTCCGGGGAGAAATCAGAATAGTATTCACACCTGCCTCAAAGTTCATTTTGAGGTGTTTGGTCTCGGCTTTCCTATCGGTAAAGTTCTCACCAAAGACGGCGGTTCCGTATACAAAGGGCTTGCTCATAAGGCTATTATTTTTTGCAAATATAGCGCAATATATTTAGTCCACAAAATTGTGGACCACAAAATTGTGGACCGGGCCAACTTGATAGATTATTTGGTCGCATTTGTAACCAAATGATAGATAACTGGAATTTATCGACGTCTTCCGAACTCGTCATAGTTCTTCTTTAATGCCTTTTCGGTCAGGATGATCGGGGTTAACATCAGTATCGCCTGAAGGCACACAACGATCAGACCCGTCATGCCGATCAAGTCTTTGCTTTTATCTACCACTAAACACATTGGTACAAGCGATAACGGGACACACACAAGGCCGCATACAAGCCATAACTTCCCGAAAAAGTGATGCGCAAAATCCCAGGTATCCTGACTTCGCATGGACCTTTTTGTCCGGTATCCATAGAAATCATTAATCCTTTGGGGAGGATTCTTCATAAACACCAAGCCAAAGCCTATCATAGTCAGAGGCATTAGGAGCGCCACAAGCGACATTATATACCAAAAGGCCATAATTAAATCCCGATTTTGCGAATACAAATATACGACATTCTCTCGGTCACTTTTGATCACCTTTTCCGTGAATTATTACAACTCACCGAGTCCAGACCTAAACCACAACCAGTCAACACGATAAATAGAAATTGACAGCTCACGATAGCCACCGATTCTATTGTCTCCGGCTGTTTCAGGAATCCCCACATTACCTGAGGGTTGCCTTAAGCTTGAGTACTGCAGGCTTCTTTACCTTGAACGAAGCGCTCTGGCGGATATCCTCCACCGAAGAGGCGAAGTTGGCGGTGTACTCTCCGGCATCGGTCACCCATGCATTCTGCGCCTCGTCGAAGGAGGCGATGCCGTAGGCGTCGAAAGTGATGTTGATGGTCTGCGACTCGCCGGGAGCCAGCTCCTTTGTCTTGGCATATCCCTTGAGCTCGCGTGCAGGCTTCTCCAGTTTGCTCTTCGGGGCTGCGATATAGAGCTGGACCACCTCCTTGCCGGGAACCGAGCCGGTGTTGGTCACGGTTACACTGGCGGTATAACTCCCCTTCTTCCCTGCCTTCACGACGGGTTTGGAATAGTCGAATGTAGTATAGGAGAGTCCGAAGCCGAAGGGGAACGATACGGGCACGCCGTAGGTGGTGAAGTAGCGGTAACCCACCCAGATTCCCTCTTCATACTCGGTATAGCCCTCGTTGCGCTTGTTAGGGTCGAAGGAGTCGCGGACAGGGCCCTTAAACCAGCTGTTGCCCTCGAAATTCGAAGGGAAGTTCTTGGATGAAGGCACATCCATATAGGCCACAGGCCAGGTCATAGTCAACTTTCCGGAGGGATTGACGCGGCCGGTGAGAATATCCACTACGGCGTGTCCCGCTTCGACTCCGGGCTGCCAGGGAAGCACGATGGCATCTGCAAGCCCCTTCCAGGATGCAGTTTCGATGACACCGCCGGTGTTGAGCAACACGATGACCTTCTTGCCGGCAGCGTGGAAGGCTTCAGAGACATTGGTAAGGGAGGCCATTTCATTGTTAGTGAGATAGAAATCACCCTTGATTTCGCGGCGGTCCACAAGTTCTCCGGCGTTGCGGCGGATAGTGAATATCGCGAGGTCGCAGTCGGAGGCCCTGAGTTTGGCGAGCTTCTCACCTATCTTGAAGTCGATCCTCACGCCATCATAAGTGGCGGCAAGATCCTTCTGCAGCTCGAATCCGGCCTCTTCGAGGGCGGTGTCGATATTGACTATGCCGGTGGTGTTGACTTCTCCGGAGCCGGTACCGCCCTGATAGATATTATAGGAGCCGAATCCGAAGAGGGCGATCTTCTTGTGGGGATCCTTCAGCGGAAGGGTATTCCGGTCATTCTTGAGCAGCACCACGCCTTCGTCGGCAGCCTTGCGGGCAAGGGCTGCGTGAGCGGCGAGGTCTGGATTGTTGGAATACTTGTATCCCTTATAACTGGGGCTCTTGACCAGAACCCTTAGTATTCTGGTCACTGCCAGGTCGATGTCGGCCATCGAAAGGGTGCCTTTTGCCACTGCAGCCTCTATATCATCCACCTGGTATTGGCGGCCCGGCATCATCTGCTCGTTTCCGGCCTTTATCTGGGCCACGATATTACGGGGAAAGTATGAGGTGGTTGTCCAGTCGGTCATCACGAATCCTTCGAAGCCCCATTCGTTTCTCAGCACATCAGTGAGAAGCACGCGGTTCTCTGAAGCTGTAGTGCCGTTAATTGCGTTGTATGCTGACATTAAGGTCCATGGCTTCCCCTCCTTCACTGCAATCTCGAATCCCTTGAGGTAAATCTCCCTCAGTGCCCTGTTGGAGACACGTGCGTCGTTCTCGCGGCGGAAGGTCTCCTGGCTGTTTACGGCGAAATGCTTGAGCGAAGTGCCGACTCCCTGCGACTGCACGCCCCTGATTGCCGCCGCTGCCGTCTTGCCCGTCACGAAGGGATCCTCGGAATAGTATTCGAAATTCCTGCCGCACAGCGGGTTGCGGTGGATATTTATTGCCGGTGCCAGCAGTATGTCGTTGCCGTATTCGAGTGCTTCATTGCCCATGGCGGCGCCGACTTCGCTTACAAGGTCGAGGTTCCAGGTGCCTGCCATCATAGTGGCAATCGGGAAAGCGGTGCAATATAATTTCTTGTCAATCCCTTTTCGGGTGGTCACGATGTTCACCCCCTGCGGACCGTCGGGATAGTTTGCGAAAGGTATTCCCAGGCGCGGAATAGCCATCGATACACCGGCGGCGAACTTTTTGCGGGTTGTACCGTCAGGATTCTTGCCTAAATCATAGCCGCCCACCAGTAAGGTGGCCTTCTCGTGAAGGGTCATCGCGGAAACAAGCTCTTCTATAGAGGCTTTGCCGAGTTGAGGCACCTGCTGCGCATTCAGCGTAGCGGCTGTCTGGAATCCCAGGATCAGGATAAGGGTCAAGCAGAAACGTTTCATAGGCATTGTAGGTTGTATACAGTCACTGAAAAAAGTCGCATAATGCAAAAGTACAATAATTGTAGCCTCCCCCATTTATCGTGCAGTTTAAAAGTTTACAGTTAAACTGGCTTAGGGAGTGCCGGAATCGTGGCTTTGATAAGTGTTGTCAGGTAATCCCTATCATCAACATCACTGATATAGAAGTAGTCTTTCGCACCGTTGTACGGCGGTCG
>JAEEGI010015306.1_pt1 | contig 15984 bp, 18 predicted proteins | sample 8958751 | NCBI WGS metagenome assembly JAEEGI01 (sample SAMN16246545, study PRJNA631951) | gut metagenome | biome: gut microbiome; feature: rumen; material: KS-attached | host: Bos | place: Iran: Karaj | collected 2018-10
AGTATTACGCCTCCCACCCCCGCAACCAGCGGCCCCTCTTCGACGACAACTACGACGATTCGTTCCTTTGGAGAAAAGGCCAGCTGCAAGCGATGATTGCCTACGTGCAAGACAACCCGCGGCGTGCCATCATCAAGGCACGCGTGCCGCAGTTCATGCAGAGCTGCCTGTGCCTCACCATCGGTGGCGTGCGCTACTCCGCCTTCGGCAACTTCCTCCTGCTGCGCTGTCCGCTCAAGGCGCAGGTCTTCTGCCATCGCAAGGCACGCATGGAGCAGCTCACCCTCGACGAGCGCCTCGCAAATGGTTACTCGGCCCTTCCCTATCCTCCCGGCACACTTACCAAGGTGCCTTACATCGACACCCAGGCATGGCTCCACGATCGTGATGCATGGCTCAGTGCTGCCCAAGAAGGCACCGTCCTCGTCACCCCCGGCATCTCCCCCGGCGAGCTTGCCATAAAGAACCTCGCCATCGAAAGCCGCCTCCCCTTCATCCACCTCCAGAAGGAACCCATCACCAAGAAACCCGAGGGCGAGCGCTTCTTCGCCTGTGCCGAAGGCTCCCTCCTCATCCTAGCCCCTTGGCCGGAGGATCTTGACGTGATGCCTTCACAGCTCGACGTGGCTATGAACCATGGTTCCTCAAACCTCTCAAACTCCTCAAACCTTTCGAACCCCACGTCTCCTTCCGACTACGAACGCTTCCACAACATGAACCACCTCGCAAAACAGATTTGCGAGATGGAGACTGTTGATATGCCGCTTAGTTTTAGGGTGGTGAGTGAAGAATGATGTGCCAGAAAGTGTTTTTACGTTTATGCGTTTTTTGGGTAACTTTGCAAAAATATGTTGCACAAAGTTAAAACGAGTATTTTTACATTTTTGACGAGAAGATTATGATGGTGGTGAGTGAAAAAGCCAAAACCTTACAAAAATAGCCAGAACATAACTGCATTGTTCTAGCTATTATTTGATTGGGTTAAGATTCTTTTCTCAACTTTTGGAAGAACTTCCTGGGTATTAATGGCAGATAATATTGTTCAAGAGGAGTATTCTTCAGATTTTTCATTATTATTCCTCTTAATGTACCAATGGTTATGTTCAGAAAAGTATCAATCAAATCCTCTTGTCCAGTGATAACATTGTTATTCTCATCCAATTTAATAACATCATTAATTGGATCAAGATAGAAATCCAGACAGACAGAGTTTCTAGCTAATTCAATCTCATTTTCGGAATAGATATAAACTACTGTAAATGAAACTTTCAAAAGATTTTCATTTATTTCTGCCTTGATATTCTGACCAAGTTGAAAACCTAATTCCTTCGGGTCAAAGGAACTATAGTCAAAATCGTAGTTGAATCGAAACTCCGTCTCCGTAATCTTTCGAAGTGCATAATTTATGTTCATTGTGCTAGAGCTAATTTGGTTGAACTATTATTGTCAAGAGTCAGTGTTTGTCCAAATTTAATGGAATTGGAACCAATTAAAGAAGATTTATTCCGTAAAGAAACCTGTACACTATCGTCAACAATTTTCATTTTAATTACCTTGGGTTGTTGCACATTGAGTATGGTGATGTTTAATGCCTGTTCAAAATCGGCAATAACATCGATGGTCATGTTACGCTCACCAGAAAGCCACTCCGACACTTCGGACTCGGACTTATCGATTAAAGCAGCCAATTTCTTCTGGTTGATGCCTTTGTTTTGGGCGGCATCAGATATTTTGGCTGCCACCAACATTCTTGTCCTTGTCCTATTCAATGCCTTTTCGTCAATGTTTCCCATTAATTGGGTCAAAATGCTTGTGGTTTTTGCCTTTACTTTCATATTTCTAAATCTAAAAATTCTGTTGTATCAATACTTCCATCCTCCAAAAACTGTAAGTCTCTCTCCCTGATTGCCTTCGCAATTGCTTTTGCAACGTTTTTCATTAATTCTGCCTTGCTATTTAGCTTTGGGTTTTCTTGATAGGCATGAATCTCTGGCGGTTTATAACCGCCAGAGCCTACAATAATTGCGGTTCTATCGTGATAATAAATGTAAAGGCGCAAATGTCCTTGTCGTAAAGCAGCAACTCCATCTCCCAAAGCTCCTTCATTATGCTTGAAATAATCACGTCTGAACCCTGTGTTATAAACCATTACAGCCAGTCGTTTCAAAATTTCATTAATATCTTTGATATGAAGGGTTTTGTTTTCTGCAAGAAACTGCTCAAATTGCGTATCTTCCTCATTTTCCAAGATTACCGAGTAAAGATGTCCTCTACATTCACTATTGTCTTTTCCAAAGAATTATGTCAAATCAGATAACTCAAATTTCATAATTGTTTGTTTTTGACGCCGCAAATTTGAGAAATAATTCGGATATATCCAAATTTTTTCATCAATAATTGCATATTTTTATAACAAATTAAGAATTTTATAATATTTGAGAGCTCGACATATCATTCAATTCTTTACCTTTTGCTGTTAATCTATCACCCAGAACCGTATAATGTAAAACGTAAAAAGCGTAAAATGATATATATTTTATATGGTACATGTATAATAATATAGTACAGTAATTGTTGTTGGTCTTTTTTTAATATAAATATCTTCCTTTCTAAGTTCATCCATTGTTCCCTTTCTCCCGGTCATTCCTTTGCACATAGAAATACTGTGTGATTTTACTCATTTTACGTTTTACGTTTTACGCTTTGGCGAATCCAAATTGTCCAAATCTTTTTTTTGACAAAAAACTCAAAATATTTTCCAATCTATTTGGCCATATTGTAAATAAAGCTTATCTTTGCGGCTGAAAAAATAATTATACACCTATCATTATGAAAAAACTATTCCTTTCTCTTTTGACTGTTTTGCTTCCTTTGGTAGTATTTGCCGAAATAGAAATTGATGGCATCTATTACAACCTAGATTCCGACACCAAGGAAGCTGAAGTAACAAGCGGCCTAAATCAATACTCAGGTAGTGTGGTTATTCCAGCTTCGGTAACCTATGAAGGTATCGAATACAAAGTGACAACTATTGGGGAATATGCATTCGCTTCCAATAGAGACTTGATCTCCATCAACATACCCAACAGTGTGAAAACTATCGAAAATAATGCTTTCAGCTTATGTAGACAATTGGTTTCCGTCACTTTGTCCGAAGGTATTACATCAATCGGAAATGCGGCTTTCGACAATTGTGACAAGCTGACCTCAATCGACATTCCGAACAGTGTAACATCATTGGGTGAAGGTGCTTTCTCGTATTGTAGAGCTTTGAAATTCGTCAGCCTCGGCAACAGCATCACAGCAATTAATAATGAAACATTCCTTCTATGCAGCAACCTATGTCGCATCAACATTCCGGAAAGCATGACATCAATCGGAGAAAATGCTTTCTCCAATTGTAAAAGCCTGACCTCGATCAATATCCCCAGCAGCGTGGCAACAATTGATGCAGATGCATTCAATGCCTGCAGAATGTTAGACTCCGTGACAATTTCAGATATTGCTGCTTTTTGTTCTATTCATTTCGAGTCATTTACTAGTAATCCACTTGTTAATAGGGCAAAATTATATGTAAATGGTGAAGAAATCAAAGATCTTATCATTCCCGAAAGCGTGACATCGATTGGGGGATATGCTTTCATTGGCTGTAGCAGCTTCATCTCCGTTACCATACCCAACAGCGTGACTTCCATTGGTTGTGGGAGTTTCAGAGATTGCATCAATTTAAAATCTATCACTATCCCCAACAGCGTGACAACAATTGATGACGACGCATTCGATTCCTGCAGAAAGCTGCACACCGTAAACATTTCGGATATTGCTTCTTGGTGTTCTATTAGTTTCGCTAATTCCTATAGCGCTCCAACCTGCAATGGGGGATCTTTGTATGTCAATGGTGAAATAGTTAGCGATCTTATAATTCCCAATAGTGTGACAACTATTAAGAAATATGCTTTCGACAGCTGCAACAGTCTTACCTCCGTTACCATTCACGACGACGTGACTTCAATCGAAGAGTATGCTTTCTCTTTCTGCGTCGATCTGGCCTCCGTCAGCATCGGCAATGGTGTGACTTCAATAGGAGAATATGCATTCCATCGATGCAACAACCTGCACTCCATTACTATCCCCAACGGTGTGACATCTATTGGACAAGCTGCTTTTTTGTAAGACTTCACTTTGACTACTGTTTACATCGGGAGTTCTGTAAAAAGTATAGATGCTTATGCCTTCAGCGAATGTATTGCGCTTACTGATGTCTATTGCCTTGCCGAGAATGTGCCATCAACCGGCAATTATGCTTTCGCTTACTCGCCTGTCGAAAACGCAACTCTCCACGTCCCCGCTACTTCCATCGAGGCATATAAGGCTGCAGAGCCCTGGAAGAACTTCAAGGACATCGTCGCCTGGGATGGTCAATCCATCGAAACCCTCGACTACGCATCGCCCACCGGCCGCATCGACATCTATTCCGTCGATGGCAAGTTCATCGGCTCGGCTTCTGATCAAGGCGAAGCAGCCTCCGTTGTCAATCACCTTCCATCCGGCAACACCGCCATCGTCAGGATGGGAGAGAAGTGCGCGAAGGTAATGGTGAAATAGTGCAATCATCTGAATAAATATTTTAACAAAAGGGCCCGCGCTAAGAGTGCGAGCCCTTTGTTATTAATGAGAAAGAGTTAAAACGGGCAATAATCCAGCGGTTCAAGACCGAAGAGGTCACCGAGATAACCTACGGCAGGGTAATCTTGACGCATTTCTTCATACTTTTCGGCTGCCAAGGATTGACGAGGAGGAACAGCAGAAATAGCATCGGCATTTTGCGAGTTTTCGCTATTGGTCGGCGCAGTCTCTGTTGATGTTGTTATTGGCAAAACCTCTCCCAACTTGACATCCACAAGGTCGGAGTTGATGGGATATGCTTCCAAAGCTTCATTGAAGCGGAAATCAATTCCTTTTACATCTTGGAGCTTTTTGCGCCAATCGTCGAGCTTGCCGCTGTCGGGGAAGATTACTACTCGACGGCCCTTTAGCACCTCCATCTTCTCGGCATTCAGACCACCACATCCACCCGTAGCAAGCCAAAGGTATTGCGGATAGACACAGGAACAGAAGACAGCCGACTTTTCGCTCTCGACTATGGCGACAGGCTTATCGGGATAACGGTTCAGCAGATGTTCACCAAAAAAGCATTTCTTAGTTACGCTGTTATCGCTGATACGTTTTGCTTTTCGCATCTGACTTGACACCCAGTTTGGGTCGATGGTGCGATGTCCATCTTCTCCGTACCACATAATCTTGCCATCTCTAACACGATTCTCGTAGTCGATATACCAGAAGATAATACCCTGCTGAGCGAATGCTTTCGACTTGGTTGCACCAAGCAAATAATCCTCGAAAGCTTGGTTCACCGTGTCGTCTTCCTGTATTTTTGCCCTTAACCATGGCATGAAAGTCTGATCCTCAAAATGTCGTGCCTGTACCATCGACATCTCAAAGTAAACAACCTTTTCCTCAGGCATCGGTTTCGGATTCAATCGCTCACTCATTGGTCGTGAATTAGTGCTCTTAAAGGAAGAGAAACTATCTTTGTGGAAGAGTTTCTGCTTCACTTCGGGATGATCCTGGAAGAAGTCATGCGGCTTGTAATGATAGCCGCAAGATTGTTCATGGTCGCAACGCCCGCACTCTTCTCCAAGCGGCTCACCCGTCTCAGTGTCGATATAAAGTTTGAAGCACTTCTTACCACCGCAATGAGGACAAGTAGTCTTGCAGGACGAACCACGACGAGGATCGAGAATAAAACGAATTTCTGAATTGGTAGAAATCATATCATTTACGATTTTTTGTGAAGTCCATCAGTCCGTCCATCCGCCGCGTATTATATATACGCTAGGCGGATGGATGGATTGTGGACAGGCTTCACAACGGTTAATTATTACTTTCAGTTTGATTAAAAACAAGCATTCCGTTGAATCCTTCGGGCGAAAGAATTCTTGAATCAATCAACGAACGAACATAAGAACTTGTAGCAGATTTCTTCAAGTTCAATTCATTTCCGATAAATACTTCAAGATCCTTACGAACCCATTCCTTCTGCGAATCGAAAGCCTTGCGAACAGCGGTCATACGACGCTCATCTTCCTGCTGTTTCTTAATCTCGGTTTTCCGTTCTTTTGCGGCTTCCTTGTCAGCCTCAATCTGTGCCACAAGTTCATCAGCACACAAAGGATTTCCATGCTGATCGAACGAGAAACTCCACGATGGGATTGGTGCATGGCGATAATCGTCACAGCTGACCGTCACTATATTAGTAATCGGGTCCTTCTCGCATTTGAACACATTCGAAGCCTTCTGCGAAAGAATCGTCCCGAGGTGGCCACGCATGTTCGAATCCTCCTTTTGCTTGTTCGTGTGCAGAACCTCGACGATGCAGCAGTTGTACGTCTCTGCCAACATTAGATGCTGGCGCACAACGGCTTGGCTCTCCTCCACCGAATTGAAATCACCTACCAAATCGACAATGCCATCGACAAATACGATTTCAGGTCGAAAGGATTCGATAAATCGTGGCAATATTTCTCGGCATTCTTCAGTGGTCAGCTTGCGTAGGTTCACAAAATAAAGGCCTTCGATATCTTTGATAGGTAATCCCGCCATACGGAGCACCTTTTGGTTCAGTCGGTTGGTGTCTCGATCTTTTTGCTCGGTATCGACATAGAGGATCTTGACCTTCCGATTGATGGCACGTTTCACCTTGTTCCACTGTCCACAGAGCAGAGCTGCAATCAAGATGCCTATCATCGTTGTCTTGCCCATCTTCTGTTTCGCTTTGACGCCGACCAGGTCTTTAAGCGCAAAGCATCCTACATGGTCGATTTCGAGCAAATTTTCATCTGGCGGAAACTCTGAATCGGCATGAATTACATACTTCATCAGTTGGTCTCTCATTTCGCGACTTCTGCGTTCCTCTTCGGACTCCTGGAGTGCAGCTTCTTCCACCATCTTGTCGATGGGGTCAAGCCCGGTACCACCACCCGTTAGGGTGATATCTTTCTGTAGTTTAGCCTCTTCAGCAGAGGTTTCTTTAATTACCATAATTTATAATGTGGAATTAAAGTTTTTATGTTCCTCGCACCGCCATTCCCGGGAACATTTCAGGTTTGGCGTTTCGAACTCAAGAAGTCTATCTGTGCTCAGATAAGCTTCTACTATACGCTTGAAACTCGGAATTTGGTAGCTCATTACTTTCATACAACAAAAGCAGCGGCTCCTTGTTTCAAAAAGCTCTGCAAAGGTACGAAAAAATGTTGATTTATAAAATAAAAACTAAACTATATACTGAAAGTCAAACACTTATACGATTGTTATTCGTAATAGCTCTACGTAACTATTCAACGTAACTGTTTATAAAAAGACATAAGAATATAACTCTATATCATTCTATTTATGTAACTGTTCTACGTAACTGTTTAAAAAATAACTACAATAATAGGCACTTGCAAAAGTCTTTACAAGTGCCTATTATTGTAATTTCAGACAGTATTTTAAGAAATTAAGTATAAGTATTCCATTTTTTAGAGATTTACATCCCTTAGGATCGTATCTACACTGTGTTTCCCAACTGGGTGGATCGTACTTCTTTGGAGGATAGTCTCCCTTAATACTTGTGTAATTATCTATCTTACATCTTAGATTATCAATACGTTGTTTTTCGTCGATATGGTCAAGAATAGTATCGTTGATAAAATCACAATAGTTAGATAAAGTACAATTCATTGATAGTATATTATACCATTTCAAGCATCTATAGACCTTATACCAACTACGGGAATTTTCAATTAGATATTTATTTGCCATTTTATGGTTGAGTAGTTTAACCAACACAGAGGCTACCGTTTGTCCATTGATGTTGTTCGATAAAATCCAAGTCGGTACATCATAGTATTCTTGTGATGGCTTCTCACCAATATTAATTTTATTTATCAAGGATAGTTCCGACTCTAAAAGCTGATTCTTATCCACAAGCTCATTAATTCTTTTTTCATATTCTGCATTCTTTGCATTTGTAGATTTCAATAATGCATTATAGTCATTAAGTGAAACACATGCTACAATTGTTCCATCTTCAAGTTGGACAGGAATTATTGGAGGAGACTTAAAAGTCCCATCCTGCTGGTTCGTCGAGTTTTTTTGCTCGATGCTATGATTATTAGGATTCTTATTATCCTCAAAAACCATTATAAAGCTATTTCAATTTTGGGTTTGAAATCCGTTGCTGTTTCTCTCGCAGAAATCCAAATTGTTTCCTTGTTTTAAATTAGTAGTTTCTATTGTCACGTACTGAAAAGGATACAATATGGACTTTTGTAGTAAGAGAAAAATATTCAAAGTCTAAATACACAAAACAAGATGCCGCAGGAAACACCATGCATAACAATTAGTTTGCAGGGTGCTTCTTTAGATAACTTCAACATTCTCCATAAGGAGACATTTTGGGAAATAGATTTGAATAAGTCTGAAATGGAAATATTTAGCCCACTATCCTCATAAGAGCGAAGGATTCGGGCTTCTTCATAATGATTAGGAATTTCGGTATCATCAAAGTATGGTTTTTCTGAATTAACAAGGGAACGCAAAAGTTTATCTACTTTATAATTGACGTTAATTAGCCAAGAAAATACTGGATGAAGTGTTTGAAGAATTGATAATACCTTAAATAACATCTTCAACAACTCTATCTCGTCACGAGATAATAGCTGCTGATTCACATTCAGGATGATTTCACCCTGAAATGCTGTCTCTATGTTGTTTGCGGCTGAACTATGGCCGCCAAATATGTCCAAGATGATATGTTTGTCAGTTTTCATATCACTAAATTGTTTTTAATTGTGCACAAAGATATAGCATATTATCGAAAGTACCAAATATTTGCCCGAAAATATACGAATTTTATCAAAAAAAAACCGAAAAAGGGCAATTTATTGCATTCGATCATTTCATTTTAGTCAAATCGACAACAGAAACGATAATAATTCAACAAACGAATCGTCAATATGGGTTCTTATTCAACGTTTATTTTGCCCACTTCAATTTGCAAAAGAAAATTCATGAATAGAAAATAAGGGAATTATTCGGATTTTAACACTTAATACTTTTGTTATTTCAGAAATAGCAATATCTTTGCATCGTCTTATTCAATGTTATTCATCTTTTATATGGCAATAAAATTTTATAGTGCAAAAAGTTTTGGACGTGTTTTGAAGGTTACAATTCAAAAGAGCGGAAAACTTGGTTTTTCCGGAGATACAGCTAAAGCAATGGATCTTGATACCAATACCTCGTTTTTAATTGGCAAAGATGATTCTATTAATGCCGACTTGATTATGGTGAAAATTAAAGAACCTAACCCAGATGCATTCCAGGTTAAGAAGTCTGGTAATTATTTCTTCTTGGATACAACTGCGCTCTTCGATTTACTACGTTATAATTACAAGTCTGGTTCGAACATCTTTTTCGATGTAGTACGTGACACCAATTACGACAAAGAAGCAGGAGGTGAGGTCTATCTTCTTACTCAACGTAGATCGAAAGGAAGAAAGTCTGCTAAGTCAGATGCAGCTACAAAATCCGACGAACCAAACTTACTCACTTTAATAGAAGAAGCTGAGAAGCAATCTTCACAATCTTCTTGAGTTCCTTAATCTGCTTGTAAATTGATAGTTTGCTTTGGCCGACCACTACCCCATCTTACTCTTCTCCTGCCCCTCTCCCGTACACCTAATCCCATCCCACCGCAAGATGGGAGTAGGTGTACGCAGTTGGTGCAGTAGATAATACGAGGATGTACTCCTTGTGAACACTTGATACAAACTACTCGCAAGATTGGACTGATTGGGTACAATTGATACAGGATATTAGTGAGATGGGACTAAGTGTGTACAGGTGATGCAGAGGATGTAGTGAGATTGGACTGGTGGTGGACACTTGATACAATCTCACAGCAAGATGGGATTGGTGGAGGACAGATAGTACGGGATTGGGGTGAAGTGGGACTAAGTGTGCGGAGGTGATATGTTAAACTGATGTTAAATCGATGATATGATATTGCACACAATATATAATTCTGTATCTTTGCAAAGTTCCTGTTGCTATTTAGCAAAAAAAAAAGGAATTAAAAGAAGGTGAAAATGGCAGTGGCACAGGCGTCAATAGCCGTGCCAACTGCCGGAAAATTGCCATCTCCAATAGATGGCAAAAAATAAACGGGTCAAAGCCTGCTAACTCCATCGACCATCTTTATTTTCTGCGTTAGCAATTTTCTGCTGCCATTGAAGCAGCACATTTTCCGGACCCGCAGATTGATGCTTTGCAGCAATCAAGGGAAGGGGCCCCATTCATGGGGACGGCCTTAGCCGAATATAAACAATCCTATTGAAGCCCAACGTCTCCAATCCATTTTCACCACATTTTTTTATATAGAAGTTATATAACCACTATTTCACAAACCACTAAAACGTGATACAATGAAAAGACTGATTCTTTCTTTATTTCTTTTGGCATGCAGCATGATGGCTATACAAGATGTGTATGGTCAATATTATTACAAGGATTACTATATCAAAAAAAGGGTGGCAGAACTGGTTCCGTATATTCCTGATCATGGGATGGATAATTGCCGTATGGTGGCGTTTGAGCCATCGTTTTACAGGGTGCTGAATCATGCTTTCGAGATTCCTGGGGGCGGAATAGGCGAAATCGGATATGAAGAATGGCTGTATTATTTCGTGTCGGGCCAGGATTATGAAGGATACGAAGATGCTAAGGTGGAGGTAGTAGATTACACTTTTATCGGCAAGAAGACGGCTTATGTGGAGGTGAATTATCTGCATCGCAATCATAATATTGTTCTGCATTTCAATGGCTTTGATTGGGTGATCTCGGATTTCGATAATGTGAAGACAAGATTGGAGCAATATATCGTTGAGATGCGGGAATTTTTCCGCTCAAATGAATGGGATGCGTATGTGGCCAATATTATGAATGGTGATGATGAAGATTGGAAAGCGTCGGCAAGAAGGAAAATGGATGAGGTTGAGGAGTATTTTAGAAGGTATCCTGGTAGGAAATGAAAATCATTTTTATGAAAAAAAAACTTTGAAAGGTGTAGGTGCGGAGCACCCATTGCTGACAAGCGCTGCATATATCTGTGAATGCGAGCACTCACATCTGCATGCATCACTTTTCAGCGCACGGCATTGCTGCCGTGCTACACCTTTCAAAGAAAAAAAGTCCTCCTTTAGAGGAAGAAAAAAGGCAAAGCCAGAAAAAGAGCCTCCGGATCCCGATTTTTTTATCAAGAATTTGAGAATTATAGAATTATTATAAAGAAGGTGAAAATGGCAGACAACCTCGGCCCCAATGGCCTGGTTGTTTCTGCCGGAAAATGAGCAGGTCCAATACCTGCAGAAAATTGCACTTCGTGCAGAAAATAAACTGGGTCAGAGAATGGGCATCGACCAACTATATTTTCTGCGAAGCAATTTTCTGCTGCCATTGAGGCAGCATATTTTCCGGATTGAGAGACGGGCTATTGAAGCCCAACGTCTCCAATCCATTTTCACCTTCTTTTATATCCCATATTTGTTTGCCAAATGGCAATGGGAACTTCGCCAGAAAAGCCGTCCGGCTCGCGTTGTCTTACCCTCTCGACAAATAAGCCTGCACGATAGCTACAATGAAGAAGATGATCATACAGATCAAAAAGCTGATGCCGACGTATTTATAGAGTTTGGGGTGAGTCTGCTCCCAGGAGTAAATCTTATCGAAGCCGTCGAAGATGAGGTAAATTGCCAGGAGCACACCGAAAATCAGGGATGTCTGACTAATTACGCCAGTGGAATATGCCCATATCTTGTAGATAAGATACACGGCGCCAAACAGTACAAGAAATAGACCGAGTTTTTTCATAGATTAATAAATTTATTAGGGAGTTAGTGGGAGTTAGCGGACGGTTATTCGACAGGCTAAAACATGATCCGTAGGATGAAGAAAGCAAGAAACGAAATCAAGAGAAGCACTGGAATGACAATACTTATAACAGAGTATAGCTTGGGGCGATTCTTCTGCCACTTGAAGAATGAGCTGAACGAGATGATTATTGAAACCAATGCTAAGGTCCCTCCTAATAACGACATGGCAATATCACCTTTCACAGAGTAGAAATTCCACGCTGCAAATGCCGAAAGAATGCCAAATAAATACAGTGAATAGTATTGCCAATGAACATAGCAGCAGGTTAATTATGTTATGTTCATTGGAAATATCATTCCAATTGAAGAAGATTAATGAAAGAATTACAAATACGCAAATAATAATCCTAAATATTTTCATAATCAGCGTCTGATTGTATGCACAATGAATTAAAACTCCTCAGCGATGGCAAGTTCCATACCGCGCCATACGAGAATCAGACGATGGAGATGGGTGTGTCCGATGGTGTCGGCAATGTTGATGCCTTGGGCATAGCGCGTGAGCTGGGCGATGGCGGTTTGGCGAGCTGTTTCGACTTCGGAGTCGGTGGATGATGAAGACAGATACTTCAACTCGAGCAGATAGCTGTGTTCGAGGTCTGGATAGTTGTCGAGGCGAGGCTGCATATAGATGTCGGCATAACCACCACTCACCTCCTGTCCTCTCAGGCTCTTCACGCCAGCATCCTGCTCGCTGATGGGCAAGTAGAAATTCTGCAGGCATGTCATTGCAAGGGTGAATCCGTGGACGTAGAATTCGCCCTTTTGCTTGTCGCGATTCGAGGAGTAGCGATGCAACGTGTCGGCGATGAACTCGAAATAGGGACGCCAGTCACCATCGTATGCCATGTTACCCATCAATTTGCCGCGCTGGTAGTCATCCACCGAGAGATCGTTGTCGCGGTATGTCTGGGTCAGGTAACCGTATATCTGTTCGCGAACCACTTGATTCGGGATGCGGAACAGTATTTCGTCGCGGTATCTACCCGCAATGGTGAGCATACCGAAATAGTAGAGTAGCGAAACGAAGTTGTCAGGATCAGTGATGCGCTCTGAAGGGAAATGGTCTTTCAGTTCGGCTGTGATGCTGCCGGTCTCGACGATGTGCTGAATGGTGCTGGCGTCGTGCTCGAAGCCTCTATCCTTGCGAATCAGCATTCGCAGCTTGTTGTAGTCAGTGCGGATGTTCGCATCAAGCATATTATCGGGGACTCGTCCTTTACGTCGGATATAGTTGTCGATGAAATAGAGGACCATGTCGCTATTATACAAGGGCGATTCATCGACACAATCCTTGGCAAAACAATAGTTGTCGTACCATGGCTTCATAATATCGATGAGTTCATCGGTCGAATGCTGGAACGTATAGTATTGGCGATAATAATCAATCATCTCGCGTACCTCTTCTTCGGTGAACCCTACCATTGCATTGAATTCTGGCTGTGTCGTGTAGTTGGTACCGATGTTGAATCCGCTGGTTAGGTCATCCATCGTCACGGGGCTGACTCCCGTGATGAAAGCACGTTTGATGGCGCTGTCTGAACTGCCTTTCACAACATTGAAGAACTGACGAAGGGCACCAGTGCCGTGGGTTTGCGACTTGTATGCCAGTTCGGTGGCTGGGTCAGCAAGGATGTCGTTGGTGAAGTGGTCGTACTCATCGATGAAGAGATAAATCTGTTGACCTGCTTCACGCGCCATGATGCTGAGGTGTGACAACATCTCTCTTGCTGACATTTTTTGATTAAGTCCTTCCAAAGTGCCATCTGGCAGTAAATCCTTATAGACACGACAGAATGACTGCATTTCCTGCATGAAATAGATGTTCATGCTCTCCTCATACTTGTCTAATCCTCCCCCAATCATCGAGAAGTTCAGATAAAGCACGAGGTACTGGTTGTGGCTCTCGGTGGGATGCTGGCCAATCCACAGGTCGCCAAAGAGTCGGTCGAAGAGCTCGGCTTTGCGCACGTCGTAATATTGACGCAGCATATTCATCAGCAGCGACTTGCCGAAGCGGCGAGGACGGATGAAGAAGAAATAGTGATTCGCTGCCTCTATCTCGGGGATGAAGCGGGTCTTATCGACATAGTAGTAGTTCGAGAGGCGCACGTCCTCCCAGTTCTGCATCCCGTAGGGGATTCTTTTGGGTTTATCGTTCATCATGTCCTTCAATGAGTGTTTGAGAACTTTTTTTAGTTTTTCGTTGCAAAGATAGCGTGTTTTTCGGTAAACTCCAAAAAAATGGGGAAAAAAATCAAATAGGTCACGAATATGTATTAAATATCTATCACGATGGTTCTTTTTTCTCTACGGATTGAAACGGATTTATCAGATTATCTGCTTGTCGCTAATAAATAAAATCTGATTAATCTCTGTAAATCCGTAGAGTGATTCAAACGTTAATGACAAAAAGCCCCCTCAGTCTTCCAAATCAGGAGGACTGAGGGGGCTGTATAAAGGGATAAATGGTTTAGGAATTATTTATTAATCCTCACCCCAGATGTCGGAGCGGTTCTTGGCGTTGGCTGTATTATTGCTCCATTCGCCTTTCATTTCCAAAGACTCACCAGAGGCGGTAACGATATCATTGCAATCGAACGAGACTACATCGAGTGCAGGGGTTGTATATAACTTTTTCATATCTTCTATTTCTGTATTTATTATTTAACCATAATTACCTTGCCATTCTCGATCATGAGGCCCTTGCGAGCTTCGTTAAGCTTGCGACCCTGGAGGTCATAGCTAACCTTCACGGTGCCGTCCTCCTGCTCTACGAACTGGAGACCTTCGGTTTCATCAACGGAGATGCGGAGAGGAGCACCAGATGGTGTAGGACCTGTGAACCAAGCGCGATAGGGAGGAACTGTGATATTCGTGCCATAGTAGACACCATCTTCACCATCGCGGTTTGCAATATAATAATAAGTGTTGGAGCCACTATTTACAGACTCGAAGGTTCCATGCATTGTCCAACTACCAATAGGCTCTGAGCTCATTTCATCATCTGATAAAGATATTAATACATCTTCACTTTTTATTGATAGTTCATTTTGTCCATCGCCAAGCTTGAAAGCTAATGGAACACCAGCATTAATCTTTCCATTCTCAATTGGAGAGAAGATTAATGCATTCGAAGTAGCATTAATCAATGTATAGAATGTTACATCATCTTGATGAGCATTTATATCAAAGGGTAAACAGAGAGTACCCCACTTGTTGGTGCAAGAACGTGTATAATCTATAGCATTTACATACCCACCATTTCCAATGGTTATCTCGTCTGAGAGGTGAATTGTAGTTACACCATCTTCAATGTTAAGATATTCTCCATCATAATTAACTGTATGGTTAAACCCATTCCAATCAGCATTTGGGTTATAAGTGAAGGTAATGTCGTACCAACCAGTAGAATATTGTTCACCTAAATAGAATATTCTATAATTATACGTCTCAACTCCATCTTTCAATAATGCGACTTCATTAATTACTATTTGCTCTTCTTCATTATATTCAAGATGTATTAGCTTTCTTAATGGTTCATTTGGTTTTATTTCTCCAAGATCCCATGAATTATATATTTCGTCATACCAAGCATAACGAGATCTTAACTCAAGCGTGTACGTTTGTGCCCATGCACTCAGTCCTACCGAGAGCAAGGCGAAAAGTGTAAAAAATTTTTTCATTTTTTGTAAATTTATTATTTTAAGTTAGTAAATAAAGTGATCGTACTTTATTCGGCAAATTACAAAGTTGCAATAGACGGGGCAAATTGACAGACTTGCAATTAACGAGGCATATTGGCAAAAATTTGCTCTAAACGGATGCGAAGTTACATATTTTATTTTTAAAAAAAGAAAAAATGACTGAAAATTTTTCAAACTTGTTGGGAAAAAACGGGCATTTTGGGAAGAAATGGCGATTTTTGGAGGTCTTCATCAAGATTTTC
>JAEEGI010015307.1_pt1 | contig 15983 bp, 16 predicted proteins | sample 8958751 | NCBI WGS metagenome assembly JAEEGI01 (sample SAMN16246545, study PRJNA631951) | gut metagenome | biome: gut microbiome; feature: rumen; material: KS-attached | host: Bos | place: Iran: Karaj | collected 2018-10
GGCGATCTGCTGGTTTCAGGCACATTTGTAAAAGTCGCGAAGAAGAAGCCGGCACCTCCTCCCGCAGCAGCAAAGCCCGAGGAGAAACCAGCTCCGGCAATCAAGCCCAGAGATGACGGCAAACCGGTACAGGATCCTTCAAAGTGCGTATACTGCGGTATATGCGCGAAGAAATGCCTTGGAGAGGCGCTTACCGTCGACAGAAAAGAAAAGCTCTGGAAGCTCGACGAGGACAAGTGTGTCTCCTGCGGCACCTGCGAGGAAGTCTGCCCCAAGAAAGCAATCATCATGTAATCGCAAATGCAACAAACCCGCCCGGCTCCCGGGCGGGTTTTTGTTTGCACTCAAAAATCAGACTGCAATGATCGAAGGAAGATTGTCTGCTATGTATTGCTGGGCATTTTTGTCATAAAGCGTTACGAGACAGTCTTCGTCATTATAAGTACGGCAGACGCAGGAGATTCCTATGTTTTCTCCGGCTTTTGTGGCGGTCCATCGGCTCTTTCCGTTGTATTCCGTCTTTTCAAGAAGACCGGTTCTTATTGCCCAGGATCTGACCTGCCTGAAATCCAGAGGCTTCATTGAACCGGGGTCGAAGAGAGAATTGATATTATTGACGAGAGCGGAAAGCGAGACAGGCTTGTTTAGAGCTCTGAAGGCGGAGAGGTCTGCCTCAAGAGGATCGAAGGGTTTGCGCGGATCATCCGATATGAGCTGCCCTTCCAGATATTTCGAGATAAACGAGCTCACGTTTAAGAACACCCTTGCAAATTCCGCGCGGTTTAAAACAGTGTCATCCGGGAGCTTTTCACCGGTCAGAGGGTCCGAGCCGTTTCCGAGTGCTTCAAGATATTTCTGTGCCAGATAAAGATAATTTTTTTCCATTTTGATACTCCTTTTTACATTTTTTGAAAATAGATTTCTTCTACCGCTATTTTCCGCATCTCGTTTTATCCTCTTTTGCGCCAGTCTCTCTCTACGCCCTCTTTCCAGGAAGATGTTATCGGACGGTTACAGCGCAGTTCCGTTATAGCCTTGCCGACCGCTTCATAATTAAGGGCCGTCCCTTCGGGATCACTGCAGTAGTTGGCAGCATTATCCTCCGCGATACCGAGCGCTGAAGCGGTTTCGACGGCGTCGATATTCGCGCCGAGAAACAGAAACTCCCAGCCGCAGTTTTTACGCTTGCGCTCGATCATTTCCCGTACGGCGGAGGCGGTGTATTTGCGGCTGGCATTTTCCATTCCGTCCGTTGTAATGATGAACACGGTATGCGCGGGAACATCTTCAGGGCGAACATATCTGTGAATGCTCTCAATATGCGTGAGCGCGATTCCGATGGCGTCTATAAGTGCTGTGCATCCCCTGACATAGTACTGATCTTCCGTTATCTCCGTTACATCATTCAGGCGCAATCTGTCATGCAGGAATTCTGTTCTGTCGTCGAACAGAAATGTGGTCACATAGCATTCACCTTCCTGCTTACGCTGCTTCCCGATCATTCCGTTGAAACCGCCGATCGTGTCTTTTTCAAGACCGGACATGGAGCCGCTCCTGTCCAATATGAATACGAGTTCCGTTGAATTGTTTTCCATTCGGAAAACCTCCTTTCTGTTATGATCGGATTATATGACACAAAAAAACAAAAAATGTCGCCTGCCAGGCGACACTTTTTGCAAAAGACTTGTTCTCGCTTCTGCCCCAAAGGTTTCAGAGCGCAAAAAAGTTTTCAGATCCCCAATAAAGGCTGGTCAAACGAGAAAAGAGCGTCATTGATTTCAAAAATATTGTAGTTTTTATTCACAATAAAGTACTCGACAATTACATCCAGCTTACTGGAATGCGAAACGGCGTAGCCGGCCTTCCCGAGAAGCTCCCTGGTTTCTTCAAGAGACAGCCTGAGGGCGATCGCAAAGGCAAAGGCAGTCGTCTTCTTCGGAGTATATCCTGCGTCATTTCTGATCTTTGAGAAATGCTTGCGGTCGATATTGGCCATCCTGTAGCACTCGGAATCGGTAAGTCCCTCTTCTGCGATCTTTCGCATCAGCATCTGGGTAAAGCTCTCATCCAGCGCATTTACCCTGTATTCCAATGAAGAGGCCGTGTTCGGAATATGCTCAAAAGGAACCGGAGAAGATCCGAAAGAATAATCTGATTTTGGAGCTTCCATGAGTCCCGGCTTAAGATTCTCTGCCAGATACGCGCGTATCTCCGCATACAGCCCGTCGCTTATTCGTTTGTTGTCTCCGTACGATTTCATATAATTATTGTAACACAAATAATCCTATACAGGAAGCAAAACCGTAGCCGTCACCGCGGAGATTAACCGTCACCCGAAAAAACGTGTGTTTTCAATGCTTCGTGACACGTGTGACGCGTGCGACGCGTACTCGGATACGTCTGAAAAGTGCGTTTAAGACATATATCCGTTCTCGTGACGCACGTGACGCACGCGTCACAAACCCTGTAATATCAACACTTTCAAAAATCGCATCTGCGTCACTTCGGTGACGCTTTTTAATTGTCTGACAGTATATAGAATAACAGGCTTATACGGGCATACATAAGTGAGGCAAGTGAAGTAAGTAAGGCACTTATATAATCTTTTTGTTGAAGATCAGATCTGTGTGTGTTTTGTTTATATACTTTTATAAAGTTTTGCCGATCTTTATTTCACCTGCTTCACTTAATCGAATTCAAAGCCTTGATATTAAAGGGATCAAATAAAGTGAGACAGACAAACAATCTGCCTCACTTCTGTTTCACTTACTTCACCCGATAGTCTTCAATATAGGTCTTCTCGCTCAATACGAATCATTTAGGGAACAAATCGATTGTTATTAAAGCAGATTGTTCCCTAATTGCTATTGACTTTAAATATATAGAGAAACAGCAGAGGCAGGAGAATTCTGCCTCTGTCTGCTTCACCCGGTTTGCCAAGATATATCAAGAATAAACGCAGAGTGATAAGCATTAAAATGTGAACTTCACAAAGTATATAAACAGAAGGCCGGTGCGTTGGTGCACCGGCCGTTTATAATCTGTTGCGGTAATTGCTTTATCAGTACATTCCGCCCATGTCGGGGTTGGCTGCTACCGGCGCGGGGGGTTCGGGAATGTCCGCTACGAGGCTCTCGGTGGTGAGGACCATAGCAGCGACGGAGGAAGCGTTCTCTAAAGCGGATCTGCATACCTTGGTCGGGTCTACGATGCCCATCTCGATCATGTCTCCGTAGACATCCTTTGCGGCGTCATAGCCGTAGTTGGCAACATCGCTGTTTTCAACATTGTTGAGGATAACGGCGCCTTCCAGTCCCGCGTTTGCGGCGATCTGCATGATAGGAGTCTTGAGCGCTTTTGCAACTATTGCAGCGCCGGTCTTCTCGTCTCCGGAGAGCTGGGAAGCGAGCTCTGCAGCAGCCTTGGAAGCCACAACATAGGCTGTGCCGCCTCCTGCGACGATGCCTTCGGCAACGGCCGCGCGTGTCGCGTTGAGGGCGTCTTCAATACGAAGCTTCTTTTCCTTCATCTCTGTTTCTGTTGCGGCACCGACCTTGATAACTGCAACGCCGCCTGCGAGCTTGGCAAGACGTTCCTGAAGTTTTTCCTTGTCATATTCGGAAGTGGTGGTCTCGATCTGGCGGCTGATCTGGGCAGATCTGGCACGGATCGCTTCGCTGTCGCCTGCACCGTCTACAATAACTGTGTTCTCTTTTGAAACCTTGACCTGATGTGCCTGACCGAGCATCTCGACGGTTGCATCTTTCAGCTCCATGCCGAGATCGGAGGAGATAACGGTACCGCCAGTGAGAACAGCAATGTCCTGAAGCATCTCTTTGCGTCTGTCGCCGAAGCCGGGGGCCTTGACACAGATGCAGGTGAATGTTCCGCGGAGCTTGTTGAGAATAATGGTGGCAAGAGCTTCACCCTCAACGTCCTCAGCAACAATGAGGAGCTTTTTTCCGGCCTTTACGATGTTTTCAAGGAGCGGAAGGATATCCTGGATATTGGAGATCTTCTTGTCTGTTATGAGAATGAGAGCGTCATCTATGACGGCTTCCATCTTATCGGTATCGGTTACCATATAGGGAGAGAGGTAACCGCGGTCAAACTGCATTCCTTCAACAACATCACTGTAAGTTTCGGCAGTCTTGGACTCCTCGATAGTAATAACGCCGTTCTGGGAGACCTTTTCCATAGCCTCAGATATGAGTTTTCCGATAACTTCGTCGCCGGAGGAGATGGTTCCGACTCTGGCTATATCCTTGGAGCCGTCAACATCCTGAGAAACCTCCTTGATGGCTGCAACAGCAGCTTCCGTAGCTTTGGCAATGCCTTTCTTCATGGTCATCGGGTTTGCGCCGGCTGCAAGGTTCTTGAGGCCTTCCGAGATCATGGCCTGGGCGAGGACTGTAGCAGTAGTGGTTCCGTCACCGGCTACATCGTTTGTCTTTGTGGAAACTTCCTTTATGAGCTGAGCGCCCATGTTCTCAAATGCGTCCTTGAGCTCGATCTCTTTAGCGATCGTTACGCCGTCGTTCGTGATCAGCGGAGTGCCGAATTTCTTGTCGAGAACAACATTGCGGCCCTTGGGTCCGAGCGTGATCTTAACAGTGTCGGCAAGCTGGTTTACGCCGCTCTCTATGGCCTTTCTGGCCTCTTCACCGTAGATTATCTGTTTTGCCATGATTTAGTTCCTCCTTATTCGATTACAGCGAGAATATCGCTCTGCTTGACTATGGTGTATTCTTCATCTTCGAGCTTTACCTTAGTCCCGCTGTATTTTCCGACGAGAACCTTCTCGCCTGCTTTGACTATCATTTTGACTTCATTCCCATCGATCATGCCGCCGGGACCGACCTCAACCACTTCATAGATCTCAGGTTTCTCCTGAGCGGATGAAGCGAGAAAGATTCCGCCGGCTGTCTTTTCTTCGGCTGCGCCCTGCTTGAGGACTACGCGGTCTGCCAAAGGTTTCAGTTTCATATATATGCCTCCAAAATAAAAATATTAACTAAAAAACTCATCGTTAGCACTCTTTACTGTCGAGTGCTAACGATGCTATATTACCACATTTTATTATTTTTGCAATAGCTTTTTTCTGATTTAACTTTGAATTCAAAAATTGTTAATAAAAGACGCCAGACTGAAAAGGCATGCAGGATACCTTCTCAGCGCATAATCAGGACATCCGCTTCAGATGAGAGGGATACGGAATCGAGCAGCCCGTGCGATTCAATGATCTTTTGGGCGACCCTGTCTTCAACCTCTTTCTGTATAAGGCGGCGGAGATTTCTTGCGCCGTAATTTACGCTGTAGCCTTTCTTTACCAGATAGTCCAGCGCCCTGTCATCCCAGGAAAGGGCAATATTTCTCTCGTTGAGGCAGTCTTTCACTTCATTGAGCATGAGCTCCGCTATGCTGCGGAAGTTCTCTTCACTCAGAGAGTTGAAGCATACTACCTCGTCGACCCTGTTGATAAATTCAGGTCTGAGGAATTCACCAAGAGCCTTCAGAGAACGTTCACGGCTCATTTCAGTGAGAGAGCTGCCGAAGCCGACGCTTCCGGAGCTGCTGGAACTTCCCGCGTTCGTAGTCATTATGATGACAGTGTTTTCAAAATTGACAACGCGGCCCTGAGCATCCGTGATCCTGCCGTCATCGAGTATCTGGAGCAGTATATTCATGACGTCGGGATGAGCTTTTTCTATTTCGTCGAAAAGAATGACAGAGTAAGGCTTGCGCCTGATCTTTTCGGTGAGCTGTCCTGCTTCATCGTAACCAATGTAACCGGGAGGGGAGCCTATTATGCGGGAAACAGAGAACTTCTCCATAAATTCCGACATATCCAGTCTTATAAGCGATTCGGGGCTGTCGAAGAGATCGGCGGCGAGCCGCTTGACAAGTTCTGTTTTGCCGACCCCTGTTCCGCCCACGAAAATAAAGCTTACGGGCTTCCTCTTGACCTGCAGGCCGACACGGTTGCGACGGATTGCGCTGCAGACTGCGTCTACTGCCTCATCCTGTCCGATGATATTTTTCTTTAAGCGATCATCCAGGCCGGCAAGACGCTGAAGCTCATCTTCTTTTACCGAAGAAGCAGGTATCTTTGTCCAAAGTTCAATGATACGAGCCAGATTATCTTTTGTAAGACTCGGCATATCTTTGGCTTTTAAGGCGTCCAGTTCGTTATTGAGCTGAATGGTGCGGCTTCTGATCTCGGCGAGGCGTTCGAAGTGTTCCTGCTCTGTATCCTCCAGAAGCAGCTCCGATTCTTTGTTGAGATCGGCGATCTCCTTATTCAGAATATCGCTCCTGGCAATATCCGGATTTTTCAGATTTACGTCACTGCAGGCCTCATCCAGAAGATCTATTGCCTTATCAGGCAAAAAGCGGTCAGTTATATACCGTTCGGAAAGAATAACGGCCTGGCGACACATTTCTTCGGAAATGTGCACTCCGTGGAAGCGTTCGTAGTAATGCGATATTCCTTTCAGGATCTCAATGCTGTCTTCGATTGAAGGCTCAGCAACAGTTACGGGCTGGAATCTTCTCTCAAGGGCCGCATCTTTTTCTATATGTTTGCGGTATTCGGTAAAGGTGGTAGCTCCAATGACCTGAATTTCGCCTCTTGAAAGCGCCGGTTTCAGGATATTGGCTGCGTTCATACTGCCCTCGGCATCACCGGCGCCGACGATGTTATGGATCTCGTCAATAACAAGGATGACGTTGCCCTGCTTGCGTATCTCTTCGATAAGCCCCTTCATGCGGCTCTCAAATTGGCCTCGAAACTGTGTGCCTGCTACCAGAGCTGTAAGATCAAGGAGAAATACCTGCTTATCCTTGAGTTTATACGGAACATTGCCGGAGGCGATCAATTGGGCGAGACCTTCCGCTATGGCTGTTTTTCCGACACCGGGCTCGCCGATAAGACAAGGATTGTTTTTCTGACGCCGGTTAAGTATCTGTATGACTCTCTCCAACTCCTCATGCCTGCCGATCATTCGGTCAAGTTTGCCCTCGCGTGCCCGGTTCGTCAAATCGATACAGTATTGATCCAGAAAACGGCGTTTTCCTTTCCTCTGGTTTGTCTGAGCGTTGCTTCTGCCTGACTGTCCGTCAGTTTCAGGGGTCTTCCCGTGATCATTCGGGTCATCGCCGGCACCCCCGTTCATGAACATCTTAAAGAAGGGAAAAGTCGGAGCTTTACCTTCGCTGTCCGCATCGCCATCATCCTCTGCATCCTGAGGCATTAGCTGCTCAAGTCCGCCGAAAGCACCTGCCATGGCTTCTGTAGCCTGTTCGATATCGTCATCGGAAATACCAAATCGGTTCATCATATCATCTATGGCAGGAAGGTGAAGCTCTCGGGCACATTTAAGACAGTAGCCCTCGTTTTTCTGGATTCCGTTTTCACTTTTTGTTACAAATATTACAGCTACGTTCTTTCCGCAGCGTGAACACATAGCGGCCTGCATAAATAACCTACAGAGTTCTCCTTATATTATGTTTTTGGTAAGAAACTTTATCGACAGGAAAAAGCGGCCGAGAAGTGTGCTTTCCAAAGTATCTCTGCCAAGAATGAGACCCAGAAAACTTAAAGCCCAGCACAGAAGTATACAATATACGACTCCTTTGAGAAAGCCGGTTACGCTGCCGCCTATCTCATCGATGGTCTCCATGTTTGGAAGACGCAGCGAGAGATTGAAAAGATTTGCAATCGCCACAATCAGCATTAACAGCAGAAGGAATGCGATGACAGTTCCGAAAACATATGAAAGCGAGTCACAGAGCGTGTCGGAGACGGCAGACTGGAGGTCAGCGCCCGAGCTGTCACTCAGTTCAACAGCCCTGCTGGCCAAAGTCCGAGCTGAAGCCTTAGAGAGCCCTACGTAAATTACACAGTTATAGGCATAGTCATATTTCAGAGAGGGATCTTCGGCGAGAATGTCATTTACTGATTTTTCCGTATCCTCGTAGCCAAGCTCGGAGAGAATGAAATCTTTAGCATCTGCAGAATCGAGGAAACCTTCCACAAACGGCTCTGCAGCAGGGATTATCTCCGGAGAAAATGCTGAGGAGAGCAAAGCTCCGCCGTAGAGAGAGATAACTATCGCCAGAATACCTGCGATACCGCCGATAAGACCGCGCTTAAAGCCGTTCCATGTACAGGCAGCGACTATGAATATTAAAACGAAGTCTATTACGATCTTCATTGCTCCTCTCCTTTCTTAATTATTAATTCTATCATATATCCGGACCGGTTTGTTTTTAAATCGTGAACATTTTTCCGACGGGCTCTTCATACCAGAGCCGGTTCAGATACAATCCCTGAGGGGGCATCGTCGGTCCGGTAAGGCGTCTGTCGGCTTTATCCAGAAGTGACGGGATATCTTCGGGGCAGAGCTTGCCGCAGGAGGCATAAACTAAGGTCCCCGCAATTGCCCTGCACATATTGTAGAGAAAACCGTCTGCGCAGATGTAGATCGAAATGATATCTCCGTCTTTTTCGACTTTGCACCATTTAACTGTACGTACAGTAGATTTTACAGGTGTGCCGAGGCTTCTGACAGCGCTGAAATCATGCGTCCCTTCAAAAGCTTTGCCTGCAGCCTTCATAAGGCTGATGTCAAGATGACGGGGATAAAAGCAGACACGGTTTTCAAGAAACGGATCCCTTATATTTGTATTCAGGATTTTATATACATATTCCTTCTGCAAACACGAGGAAATGGCATTAAAATCATCGGGCGCTTCCATGGCATCGGAAACGGCAATATCTCCCGGCAGATGTGCATTTACGGCCAGGGGGATCCTGTCAGCGGGAACTGTACAGTTCGTACGGAAATTTGCGCAGTATACATTCGCATGGACGCCTGAATCGGTTCTCCCGCAGCCGGTCACGCGGATCTTTTCTTTGCAGACCTCAGATAATGCTTCTTCGACAGTTTCTGCAACAGTCTTATCCTCTTTCTGCAGCTGCCAGCCGTGATAGGCTGTTCCGTCATATGAAAGTTTTAAAGCAAAATTCTTAATACAATAAACCCCGCAAGTACTAAAGCACCTAAAATGAGGGCAAAAACATCTGCCGTTTTCATTTTAAGCGGATTCATTCTGGTCCTTCCTTCGCCGCCATGGTAGCAGCGGCTTTCCATAGCGACAGCAAGTTCGTCTGCTCTTCTGAAAGCGGAGACAAACAGAGGCACAAGCACAGGCAGAAGAGCTTTTGCTCTCTGAATGAGGTTTCCGGATTCGAAATCAGCGCCTCTGGCTTTTTGTGCTGACATTATTTTGTCTGTCTCTTCAATTAGCGTGGGAATGAAACGGAGAGCGAGAGACATCATCATACTCACTTCATGGACAGGGAATTTGAGCCTTTTAAGGGGATTCAAGAGCAGTTCGAGGCCGTCCGTAAGTTCGATGGGGCTGGTCGTATATGTCAGAATAAAGGTTCCTGCAATAAGAAGAACGATCCTCAATATCATCTGGACAGCCCTTTCAATGCCCTCATAAGTTATCGGCCAGCCTTCACGGATGGGAGTGCCCTTTGTGTAGAACAGGTTTAAAAGGCAGGTTAGAGCTATTATTATGATCAGAGGTTTCAGACCTTTAAGTATCGCAGAAGGTTTTATCTTTGAGAGAGCCATGACAGATAATGTCAGGGCGAGGACCAGACCGTATGCCGGCCAGGTATTTGCCTGGAAGAGACATATTATATATACGATGCAGAGAACGATCTTCGTTCTCGGATCGAGCCGGTGAACAACTGTATTCGAAGGGAAATACTGGCCGAGGGTGATGTCTTTAAGCATCTTTGTTTGCCCCCTTTGCCTTGAGTATCTCATTTAAGAGCTTTTCATGGGTATATACCGGACCGTCTATGGGAAGACCCTTTGCTTTGAGACTTTCGGCTATAAGGGTCGGTGCAGGAACGGAAAGACCCATATCCTCAAGTTCTTTAGCATGTGTAAAAACTTCTTCAGGTTTTGCATTGAAAGATATATTTCCGTTGTTGAATACAATGATCCTTTCTGCTATTTCCGCGACTGTATCCATACTGTGGGAAACGAGAAAAACAGTGGAGCCTGTTTCTCTGCGGTATTCACAGATATTTGAAAGTATCTGTCTGCAGCCTTCCGGGTCAAGGCCTGCAGTAGGTTCATCCAGGACGAGAACATCAGGGCGCATTGCGATAACACCGGCAATAGCAACTCTTCTTTTCTGTCCTCCGGAGAGCTCCAGCGGGGATTTATCGAAATAATCCCGGTCTATACCTACAAAGGATGCAGCCTCGTAAACTCTTTCCCTTATCTCCTCTTCGCCGAGCTTCATATTTTTGGGGCCGAATGCTATATCCGCAAACACGGTCTCCTCAAAGAGCTGGTACTCCGGATACTGGAACACCAGGCCTATTTTATATTTGATGTTGCGCCGGGAGGCTTTAGTTGCGTTGATATCTTCGCCGTTATATAAAATACGTCCGGAAGAAGGCTGCAAAAGAGCGTTCAGATGCTGTATAAAAGTAGATTTTCCGGACCCTGTGTGACCTATTATTCCAACAAGCTCACCGTGTTCGGTTTCCAGATCTATCCCGTCTATTGCAACTTTTTCAAATGGAGTGCCGGGAGAATATACATGGCTCAGGCCTTCAACTTTAATTTCAGGCATAATATTTCAAATTCCCCCTGATTATTGTTTCAGCACATTCTTCGGTGCTTAATGAGGTCAAAGGAAGATCGAAGCCTTCCTTTTTGAGATCGTAAAGTATGCGCACGGTCTCAGGAACATCAAGGCCGAGAGACTCCATTTTTTCTACATCAGAGAATACTGAAGCAGGAGTCCCGTCGGCGGCGATGAGCCCGTCAGACATGACAATAAGCCGGTCTGCGCCGATACACTCCTCCATATGATGTGTTATCATCAGGACAGTAAAACCTTTCTCACGGCAGAGTTTGGTCACGGCATTGACAACATCCTCACGCCCCTGAGGATCAAGCATGGCTGTAGGCTCGTCAAGAACGATTATTTCCGGCTGCATCGCAAGAACACCTGCGATGGCGATACGCTGCTTTTGCCCGCCTGAGAGCAGGTGAGGAGCGTGTTTTCTGAGCTCATACATGCCGACCTGTTTCAGGGAACCTGTCACTCTATCCCTTATTTCTTCCGAAGGCACACCAAGGTTTTCGGGCGCAAATGCAACATCCTCTTCGACGACATTCGCAACTATCTGATTGTCGGGGTTTTGAAATACAAGCCCGACTTCCGAGCGAATATCGATAAGTTTTGATTCATCTGCCGTTGAAATACCGTTAATCAGGACCTCGCCTTCCGTAGGGATCAATATGGCATTTGTAAGCTTCGCAAGGGTAGATTTCCCGGAACCGTTTCTGCCGAGCACGACGGTAAAGGAACCCTTTTCGATGCAGAGATCGATACCCTTTATAGTCTCCTCTTCATAGTCGGAATAGAGGTAGTGTACGTTTTTAAATTCTATAATATTCATGGTCACCAAAATTCATATCTGCAGGATGCCCCGCAAGGAAGATAGAGTCCGGAATCCCTCACGGGAAGTCCAAGTTCGTCGCTTGACGCAGAGCCACCGCGCCCTTTGAATATGCATTCGGACATATAGCTCAGAACGGAAGGAGCGAGACCGGTCGTATAAGAGTTTATCAGCACAAAAAGAGGATCGTCCGAGAGTACATTTTCACACAGGGAAACGAAATCCCAGAGATCATTTTCAAGCTTCCATATCTCCCCGCCCGGTCCTCTGCCATAAGAGGGGGGATCCATTATAATGGCGTCATATCTGTGCCCGCGCCTTATCTCGCGCTCGGTAAATTTGGCACAGTCATCCACTATCCATCTGACAGGGGCATTGGAGAGCCCCGAAGAGGCAGCATTTTCCTTTGCCCATGCCACCATTCCCTTTGCAGCGTCTACATGGCAGACGCTTGCTCCGGCTTTAAGGCAGGCACAGGTCGCAGCGCCGGTATAAGCAAAGAGGTTCAAAACACTTATGTTTTTCCTGCCTGATAAAGCTGCAGAGCGGATCTTTTCCATCGCCCAATCCCAATTGGATGCCTGCTCAGGAAAAAGCCCGGTGTGCTTGAAATTCATCGGCTTGACATTAAAACGGAGCTCTCCGTAACTTATCTGCCAGGATTCGGGCAGAGAGTTTTTGTCCCATGCGCCGCCGCCGGAAGAACTTCTGCTGTAGCGAGCATCGGATGCTGACCAGAGAGGATCTTTTTTCGGGGTGTTCCATATGACCTGAGGATCAGGTCTTACAAGGGTATAGGCCCCCCAACGCTCAAGCTTTTCTCCTCCTGAGCAGTCCAATATTTCGAAATCTTTCCATTTATCGGAGACCCACATATTTCCTCCCGGAAAAAACATACATAACAAGTAATTTTATCATTTCACAATGCAGAAAACAAGAGAGCAAAAACCAAAGGAAAGGCTTTCGCTCTTTTGTCAGATCTCAGCGGGTTCAATGTGAATTGTAGTATGCAACTGCAGTTGAGTCGGTTATTATGGCATCGGCAACTCCGGAATACAGCAGATCAAAGCATTCGGTGGTTCCTCCGACAACTCTCAGTATCTGATACGGCCGTTTCGTAACAGAAGGATATTCGCCGAGCGCGTCCTCCATTTCCTTCGTTTTGCAGATGGCCATGTTCTTGTTGTTGAGCTTCCAAGTGTTCCATACCGTTGAACCGCTTCTTGTGGCTATGACGATGTCATTATCGGCATAGGGCCCGTATGAAACAAAGGAGTCGGATTCAAATTCCTCGTCGCTCAAGGCAACTCCGCCCCACGCGCAGTCTATATTTCCCGAGTACAGCTGTATATAGACATCAGCAGGTTCTATTGGCATGATCTGTATTTTCCAGCCGAGATAATCGCAGACAGCGGTGGCAAATTCAATATCAAAGCCCCAGATGCCGACATCGGTCTCATAGGCGAACGGAAAAGCGTTGGTATCCACTCCGATAATAAGCGTTCGCTCTTCAGGTATCTGAATGTTGTCCAGGGCTTTTTCGTTCTTGTCGAACTTTACGACACCGGAGCCGAACCATTTGGAAGACAGAGAATCAGACACACCTTGTGATGATAAAACCTCAATGGCCCCCATAACACAATCCGCCAGGGGATCGTCATTTCTGAATGATATGTAATAATGCTGTTCTTTCAGAACTTTGAGGATATTGACTTTATAACCCGAAGCACCGCAGCCGGCCAGAGAAAACAGCATGGCAACAGCGAGAATTATACATATGATCCTTTTAACGGCACTCGCCTCCTCTCCGCGGAGAGAATGATAATCAATTTGGAGTTTCGTGTCAAGACGAAGCGTTATAATAAAAGCTTTTAACAGGCAGGACCCGGATATAAAGTGACCTGGTTTTCAAGCAACAGATAATTTTCACGGGAGCTTATCCCGAGAACCCCGCCCGGTTCTTTTATTTTCAGATCTGCCGGAGCAAAGCAGGCGCCTATGGCGGCGGTCCCGCTGGCGCAAGTCTTCTCCCAGAACATGCTGTCGAGGGCGGGGACATATACAAGAGGGTCAAGAATACAGGTCTCGCGGTCAAAGAGCATGAGGCCGAAAGCTTCTGAGCCATACTGAAAACACATCGCAGCAATGTTTCGCTCGGCGAATTCTCTGTCTGTAGCTCTGTCGGTCACTGCATGGCTTATCCCGCCAAAATCGACGACGTTCAAAGTCAGACGGCCCAGATCAGTATTAAATTCAAAAGGAGCAATTTTTTTCGGCAGAGGCATGGAAACAGCTCCTCTGAAAGCAGGTTTTTCAGGATCTGTTCTTTCAACGGAAACCGGAATGCTTCTGTTTGTACCGGAGACAGAAACCATACATGTGCCTTTTTTAGCACCTTTTCTCAGAAAAAATAAAGCGGCAGCAGAGAGTGCCGCGTTTCCGCAGAATTCTCCGCCTGCCATTTCTATTGATATATCGGAACCGTTCTCAGGGTCAGTTACAAATGCAACCTGTTCAACGGTCCTGTCTTTTCCCATTATCCCGGAAGCGATCCGGATCCGGTCTTTCGGATCTGAGGGATCCGTAACGATAGCTGTGATGTTTCCCTGAGGGTCTGCTTTAATATAATTCATTAAGATACAAAGTCCTGCCTGTTTTCTATTGGCTGTAGTTACGGAGAAATGCTTTTGTACGTTCCTCGTTGGGATCTACAAGGACCTTTTCCGGAGCGCCCTGTTCGACGATTACACCACCGTCCATGAATATCACATGGTTAGAAACAGCTTTGGCAAAGGGCATTTCATGCGTGACTATGACCATGGTCATATTTTCTTCTGCGAGCTGTTTTATTACCCTGAGCACTTCGCCCGTGAGCTCCGGGTCAAGGGCTGAAGTCGGTTCATCAAAAAACAGGATCTCCGGTCGCATGGCAAGAGCTCTTGCAATTGCGACCCTTTGCTGCTGCCCTCCGGAGAGCTGGCATGGATAGGAATCAGCTTTGCTTTCAAGGCCCATTTTTCTGAGCATTTCCATAGCTGTTTCGGCAGCCTCCGATTTCTCGCGTTTTTGTACGGTAACAGGGGCATCCATGACATTTTTAAGCACGGTATAATGAGGAAAAAGATTGAACTGCTGGAAGACCAGGCCATAACAGCTTTTAAACTCTCTGAGCTCCTGAGCGGACACATAATGGCAGTTGCCGTACTCATCTGTGGAGGCTGCAGTCTTCCCCAAATATTTGATCTCTCCGGAATCTATGTTCTCTAAAAAGGTCGCACAGCGCAAGAATGTGGATTTTCCGCCGCCTGATGGCCCGATTATGCTGACAACTTCTCCCTTATCTACATTTAGGGATATCCCGCGAAGCACATTAAGATTACCGAAAGATTTTTTTATATCGTTCATCTCGAGGATCATAGTGTTCACCTCCCTATATTTTATACATTATTATTTATAATAATCAAGAGCCTTCTCAAAGCGCTCCATCGCAAAAGCTACGGCGTAATTGGCTATATAATAGAAAATGCCTGCGATAAGAAAAGGCATAAAACTTGTCTGAGAGGCTGAGATCTGCTTTGCAAGAGAGAAAACTTCCTGGTAGGCCAGAGTAAAAGCAAGAGAAGTATCTTTTACCAGCGTTATCACTTCGTTCGTTACCGACGGAAGTATCCTTTTTATGACCTGAGGAAGGATTATTTTAAAAAAAGTCTGTGTTTTTGTATATCCGAGAACTTCTGCCGCCTCATACTGCCCGGCAGGCATAGACTCTATGCCGCCTCTGTAGATCTCTGCAAAATAGGCGGCGTAGTTTAAGACGAAGCCAAGAATTATAGCCGTGAAACGGTAGCCTCTAATGGACCAGCGGAAAAGATAATAAGGTCCGAAATACCAGACCAGGAGCTGGAGCATGAGGGGAGTCCCTCTCATAATTGAGATGTAGATCTTTGTAAATGAGCTGAGAACCTTTATCTTAGATTTTCTCGCAAAATATATGACAAAACCCAGAGGAAGTGCCCCTAAAAGCGTGAGAAAGAAGATCGCACAGGTACGGAGCATACCTGCACCCATTGTAGTCAGCATGGTGGAGAGAGTCATGGAAAAGGCCTCCTTAAAACGGGAATCGGCCATGGACCGGGGCAGCCCATAGCCGTTTCAAAACATATGGGAAAATGAATTAGACTACTGTTTCAGCAATTTTTAATATGGTAGCATAATAACACATTGCATAAATAAAGCAAGAAATATTTTCTGTTTATATGAGTTTTGTCTGACATTGTTTTTTTTCGCGGGTATGCTATAATTCAGTAACCATGAAAACATATGATGCAGGAAAATGTGATATAGCAGTAATAGGAGCGGGTCACGCGGGAATAGAAGCTGCTCTTGCGGCAGCCCGCCTTGGAGCGGACACCGTGTGTTTTACGATAAATCTGGACAGCATCGGGAATATGCCTTGCAACCCCGCTGTCGGAGGGACAGG
>JAEEGI010015308.1_pt1 | contig 15982 bp, 12 predicted proteins | sample 8958751 | NCBI WGS metagenome assembly JAEEGI01 (sample SAMN16246545, study PRJNA631951) | gut metagenome | biome: gut microbiome; feature: rumen; material: KS-attached | host: Bos | place: Iran: Karaj | collected 2018-10
CGGTACTAGGCGACCTATACACGCCTGTAAGTACCTATTTGAAACTGCGTGACCAATTCACGCAAAGTGCTCTGATGGAGAGCTCGGATTATCACAGTGGAGAGAACAACCGCTCGTTTATCGGACTGTGTCCGTTGGCCAGTGTGAGCATCGACCATGGGAATGCCGTGTATCGACTTCCTGATGGGTCGAGAGAGATCAAACCTATCACGGAGGAGTATCGCGTGGAGCATGCGCTGACCGACTTTCTGAGTCGTTTCCATGTGGAAGGCGAAGGGAGCAACTACTGCGGACTCTATGGCTATACGTCGTTCAATGCAGTGCGATATTTTGAGCAGATCTCTGTGAAAGACAGCACAGAGAGTCGCAACGATGCGCCTGACATGCACTACATTCTATATAAGTACATCATCGTGTTTCACGACTTCAAGAACGAACTGATGCTTATCGAAATGCTGGAAGGCGGGGAGCAGAATCATCTGAAGGAAATTAAGAACTCCATCAAGAACAATACTTATCGTGTGTACGACTTTAAGGCGGTGGGGCCAACGACTTCCACATTGACGGATGAGGAGCACAAGGCGAATATCCGACGTGGGATTGCCCACTGTCTGCGTGGCGATGTATTTCAAGTGGTGCTTTCCCGTCGCTTCGAACAGCATTTCGAGGGAGATGACTTCCGTCTGTATCGTGCTCTGAGAAGCATCAATCCTTCCCCTTATCTCTTCTATTTCGACTTTGGGGGCTTCCGCATCTTTGGTTCTTCACCAGAGACGCACTGTCGCATCGAAGGGCGCAAGGCGTTCATCGATCCTATCGCTGGAACGACGCGACGCACGGGGGATCCTGTGCAGGATGCACTGAATGCGGAGGCTCTGAGCAAAGATCCTAAGGAGAATGCAGAGCATGTAATGTTGGTGGACTTAGCTCGTAATGACCTTTCGCGCAACTGCCATCATGTAAAGGTAGCGTTCTATAAGCAGTTGCAATACTACAGTCATGTGATTCACTTGGTGAGTCGTGTAAGTGGCGAACTAGATGAGGATGCCAATCCTATCAAGGCGTTTATCGACACATTCCCTGCTGGAACATTGAGTGGTGCGCCAAAGGTACGTGCCATGCAGATCATCAGTGAACTAGAGCCTCATAACCGTGGTGCGTATGGTGGTTGCATCGGCTTTATCGGATTGAATGGCAGTCTGAATCAAGCCATTACCATCCGTACCTTCGTCAGCCGTAACGGCGTGCTTTGGTTCCAAGCGGGTGGAGGCATCGTGGCGAAGAGCAACGAAGAGAATGAACTGCAGGAAGTGAACAATAAGCTCGGAGCGCTGCGTAGAGCTATCGATAGAGCAGAATTGGAGTAACAATTCACAATTAACAATTAACAATTCACAATTGACAATTATGAAAACCGTTATTATTGACAATTATGATTCGTTCACTTACAATCTGGCACACTTGGTGAAAGAACTGGGGGCTGAGGTGGACGTGCTGAGAAACGATAGATTCCATCTCAGCGACTTGAGGCGATACGACAAGCTCATCCTCTCTCCAGGACCAGGTATCCCTGAAGAGGCAGGACTGTTGCTTGACGTGATAAAAACCTATGCAGGACAGAAACCTATGTTGGGCGTATGCTTAGGAGAGCAAGCCATCGGACAGGCTTTTGGCGCTACGCTGACTAATCTCAGAGAGGTGTTTCATGGGGTACAGACGCCCGTCAGCCTCTTGGATGAAGGAGAATACCTCTTCGATGGACTAGGAAAGGAGATCAACGTGGGGCGCTATCATTCTTGGGTAGTGGATAAGAAAGGATTCCCCGATTCGCTGGTGATTACGGCAGAAAGTCAGGAAGGTCAGATAATGGCGCTGCGTCATCGCCATTACGACATTCACGGCATCCAATTCCATCCAGAAAGCGTGCTCACTCCTGATGGAGAAAGGATTGTTTCTAATTGGCTTAATGCTAATTAATTCTTTTCTTCGATCATTATTCATTTCTTTTGCTCGACCAAAAGAAAAAAGAACAGTAACTTAGGAAAACAAAAATTAATATTATTATGAAACAGATATTATCAAAGCTCCTTCATAACGAGGAACTAACTCAAGAAGAAACAAAGAAAGTGATGCTCGACATCACAGAAGAGAAATATCCTGCAGCTCAAGTTTCCGCCATGCTCGCCATGATACAGATGAGAGGTGCAACTGTAGATGAGGTGTTGGGATTCCGCGAAGCACTGTTGGAACTACGTATTCCTGTGGACCTCAGTGACTATAAGCCTATCGACATCGTGGGTACTGGTGGTGATGGTAAGAACACATTCAACATCTCTACCTGTGCTTGCTTTGTGGTAGCTGGGGCTGGGTATAAAGTAGCCAAGCACGGCAACTATGGAGCGACTTCCGTCAGTGGTGCCAGCAACGTAATGGAGCAGCACGGAGTGAAATTCACCAACAATGGTGACATCTTGCGTCGCAGTATGGATGAGTGCGGCATGGTGTATCAACATGCCCAGTTCTTCCATCCAGCCATGAAGTATGTGGGACCTACCCGTAAGTCACTCCAAGTGCCAACAATCTTCAATCTGCTGGGGCCGCTGATCAACCCTTGTAAACCCGCTTACCAGTTGCTTGGGGTAGCAAATCTAGAGCAGATGCGTCTCTATGCCAATATCCAGCATCGCATTGGGATAGGATTTGGCATCGTGAACAGTTTGGATGGCTATGACGAGATCTCACTGACTGCAGAGTTCAAGGTCTTCACCAACCAAGGCGAATACCTCTACCTGCCTGAAGACATCGGCTTCATGAATGCCCGTCCTGAGGAACTCTACGGAGGAAACACCAAAGAGGAAGCTGCCCGTATCTTCGACGACGTGCTGATGAATCAAGCCACAGACAGTCAGAAGAACGTGGTACTGATCAATGCAGCCCTTGCCATCCATGTGATAGAGCCTGAGAAGGACATAGAGGAATGCATCAACATTGCACGCGAATCATTGGAAAGTGGCAAGGCATACCAGGTTCTAAAGAAATTCATTGCAATAAACAATTAAGTTATGAAAGATATACTGACAGAGATCGTTGCCCACAAACGAAAGGAAGTCGCAATGTACAAGTTGGCAGTCCCTACCGAGGGATTGAAGGAGCTGGTGGACACGCTTTCTCCTTCTCCACGTAGCATGAAAGCCTCCTTGGCAGCCTCCTCCACAGGCATCATCTCCGAGTTCAAACGCAAGTCACCCTCCAAAGGATGGATCAATCAGGAGGCCCGTCCTTCTGAGGTAATTCCAGCCTATTGGGGAGGTGGCGCATCGGCACTCTCTATCCTGACAGACGAGCACTTCTTCGGAGGATCGTTGAAAGACATCAAGGCAGTACGACCACTGATACAACTACCCATTCTCCGCAAAGATTTCATCATCGATGAGCATCAGCTCTTCGAGGCTCGTCTGGCAGGCGCCGATGCTGTGCTCCTGATTGCAGCTTGCCTCACAATAGACAAGTGTGACGAATTGGCAAGCATCGCCCATGCCATCGGCCTCGAGGTACTGTTGGAAATACATAGTGAGAAAGAGCTGCCTTATGTCAGTTGCAAACCCGATTTGTTGGGTGTGAACAACCGCCATTTAGGGTCGTTTGTGACGGATGTACAGAACTCTTTCCGCCTGGCAGAAGCACTGCAACAGACGGTGAAAGATGTGACTGACGCTCCGCTTCTGATTTCAGAAAGTGGCATTTCAAAACCAGAGATCGTGCTTCAGCTTCGTGAGGTGGGCTATCAAGGTTTTCTTATGGGTGAAGCCTTCATGAAAGAACGACTTCCAGGTATGGCATTGAAACGTTTCATTAGTGCTTTGCAAACATGAAGAGATTAGTGAAAGTGTGTGGCATGACACAAGGCGATAATATCCGTGAAGTGGAAGCATTGGGTATCGATCTCATGGGGTTTATTTTCTATGAGAAGTCGCCACGCTGTGTTCGCCAGAAGCCTGATTATCTGCCTGTTCATGCCCAACGGGTAGGTGTATTTGTCAATGCTTCCTACGAGGAGATGGAGGTAAAAGCAGCGTCTTTTGGTCTTACGCACATACAGTTGCATGGAAATGAATCACCTGCGCTTTGTCGGAAATTGAAGGAGGCAGGCTTCAAAGTCATCAAGGCATTCCTTATCGCTGAAGACAGCGACCTTGAATCCACAGAGAACTATCAAGGTGTGTGCGACTATTTCCTGTTCGACACCAAGACCCCTGCATACGGTGGCAGTGGTCGGATGTTCGATTGGGAGATATTGTCATGCTACAAAGGTACAACTCCTTTCCTGCTCAGTGGTGGCATAGGACCAGAAAACGTCGAAACCTTGAAGCGCTTCTCCCACCCTGCCCTCATTGGCTACGATCTCAACAGTAAGTTTGAAGTGGCTCCTGGTATCAAGGATATTGATAAAGTATTATCATTCTTTTCTTCGCTGCAGCTCGAAGAAAAGAAAGAAAAGAAGTGCAGTCGGCAGCCTTTCTTGGTTCGTTCTTTCCTCTGCGGGAAAGAATGAACAGAACAAAAAAGAATATAAAATATAAATAATATGAACAGAATTAATGAATTATTCCAAAACAATCCTCAGAAATTACTATCAGTATATTTCTGTGCCGGATGCCCAACACTTGATGGCACCGCACAAATCATAAAGGAATTGGAACAAGGTGGCGTCAGCCTCATTGAGATAGGCATTCCCTTCAGTGACCCTATGGCAGATGGTCCAGTGATCCAAGACGCAGCGACACGTGCATTGAAGAACGGCATGACCCTCCGCGTGCTCTTCCAGCAGTTGCGTGACATCCGAAAAGAGGTTCAGATACCTCTTATCCTCATGGGATACCTCAACCCTATCTATCAGTTTGGCTTCGAAAATTTTTGCAAGGAATGCCAAAATTGTGGCATTGATGGTGTCATCATTCCTGACCTTCCTTTCCGTGATTTCGAGCAAAGCTACAAGGCGATCGCTGCGAAATATGACATCCGTGTCATCATGCTCATCACACCAGAAACCAGTGCGGAGCGGGTGTTGGAGATCGACCGTCACACCGATGGTTTTATCTACATGGTTTCTTCCGCCTCTACGACGGGGGCCCAAAGTGATTTCAACGTTCAGAAGCAAGCCTATTTCAAGAAGGTAAACGATCTGCACCTACGCAATCCTCGCATGGTGGGCTTTGGCATCAGCAACAAGCAGACTTTCGATGCGGCCTGTGCCAATGCCTCTGGAGGCATCATCGGCAGTCGCTTCGTCACCTTGTTGAATGAATACGAAGGGAATGCAGCCAAAGCCATCCAACAGCTAAAGCAAGATATCGGAATAGTTTAAGAGAATAAAAAAGGGCGTGCCACATTTCTGACACGCCCCACTTTTATTACTAGAAAAACTTATCTGCTCAGATAGAACTTCTCCAATGTGCGATAAGCATTTTCCATAGCAGCATCTGCCTTTTCACCACTCTCCACATCGATGTACATCACTGGAGCAACTGGCTGACCGTTAATGGCTGTCCACTGAGGAAGACCCTCACCGTTAGGATTACCATACTTGCAGAAGTTGGCATAGTAGTTCAGGAACAATTCAGAGATGGCATAGTCTTCTGGTTGCCAATCGTAGAACTCATTGCTTGCCAGGTTACCCATAGCATACTCGATATCAGCTGAGTGTACAGCACCAGCAGGGAACTTAGGACGCTCAGCAAGTGCCTTCTTTTCCTCGTCAGTCATCTCACGTACGCCACCAGCCAATGCACCAACCATGTTGCCCATCTTGGCAGATACCTGTGGACGTGGATGCATGTACTTATAACGATATACAGGCTGGTTTGAGGTCTTAGCATGATAGTCGGCCCACTTCCATGTTGGGAAACCAGTGAAGAGGTCGCCTGCCAAATTCAGACTCTTCATACTGAACAGATCTGCATCAGTCTGCAATCCGTAAGCCTCGAAGATTTCATCAGTCATATCACCAAAGGTAGCAGTCATGGCCTTCTTATAGTTGGCCAAAGTCTGCTCCTGACCACGCAGTGCTGAAGCAGGAGAACCCTCTTGTGAGTTCCAACCTACAAGCAGAGGCACCTGAGCCTGCTCACCCTTCTTAAATACATCGTCAGCACTCTCCTTCATGAAATAGCCATCGAGTACCACGTTGGCCATACCCTGTGGAGGAATCAGTTTCTGCAGAGAATCTGCAGGAAGAGCACGAGCCTCAGCAAGTGACTTGAGACCTCTACTCTCGAGCAGTTTCACGCCAGCCTCATCAGCATCGGCCTGCGCCACAGCGCCATAAGGCAGCACCTCAGCACCACTAGAACCCATTACACCAGCCAAGTTGCCCTTTGACAATGGAGAGCACATCAGCAGAGAAGTAGAGAAAGAACCAGCACTCTCACCCACGATGTTGATGCGGTTAGGATCGCCACCAAAAGCAGCAATGTTGTCCTTTACCCATTGGATGGCAGCTACCTGATCCAGGAAACCATAGTTACCACTACCCTTATAAGAAGACTCGGCTGTCAGCTCAGGATGTGCGAAGAAGCCAAACACGCCCTCACGATAATTGGCAGTCACGCCAATCACACCCAACTTTGCAATAGCCGTACCATCATAGCGAGGTTCGCTACCGCTACCAGCCATTAAGCCACCACCATTAAAATAAATCAAGATAGGCAGACCCTCATCCTCAAAGTTGGCAGGAGTCCAGATATTCAAATACAGACAGTCCTCGCTGCGGCTAGCGCCACGGAAATTCATGTCACCAAATACGTTAGGCTGCATAGGATCGTTGCCAAAAGCCTTAGCCTCACGAACACCTTCCCAAGCCTTCACTGGCTGTGGAGCCTTCCAACGCAAATCACCCACAGGAGCTTCAGCAAACTGCACACCAAGGAACTTCTTAATGCCGTCCTCAGCGATACCTTCTACCACACCTGCCTGGGTTTTCACCTGCAGGGTTACCTCTTTCTTCTGCTGTGAGCATGCCTGCAGAGCCATGGCAACCACTGCTGCCATCAAAAGTTTTACTGTTTTCTTCATAAGTCAACTATTTAATTGATAATTTGTCTCAATCTCATAAAAACGGGCGCAAAGATACGTATTCTTTTTGAAAAAAGAATAGCATTACTTTAAATAAATACGATCGCCCACCTCTGGTACATAGTCGCCACTGACCGCATTGAGCTTATAGAGACTCTTGAGACGTACCCCATAAATCTGGGCAATGGAGTGCATGGAGTCACCATCGCGCACCACATGGTATATCTGACTGCCTTCCCACTTCTTGTTCTTCTGATTCAAGTAGATGATGTCGCCATCCATCAGAGTATAGCTTTTCTCCAGCTCGTTGTATTTTACGAGTTTGCTCTTGCTGATGCGGAACTCTCCACTGAGCAGGTCAAAAGTATCGCCATCACGAGCTATCACATAAGCAATGCCATTGGCAATATAGACATCGTGAGGATTGGCCAGCCAAGGTTTCTTCTTGAGTTCCTTCTGCCACTTGCGTTCCTCACGCTTGCTCATGGTCTTGGTCTTGGAGTCGTACTTATAAAGCTCATAATCCTCAATAATGGAGATAAGTTTGGTGGCATACGATTTATCCGTGGCATAACCAGCTTTCTTCAAACCTTGTGCCCAACCTCGATAATCGGTCTGCTTGAGAGTGAAGAGAGAGGCGTAACGACGGTTCTGGGTAAGGAATTTAGAATGATCTTCGTAAGAATCTTTCACGTGACTATAGGCACGAAAACACTCGTTAGGCAAGTCGTCATTGGCTCGTACAGAACGCCCTGTCCAGTTGTTTCCACACTTAATGCCAAAGTGGTTGTTGCTCCGTTTAGCCAGCGAACTTTGTCCCGCACCACTCTCCAAAAGTCCTTGAGAAAGCGTAATACTGGCAGGAATCTTATAACGTTTCATCTGGTCCACAGCTAAGTCTGCATACTCTTTTATGTAATTGTTGTATGCCGTATTTCGACGTTGTGCCTGCAGTGGAGAACATACAGTCAGCAGGACTGTCAACAAGCTTAGAAGGTATTTATTGATGCACATTCTTTTCATTTTTTCAACTTTCAGTTGCAAATATAGCAAAAAATCAATCTCTTTTGTATCTTTGCTTTTAGAAACTAAAAAATATGCTATGAAAACTCTTAAACCTGATATCTCTTTCCATCTTTACGACTATGAAGAGTTGAATGAGGAAGATAGGCAACTGATTGACGCGGCCAAGAAAGCGACCTATCAGAGCTATGCTCCCTATTCCCATTTCATGGTAGGCGCAGCGGCAAAACTGGCCAACGGAGAAATCGTCTGTGGTTCTAATCAGGAGAATGCGGCCTATCCCAGTGGTACGTGTGCAGAGCGTACCACCTTGTTTTACGCCAATTCCACTTATCCAGATGTAGTGGTGGAAACCATTGCCATTGCTGCACGCCACAACAACGATGAGTTTACCCCTCATCCCACAGCACCTTGCGGAGCTTGCAGACAGGTGATGCTGGAAACACAATGGCGCAACAAAAAACCCCTCCGCACTTTGTTGTATGGTGAAGAGGGGATATTAGAAGTGACTTGTGTTGAGGATTTGCTGCCCCTCTGCTTCAATGCTTCTTGCATGTAATCACTTCACGATATACACTGCAAAGCTATAAGGCTGCAAATCGGCACGGAGAGACTGTCCGCTGACGCGTATGGTCTGTTCTTGTGGGACAATCAGGGTAGGATTTTCAATGGTGTTCTCCGCATCCATATCTGGAGAAGTAAGCAAGACGCGTGAGCCTGTTGTCAAAGACGTTCCCTTCTTCATACCTTTGAATTGAAGATGGATTTGCTGATAACGGTCGGATGTATTAGCCACCTTCACGATGTATTCACCCTTATCCGCATCATAGACAGCACTCGCAAATAAGCCATTTTGTCCTTCAGCGCCAGTAACATTCTTCCCATCCATTGTCAGTTTCAAGGTATGTGTGCCCTTATGGGTACCATAGAGTTGCTGCACATAGTAACTCACAGTACGTACGGTACTCAGGTTATCAAACCAGATGAGGTCTGGTCGCCACTGCCACCCTTCTACATGGGCGAAAAGTGGAGCATAAGTAGCCATGTGTACCACATCGGCATTGCGCTCCAAACCAGTCATGAAAGCAGCTTCCAGCAAAGAGGTATAATAATGGTTCCACTTTTTCCCTGTTCCATGACATGCATACTCCCCTGCAAAGACCTTAGGACCCTTGCGGTCGTAATTGTCATAACGAGCCCCTTGTGCCAAGAACCAAGACTCAGGACGATAGAAATGCTCATCCACCAGATCGGCACCAAGTCGACGCATCTCTGGCCACAGGTAATCAAACTGTTCCCCTTCTGAGTTAGGGCCTGCACTGCCCACAATCTTAATCTCAGGATGCTGTTGGCGTATGGCTTTCACAAAAGGCTCCAAATGCTGAGGATAAATCTCGTCCCACTGCTCATTGCCAATAGCCAGGAACTTCATGCCAAACGGTGCAGGATGTCCCATTTCTGCACGGACCTTACCCCATTGTGTATCAACAGATCCATTGGCAAATTCTATCAGATCAAGGGCATCCTGAATGTAAGGATCCAGTTCTGAAACAGGCACATGGGCACTTAGGTCATTGTTTTGGAACTGGCATGCTAAACCCACACTAATTACAGGAAGCGGCTCTGCCCCAATCTCTTCAGCCAACTGGAAATACTCATAGAAACCCAAGCCATAGCTTTGGTAATAGTCTGGGAAGAATTTGTAATCAAATGTATATTGCCAACGGTTCTCATTCAAGGGACGGTTCTCGACAGGCCCCACTGAATTCTTCCAATTGTAACGCGTATCCAAATCAGTTCCTTCTACGATACATCCTCCAGGGAAACGGAAGATTCCAGGATGTAAATCGTAAAGCGCTTGTGCCAAGTCCTTACGCATGCCATTCTCATGACCTTTCCACGTATCTTTAGGAAAGAGGGAAATGTGCTCCAAATCCACAGTAGCGTTTCCTCGTAAGAAAATGCGTAGATGTGCCTTTGGCAAAGTGACATTAGGAGTCAGTTCTACTTCATATTTGGTCCAATTAGCCTTATCTACCTTGATGGTAGCAATGCTGATAGCCTGACGCTCACCCATGGAGTGAGGATCAATCAGTTCCACCCTAAGATTGGCCTCTTTATCTCCTTGTGGCAATCGAGCCCAAACGGAAAAACGGTAGCTCTCACCGGCCTTTACCCCAATGCCAAAATAGCCTTCGTTCTCCAATCCGGTATGCTTCTGGTCATGCCCAGCATAGGAAAGGCGTACATAGTGAGGATTCCGCTCAAAGGGACCGTCATCACGCACAGCAACCTTACCAAAAGCCTTCCATCCCTGCAAAGCTTGAGGGAACTCGAAAGAACGGTTCTTTACCAATTCTCCATACAAACCACCATCGGCAGCATAATTGATATCTTCAAAAAAGATACCGTACATGGTGGACTGTATGGGTGCACCCAACTTATCTGCTTGAATGACGAAATTGTTAACTTGACCTTGCAAAACGGTGCAAAAGAATAGTAAAATAGCGCTAGCAATCTTTCTCATAAGCTCAGTTTTTAAATCTTTTTATCATTTTATGCCACTAAGATAGTGGTTTTTTATTAAAAAATATCTAACTTTGGGCGGAATTTTGGCTTGAAGTGTTTTTTCGTGATAATACACGGATACCTTAATTATATAATATATGAAACTAAGTAAGCTTTTTCTAATGTCTGCCACCATAGCACTCACTGCGTGTAATACCAGTGTGAACGAGCCTCAAACGGATGAGCCAGTCATTGGCCGTTCTGACATCCGTATTGAAGGGAAACGCATGACTCCAGAGGCTTTATGGGCGATGGGACGTATCGGGGATATTTCCGTTTCTCCTGATCAGCAGCATATTGCTTACTCTGTTACCTACTACAGCGTGCCACAGAACAAGAGCAACAGTGAGCTTTTCGTCATGAAAGCTGATGGCACGGAAAACAACCAAATCACCCACAGCAGTTTCCGCGAAGGACAACCTGTCTGGAAGGATGGCAAGATTGCCTATCTGTCCAGTGAAAGCGGAAGCAGTCAAATCTGGGAAATGAATCCTGATGGAACAGGTAAGAAACAACTGACCAACTACGAAGGAGATATTGAAGGTTTCGGTTTCTCTCCCGATGGCTCTAAAGTGCTGTTCATCGCACAAGTCAAGACTGTCCCCAGTACACAAGACAAATATCCTGATTTACAGAAAACCAGTGGTATCATTGTGACTGACCTGATGTACAAGCATTGGGACGAGTGGACTACAACAGCTCCTCATCCTTTCGTAGCAGATTTAGATGCAAATGGCTTGTCGAATATTACGGATATCCTGGAAGGTGAGCCTTATGAAAGTCCGATGAAGCCATTCGGAGGCATGGAACAACTGGCATGGAGTCCAGATGGCAAACAAATAGCCTATACCTGCCGCAAGAAGACGGGTTTGGAATATGCCATCTCTACCAATTCTGATATCTATCTTTACGACATTGCCACCAAGCAGACGCGAAACATCACGGAAGATAATCTGGGTTATGATACGAATCCACAGTATTCACCTGATGGACAATACATCGCCTGGCTGAGCATGGAACACGATGGTTACGAATCTGACCTCAATCGTCTCTTCTTCATGAACCTTCAGACAGGTGAAAAGCGATTCGTAAGCAAAGCATTGGAAACCAACATAGATGAATTTATCTGGGATGCTGACTCCAAGAGTGTGTTTGGCGTTGGGGTTTGGCATGGAGAAACTCATATCTATCGTTTCGATTTAGGAAACAATGATGCTGTCAGTCAGATCACGGAAGGTCAGTACGACTATGGCAGTATACATCTGTGCGGAGATAAGTTGATTGCTAAGCGTCATAGCATGAGCATGGCTGATGAAATCTACCTGGTGGACAAGACGCCAAGCGGAACCATCAAACAGCTGACAGCAGAGAATAAACAGATATACGACCAACTTGAGATGGGACGAGTGGAAGGACGTTGGATGAAGACCACAGATGGCAAGGATATGCTGACGTGGGTTATCTATCCTCCACAATTTGATCCCAACAAGAAATACCCTACCCTGCTCTTCTGCGAGGGAGGTCCGCAGAGTCCTGTAAGCCAGTTCTGGAGCTATCGTTGGAACTTCCAGATAATGGCAGCCAACGATTATATCATCGTGGCTCCTAACCGTCGTGGTTTACCAGGATTTGGCGTGGAATGGAACGAAGCTATCAGCGGTGATTATGGTGGTCAGTGCATGAAGGATTACCTCACTGCAATAGACGAGATGGCTAAAGAACCCTACGTGGATAAGGATCATCTGGGTTGTGTGGGTGCCAGCTTTGGCGGATTCTCCGTCTATTGGTTAGCAGGCAATCACAACAAACGCTTCAAGGCATTTATTGCCCATGATGGTATCTTCAATCTGGATATGCAATATCTGGAAACCGAAGAAAAATGGTTTACCAACTGGGATTTGGGAGGTGCTTACTGGGAGAAGCAAAATGCCATCGCACAACGCACCTATGCCAATTCGCCCCATTTGTTCGTGGATAAGTGGGATGCCCCTATCCTCTGCATTCATGGAGAACGTGATTACCGCATTCTGGCCAATCAAGCAATGGCTGCGTTCGATGCTGCAAAGATGCGTGGCATACCGGCAGAATTGCTGATATTCCCAGATGAGAACCACTGGGTGCTGAAACCGCAGAATGGTATTCTTTGGCAGCGTACCTTCTTTGAGTGGCTGGATAAGTGGCTGAAATGAATTGTATAACCCTAGGTTATAGATATATTAAACAACTAATTATTAACAAATAGTTTTATTAACAATCTTTTTATTAAACAACAAAAAATTATGACTATGAACACAGAAAGCAAGGGTATGAGCCGTCGCAATTTCCTGCGTCTCTCAGCCCTCGGTCTGTCAAGCTTGACTATCATGCCAAGCTGGGCACAGAACGGTGTGAAGATCGCTCCTAGTGATCGCGTTGTATTAGGTTTCATCGGTCTTGGTCAGCAGGCACTGAATGACTTCGGTGGTTTCGCTGGTTGCGCTGGTGTACAAGTTGCAGCTTGCTGTGATGTTGACACTAACAAGACTGAGCGTTTCATGCGTCGTGTACATGCATGGCAGAAGTCTAAGGGTATGAACGAGCGTTGCGACAAGTACGAGCAGTATGAAGAGCTTCTGAACCGCAAAGACATCGATGCAGTTGAGGTAGCTTCTCCAGACCACTGGCACACTCTTCAAGCTATCCACGCTTGCCAGGCAGGTAAGGATGTTTACTGCCAGAAGCCTCTGACTTACACCATCACTGAAGCTTATGCTATGCAGGATGCAGTACGTCACAATGGTCGCGTATTCCAGACTGGTAGCCAGCAGCGTTCAAGCGGCGAGTTCCAGAAGGCTATTGAGCTGATTCAGGCTGGTGCTATCGGCCATGTAGAGAAGATTTATTCAAAGGTTGGTGATCCTCCACGTCCAATCGAGAAGATGTATGAGGAGTTCGGTGGCGTTCAGCCTATCCCAGCTAACCTGAACTTCAACCTCTGGTTAGGCCCATTGAGCGATCCTAAGATCGAGTACAACGACCAGCTTTGTCCTCCTATCACTCTGGAGCAGACTGTAACTAAGAACGGTAAGACTACCGTTGTAGTTGCTGAGAAGCGTGAGGCATTCTGGGGTGCTTGGCGTTGGTATCGTGAGACTGGTAACGGTTACACCGCTGACTGGGGTGCTCACATGCATGACATCGCTAACTGCGCTATGGGCTTCGACGGTCTGCAGCCAGTTGAGTACTATCCACGTGGCTACCAGAACGAGGGTGAGGCTTATTCAGCTCGCTATCCAAACGGTACCATCCTGATGGAACACCCATACCTGACTAAGGACATCGACGGCGAGGACAATCCTAACGCTCAGGGTCTGAAGTTCATCGGTACTAAGGGTTGGATCAACGTGGCTCGTGGTTATCTGGAGTGCTCAGACAACTCACTGATTCCTGAGAATCTGCGCGGTAACAAGCCTCGTATGATGACTCCAGAGGAGCGTCAGCGTATGTTCGAAGAGTATAGCCGTCGTGCTGCTCAGGCAGAGCGTGGTGGTCAGCAGCAGCGTGCTCAGAACTTCGAGACAAGTTCTCCTCACATGCAGAACTTCATCGATTGCGTTCGCAGCCGTCAGCAGACTATCGCTCCTATCGAGGCTGGTGTTTCAAGTGCAGTATTCTGCTGCCTCTGCAACATCGCTTACGAGCTGGGTCGTCCAGTGAAATGGAATCCTGCTACTCGTACATTCGTTGGCAACGACAAGGAAGCCGCTGCTCACCGTCTGTACTACTACGAGTATCGCAAGCCTTATGTATTGCCTTATCTGGACAAGCGCTGCTAATCCAAATAATAAATACATACAAAAGGAGGATGCGCCAATCGGCGCATCCTTTTTTTTATTTTTATATGGTCGTTTTAAGGAAAAGCATTATCTTTGCCTTTACTAATTATTCTAGTGTATATTTTTATGGATAATGTGCATTCAATAGTACCCCAGGAAGAATACCAAAAACGTATTCTGACACTCGACAATGACATTCAGCAGATTCCTCAGCTGGCTTCTTTCGTCGATGCTGTAGCCGAAGAGGCTGGCATAGACTTTTCAGAAGCCATGCCTCTGAATCTTGCTCTAGAGGAAGCGGTAGTCAATGTTATGCAATATGCCTATCCTGCAGGAACCTATGGAACAGTCACTATTGAAGCGTTATTTAATAAAGAACAACTGAGATTTATCATCTCAGATGCAGGTACCCCTTTTGATCCTACCGCCAAAGAAGATGTGGACATCAGTCTGGAGGTTGTTGATAGAGAAATAGGTGGTTTAGGCATTCACTTGATTCGTCAAATCATGGATGATATAAGCTATGAATACAAGGATGGGAAGAACGTCCTCACCTTACACAAGAATATAAAGCGAGAGGGATAACATGGAAGAACTTACTATCTTAGGTCTGACACCTCAAGTTTGGATTGTACTGGCTGTCCTTCTGGGGATGTTTTATCTTTTGGTACGCACGCGTGTACCCAATGAGGTGACCTATCTTGGTGCAGTTACCATTCTCTTGCTGACGAATGTTGTTTCTGAAACAGATGTTCTTGCTTCCTTTGGATCTGAAGCCATCTTAGTGAACGGAGCGTTCTACATCGTTCTGGCAGGCTTACTGCATACGGGTGTACTCTACTGGATCAGCAAACATCTGCTAGGCACTCCATCTTCTTTCAGACAAGCGACAGTCAAGCTGATGGTTCCAGTAGCTACCCTCAGTGCCATGATGGGCTGCGAAAACGCAGTGGCCCTGTTCACAGACATGGTGAAGATGTGGGCCAGAAAACTTGAGATTTCTCCTTCTAAGTTGCTTATCCCACTGAGCTACGCTGCCACTTTCGGAGGTATGTGTACATTGTTGGGACAGGCATCCAACTTGATTATCGCAGGTTTGTATGTAGAGGCAACGGGTACTCCGCTTAATCTTTTTGCACCGCTGATTCCTGGTCTGGCTTGTACCTTGGCTGGTATCGCCCTCATGTCGATACTGCGTCACTTCATGCCCGACCGAGAGTCTCCTGAAGTTTCCTTCGAAGATACGAGCGACTATACCGTGGAATTACTGGTTCCTACAGACAATGAGGCTGTGATGCAGACTGTCTGTGAAGCAGGATTGAAGGAAGTACATGGTGGTTCACTGATTGAAATTGTGCGTTTCGACAAGGAAGTCATCTCCCCTGTTTCCGACGATGAATACATCTTTGGAGGTGATCGTCTGATCTATTCAGGACAAATCAACGAAATCTTGGAACTGAAGAAAAGTCACGGATTGGTAGCAGCAGATCATCATGTATACAACA
>JAEEGI010015309.1_pt1 | contig 15982 bp, 10 predicted proteins | sample 8958751 | NCBI WGS metagenome assembly JAEEGI01 (sample SAMN16246545, study PRJNA631951) | gut metagenome | biome: gut microbiome; feature: rumen; material: KS-attached | host: Bos | place: Iran: Karaj | collected 2018-10
CGCGGGGCGTTGGGAAGGAACGATAAACCCGATGATCGCGAACACGTACGTTTCCTGGTCGCAAAGTTTTTACGTCGACTGCTTCAACCCGGAATTCAGCCGTGACATCGAGCCGATGAGAGACGGCTTCGGCGACAACTACTACTATCAGCTCGCTTCGTTTATACGTGAGTTTAAAGGCGCAAGGCAGGCACCCGCGGCTTCGGGTCAGCATGACATTGATCCTGCCGGCGGTCTTGAACAGTGGGCGGACGTCCGGCCTGAATACGGCGATACGTCGGGTGACACGATACATCGCGACTCTCTGGGCTACGGCGGACTTGTCAAATATAAAAACGAAACCGGCCGCAACGATTTCGTCACCGCCAAGGTCAGCAGGGCGAACGGGAAAACGTATTTTCTTGCCGTTTGCAAGGACAATATAACCGCTCCTGAAGGGGCTAACTGGATGAATCTTTTCGTAGACGCCGACTGCAACGCTTCTAACGGCTGGTACGGCTACGACCTGATAGTTAAGCCCGGTGACCGCTCGGTTGAAAAGTTTAAGGACGGCTGGAACACTGAAAAAATTTGCGGTGCGGAGGTTTACACCGAAGGCAACTACATTGTCGTAACGCTGAACGACAACGAGTGCGGACTTGCCAAAGAGTTCAATTTCAAATGGGCAGACAATTCTACGGAAAACGGCACCGTTATGGAGTTTCTTGACCTGGGCGACGCCGCGCCCAACGCCAGATTCAATTATGCTTACAGAGTTGAAACGGGCGAAGTGAAGCTGGGTGAAAAAGTCAGGAAAGTCGTTGCCGACGGCGCTTCATTTACCGCTAACAGACCGTACACTCTCTCGGGCCTGAAATCAGTTCCCGTGTACGAACCCGACACGTCCGTGGTCCCGGTTATGTATAAAGGCAGAGTTTTCGTTCCGGCATCGTCGCTGAACGTTGTGAAAAACATGACCGTTGAAATCAAAGACGGCGGCGCGACTGTGACTTATAAAGACAGGGCGTTTACGTTTAGCGACGGGAGCACCAAAGTTCCGTGCAACGACTTCTCCTACACGGTTCCGGTAGCGCCGTTCACGAAAAATGGGCAGCTTTTCGTGCCGCTTAACGCAGTCGCGCACATCGCGAAGCTTAACTACGCGCAGAACGATCTCGGAGTCGCAATAATAACCCCGGCAGACATAAAAGACAAAGCTTCTGTTGAAAAGATCCTTGCCGATCTTTACGTTTCGTATTAACAACCGCAACCGGATGTGAAAGAGTTAAAAAATACCGGGAGAGATCTCATGTTTAAACGTTATTTGACTATCATTCTTGCTTTTATACTCTTGATTGCCGCTTCTGCGGGTTGCAGGCGGTCTGACGACGAACCTGAAATAAAGAGCGGTATTGAGCTTAAGATCACGGGGCTTACCGTTACCGACAAGATCGATATCGATTATGAGCTGATTACGGATTCGTCAATTCCTGACGGCAGAATTCGTGTCAGGGCTGTTTCCGGAAAGGGTGAGAAGACAGAGTCTGTTTTTGAGAAAGCGGATACTGTAACGCTCGATGCGCCGGCGACAGGGGGTACGGTTGATATAGAAGTTATTTTTGAGGACGAAAACGGAAAACCGTTTGACAAAGCTGTTCTTAGGACTAAGGACGGTCTTGTTCAGCTCACAGATGATTCGATACCTCTCGTGGTAGCGGAGATGACCGACGTTGAAAAAGCGCAGCTTATCGCGGGAACAGGCAACCCGAAGAAGACAGGCGCTTCCGGCGGAACGTACGAAATCGAGAGGCTTGGCGTGCCGTCTATAACAGTCAACGACGGCTCTGCGGGTGTCAGGTACGGTACATCCGTATGGTATCCTTCGGTTATGAACATGACTTCATCTTGGGACGGCGAGCTTATAAACAAAGTCGGCCGTGCCATGGGCGAAGATTCTCTCGCGCTTGGGATAGATATCGTTTTGGCGCCCGGTATGAACATTCAGAAGAACGTTCTTGGCGGACGCAATTTTGAGTACTGTTCCGAAGACCCGCTTCTGACAGCCTTTTCCGCGTCGGCTTACGTTAAAGGTATGCAGTCCGCCGGCGCAGGCGCGTGTTTAAAGCACTTTGTCGCCAACGAGCAGGAGACCTCAAGAGGTTCCGTCAGCTCAACTATGACCGAGAGGGCGCTCCGCGAGATATATTTGAAACCTTTTCAGCTCGCGGTCAGGAATTCGTCCCCCGTTTCGATCATGTCCTCGTACAACCAGCTGAACGGTATCCACAACTCCATCAACAAAGAACTTTTAACCGGAATTCTACGCGGCGAATGGGGCTACAAGGGAATGGTCATGACGGACTGGGGAGCGGCCGGTGCCATCGAGGATAAAGTTAACGCTTTGAACGATATTTATATGCCGGGCGGAGAGGCTGAAAACGCGAAAAATATTCTCGAAGGTCTAAAATCCTGTCGCGTTGACAGAGAAGCTCTCGACAAGTGCTGCGAGCATATTCTCTACGCCGTGACGCAGTCGCCGACGTTCAGAGGACTTCGGATGAACACCGAAGTTGATTTCAAGAATCACTCCAAAATTTCAGAACAGGCCGGTTGCGACACTATCGTTCTGCTCAAAAACGACAATGAAGCGCTCCCGTTTTCGAAAGGAACTTCAGTGGCTGTCTTCGGAAACGGCGCATACAGAACGCGCTTCGGCGGCTCAGGCTCAGGAGGCGTAACACCTTCCTACAGCGTCAACATCGTTGAAGGAATTGAAAACAGTAAAAAACTGAGTGTCTACGACGAGAGCGGCAACATTTTCAAATATTCCGAAGACCACTCCAAAACCGATCCCACGAAGGACGCGAAGGTAACAGAAAGCTACGCTTCGTCTTGCGCTAAAGGAGCCGACGCCGCCGTTATAGTGATATCGCGCGATACTCAGGAAGGCTCCGACAACAGTCCTTCGAAAGACTAACTATTAAATGTCAAGTCTAAAACGGAGGATTTTTATGGACTAGATGAACAATCTCCTAAGTGGCGCAAACAAATAAGCGTCCGGCTGAACGGGCGCCGCCTGACGCTGGAATCGACGGCTTTCAGGCAGCCTTGTAAGAACTGCCGGTAGTCTGAAGAGCGAAAATTACGCGAACCAGTTTTTTGGTAGCGTGAGAGATTGCTACCGTGTAATGCTTGCCTTCACCTCTTTTCTTTTCAAGGTAAGCCGCAAATACTGGATCCCAGTGACACACGTATTTGGCGGCGTTAATGAGCGCATACCGAAGGTATCTTGAACCACGCTTTTCCATGTGTGCGTAAGCCCCGGTCGCGTTGAATTTTCCGGACTGATAAATCGACGGGGATAAACCGGCATAAGCCAGTATTTTATCGGCTGACTCGAATTTGGAGAAGTCACCGATTTCAGCCAGGATCATTGCCCCCATGCGATAGCCTATCCCTGGTATGGAAAGAATCGGCGACGCCATTCCATCCATGATTTCCCTGATTGAAGCCTCGGTTTCGGCGATCTCTTTGTCAAGCAGACGAATCTGCTGAATGGTATGTTTGAGTTCAAGAGATTTCGCCTGAGACACAGAACCTATTGACTTCGCAGCCGCCGCGTGGATTTCATCGGCTTTCTCGCGACCATAGCGCCCCTTAGAAGCATTCTTAAGAACAGCCCTGAAGTGAGTCAGGTGCGAATCCGCGATTTGCTTTGCACCGGGAAATTCGCTAAGAATAGCGTAAATCGATGTCAGATGAAGAGACGACACGAGCGATTCGAGTTCCGGAAACAGGATGTTTACGAGCCTTGAGACGGACTGCTTCAGCTTCGACATTTCATGAACCTTGTCAAAGCGATATCTGGTGAGTGACTTTAGTTCCTCGTTGTGATATAATATGTCTGTGTAGGACTTGAGGTCCACATCAGACATAAGCATCATCGCAATTGTCCTTGCATCGATTCTGTCCGTCTTTGTCTGTCGCAAGCTGAGACTTTTACGGTAGAGATTGGTGTGCAAAGGGTTAATGACAACGGGGGCCAAGCCATTGTCGAGGAGAAAACGGACGATGTTATTGCTGTAATGTCCTGTAGCCTCAAGTCCTACTTTTATTCTATCAGCAGGGCGTGTGCAGGAGCGAATACGTTTCAGCAACAGTTCGAATCCCTCTCGACTGTTGGCAACGGTAAACACGTCGGTCAACACTTCTCCCTCCGAATTGAGGATGAAGCAGTCGTGTTTATCTTTAGCCACATCAATACCAACAAAAACCATAACGGTACCTCCTTGGAAAATATGATGCTATGTTCACAGAACACTTTGCGTTGTAACCTTGTTCCACATAAACCGTCGGGCGGTATCTAACTGATTAACAAAACTGCAAAGGACTGTGGTTGGAGCCTTTCGAAAACCGTCGGGCGGTAGGAGTTTTAACCAATCCACAGCATCCCCTACAGTATAGCATATGACCTTGGAGAGGGTCACTAAAAACTACTACTCTATAATACAAGGATTTAACTATGGACTTTTCAATGCTTCACCCCGCTGACCAGCTGGTCATGATGATGGAGAGAATTTATTCTTACGGTATGACTACAACGAGCGGAGGCAACCTCTCGATTCTGGACGACAACGGCGACATCTGGATCACGCCGGGTTCTGTCGACAAGGGCGCGCTCACCAGGGACGACATCGTCAGAGTCACGCCGGACGGCACCGTTATCGGCAACCACAAGCCGTCCAGTGAATTCCCGGTCCACAAGAGGATCTACGAGACGCGGCCGGATTTGAGAGCAGTTCTGCACGCGCACCCGCCGGCACTTGTGGCTTTCAGCATCGTCAGGAAGAAGCCGGAGACAAGGCTCGTTCCCAACGTCGCCCAGATCTGCGGGTCGGTGGATTTCGCGCTCTACGACGTTCCCGGCAGCATCGGTCTCAGCAAGAAGATTGCGGCCAAGTTCGGCGAGGGCCACAACGTGGTCATGCTTGAAAATCACGGCGTTTTCGTCGGTTCGACAAGCATTTTCGGCGCTTTCAAGGCGTTCGAGACGTTTGATTTCTGCGCGAGGCTTCAGATAGAGGCCGTGAAGGTGGGCAAAATCAGCGCGCTCACCGACGAGCAGATCGCACTCTCGAAGGAGAAGCAGCACGCGAGAATGGACGAGTTCGTCAACAGGAACATCACTTCCGAGGAGAAGGCCGCCCGCCGCGACATGGTGAAGTTCATCACCCGCGCGTACAGGCAGCAGCTGTTCACGAGCACACAGGGAACGTTCTCGCAGAGGCTTTCGGACGGCACGTTCATCATCACGCCCTACGACAAGGACAGAAAGTACATCGAGCCCGAGGACATCGTCAAGATTCACGGCAACTGGTGCGAGCAGGGCAAGACGCCCTCGCGTTCGGTGCTGCTCCACAAGCGCATTTACGACGACCACCCGGAGATCAACTCGATCATTATCGCGCACTCGCCGCACATTATGGCCTTCGCGGTCAGCGACGCCGAGTTCGACTCGAGAACCATTCCCGAATCGTACATAATGCTGCGCGACGTCAAAAAGCTGCCGTTCGGCGTGAGCTTCATGAACCACGCGCTTGTCAGCGAGACGATTTCGCACATGACTCCGATCGTGCTGCTGGAGAACGAATGCGTGCTGGTGACCGGCGCGAGCCTGTTGAACGCGTTCGACAAGCTGGAGGTTATGGAGTACAGTGCGAAGGCGATTCTGGACACCTGCGGCATCGGGAAACTTGTGAAAATTTCCGACGACGAGGTTAAGGAGCTTCGCGACGCGTTCAAGTTTTGAGGAAGCTCACGCACACATTGGGCAGTGAAGGGCGGTGAAAAAATGAGAAGAATTGAGCTTTTTGATTCCACACTGAGGGACGGCGAACAGGCGCCGGGCTTTTCGATGAATTTGACGGAAAAGCTGTCGATGGCGAGAGTCCTTGCTGAGTTGGGCGTCGACGTCATCGAGGCGGGCTTTGCCGCGTGCTCTCAGGGCGACTTCGCGAGCGTGAAGGCGGTTGCGGACGAGCTCAAGGGCGTCACGGTTGCCTCGCTTTGCCGCTGCACCGAAAAGGACGCGGAAATCGCCTGGAACGCGCTCAAAAACGCTGAAAAGCCGCTGCTTCACATTTTTATCGCAACTTCGGACCTTCACCTCGAGACCAAACTCGGAATGACCCGCGAACAGGTTGTGGAAAGGGTGGCCGCGACGGTTTCCTATGCGAAGACACTCTGCCCGGACATAGAATTTTCGGCGGAGGACGCCACCAGGTCAGACAGGAACTTCCTCGCCAAAGTGCTTCAGACGGCGCTTTCCAACGGCGCCTCGGTCGTGAACATGGCCGACACCGTGGGCATCGCACAGCCGGATGAGATCGAAGACCTTGTGAGGTTCATGAAATCAGAGCTGAAAAGCGCCAACACATGGAAGCTGTCGGTTCACTGCCACAACGACTTGGGCCTCGCCACCGCCAACACCCTTGCCGCGATAAAAGCCGGCGCCGACAGAGTCGACGTCACCGTGAACGGAATAGGCGAGCGGGCCGGAAACGCGGCTGTTGAGGAGGTCGTGATGGCGCTCAAAATGAGGCCGGAGATCTACGATGCCGACACGGGCGCGAACCCGAAGATGCTCGTTCCCGCCAGCCGCAAGCTGGTGATGCTGACAGGCTGCAAGGTCCAGGCCAACAAGGCCGTGGTCGGCAAGAACGCGTTCGCCCACGAGGCGGGAATCCACCAGCACGGAATGATGAAGGACCGCCGCACCTACGAGATTTTCCACCCGGAGGATGTGGGCGCCACGTCGGAGCGAATCATTCTCGGCAAGCATTCCGGAAGACACGCTCTGGAGGACCGCATTTCCGAACTGGGAATCGGCGGACTCGACAAGGAGCAGCTCGACACCGTTTTCGAAAAGTTCAAGCTGCTGGCGGAGACTAAAAAGACAGTCGGCGACCGCGACATCGAGGCGATCGTCAGGAGCGAGGTGCTGGGCGTTCCCGAAATCTACCGGCTCGACAAGTACGTCATCAACTCCGGCAACATTCTCAGCAACACCTGCAACATCAGAATATGCAGGAAGGGCGAGACATACCTCGACGGTTTCGCGGCCGGAGAGGGACCGATCGACGCCGCCTACAACGCGATAAACGACGCTCTCAAGAAGGACGCGAAGCTTCTCGACTACGTGATCGAGTCGGTAACGGGCGGAACGGACGCGCAGGGCGCCGTCAGCGTGAAGCTATCGGTGGGCGACAAAACCGTGAAGGGCTACGGCGTCAGCGTGAACATTTTCGAGGCGAGCATTCTCGCGTACCTGAACGCACTGAACGCGTTGGAGGAGTGAACGCAAAGTGAACGCTGAGTAAATGCTTTTTACGCAAACGTTCGCAGTGATAATTTCTGAATACGTGCCGCCGCCGAAGGTTTGATTCTTGAAAACACGGAAGCGGTGTGCTAATATAAAAACGTATAAAATACATGCAAAGGAGAGTCCTTATTATGGCCTATTATTGCAAAAAGACAATTGCCGACGTCGACTGCGCCGGCAAAAAAGTGATCGTCAGAGTCGACTTCAACGTCCCGTTCGACAGCGAAGGCAACATTTCCGACGACAAGAGAATCGTCGGCGCGGTGCCCACGATCAAGTACCTTCTCGAGAAGAACGCCGCCGTCATTCTCGTCTCCCACCTCGGAAGACCGAAGGGCGAGTTCAACATGAAGTACTCGATGGCACCCGCTTCGAAGCGTCTCGGCGAGCTCCTCGGCAGAGAGGTTATCCAGGCCACCGACGTTATCGGACCTGACGCTAAGGCGAAAGCCGCGGCCCTCAAACCCGGTGAAATCATGATGCTCGAGAACGCGAGATTCCACAAGGAAGAGGAGAAAAACAACCCCGAATTCGCGAAGGAACTCGCTTCCATGGCTGAGCTCTACGTTAACGACGCGTTCGGAACCGCTCACAGAGCCCACGCAACCACCGCGGGCATTGCGGATTACCTTCCCGCAGTGTCAGGCTTCCTGATCGAGAAGGAGATCGCCTTCCTCGGAAACGCCGTCAACAATCCGGAGCATCCGTTCGTGGCCATTCTCGGCGGCGCGAAGGTTGCCGACAAGCTTTCGGTCATCTCCAGCCTGCTTGAAAAGTGCGACACGCTCATCATCGGCGGCGGCATGGCCTACACCTTCCTGAACGCGCAGGGCTACTCGATCGGTACGTCCCTCGTCGACCCGACCAAGATCGACTTCTGCAGAGAGATGCTCGAAAAAGCCGAAGCCCTCGGCAAAAAGCTTCTTCTCCCGGTAGACGCGGTCACGATTCCCGAGTTCCCGAACCCGATCGACGCGCCGGTTGAGACGCTCGTCTGCAAGTCGACCGAAATGCCCGCCGACAGAATGGGCTGCGACATCGGACCCGCAACCCGCGAGCTCTTCGCTGAAGAGATCAGAAACGCCAAGACGGTCGTCTGGAACGGACCTATGGGCGTTTTCGAGAATCCGATTCTCGCAAAGGGAACCATCGCTGTCGCGCAGGCGCTTGCTGCTGCTGAGGCCACAACTATCGTAGGCGGCGGAGACAGTGCGGCGGCAGTTGAACAGCTCGGCTTCGCGGATTCCATCACCCACATCTCCACAGGCGGCGGCGCTTCCCTCGAATTCCTCGAAGGACGCGACCTTCCCGGCATCTCCTGCCTCGAAAACAAGGACAGAAAGATCGTTGCGGCAGGCAACTGGAAGATGAACAAGACACCGAGCCAGGCTGCTGCCTTCATTAAGGAACTCGCCGAGGCTACAAAGGGCTGCAAGAACGACGTTATCTGCGCCGTTCCGTACGTTGCGATTCCCGCGGCGCTCGAAGCCGCAAAAGGCACCCACATCAAGATCGCTGCCCAGAATATGGACTACCACGACAAGGGAGCCTACACCGGTGAGATTTCCGCCGAAATGCTCAAGGATCTCGGCGTCGAATACGTCATCATCGGCCACTCCGAGAGACGTCAGTACTACAACGAGACAGACGAGTCCGTCAACCTGAAGGTCAAGCAGGCCCTCAAGTTCGGCATCACTCCGATCGTCTGCGTCGGCGAGTCGAAGGATCAGAGACTTGCCGGAGTCACCAACGAGCTCGTTGCCTACCAGGTCGAGTACGCTCTGAACGGCGTCCGCGACTACCAGGCCGCAGGCATCATCATCGCCTACGAGCCGATCTGGGCAATCGGAACCGGCCTCACCGCGACCGACGACCAGGCTCAGGAAGTCTGCAAGTCGATCCGCGAGACCGTCAAGAAGCTCTACGGCCCGAACGTCTCGTCCGTGATCACGATCCAGTACGGCGGCAGCTGCAACGCCAAGAACGCGGCGGGTCTGTTCGCGATGGAAGACATCGACGGCGGCCTCGTGGGCGGCGCCAGCCTGAAGGTGCCGGACTTCACGGTCATCTGCAACAGCTGATTTGTTAGTGAACACTGATTAAATGCTTGTCGACCCGCGTGTCGATACACGCGGGTCGACATAGTATACTAAAGTCGTAAGTGTTTACTTTTCCGCAATACGACGCAGTTATATATTTTTCAAGGTGGTTTTATGAAGGGCACCGGTTCAAAGGTTTCAACAGGGAATAAGGTACAGATTGCGGTGATTATCGTCATTTACGCTGTCGTGGTCGCGGCTTTGGCGTGCATTCTTCTTGAAGGCGCGGTGACGCCGGTCGGAGTTGTTCTCAACAAGCCTTTTGTCAGTTCCTACCTTCGCAAAAACTACTCCGATCTGGGTTACAAGGCCGTTTCCGCCGCTCCGTTCAACGAAAAACGCGACTATCTCGGCGTCGAGATGAGCGTGAAGGGCTACCGTTACACTTACAAGGTGACTGACATTTCCGGCGGCTCGCACGGCACTCTGAAGGCGGGCGACACGTTCACGCTTGAGGCGTACAACTACCGCGTGACCTATGACGAAATCTACGCGGAATACGCGTGCGACAAGGAAATCAACGAACGGTTCAACGAAAAGATGCTTGAAGATTTCACTGAATTCGCCGCCGCCGAGGAGGTTCGGTTTACCCCTGTTGCGGTCAACGTAGACCTGATGGTGCCCCAGGGCCGCTACAACGCGGGCTCCGTCAACGAAAATCTGAAGGCGATGGAGGCAGACGGATTCGTGAACAAGACTGATATCGTTCTGCACGTGACCGGCCCGAAAGTCGACTACAGCGAGTACAGGAAGAACATTTCCGCGATCGTAAGATTTTACGCGACCGGAGACGGCACGGAGACTTCTATAACTTATGCGGGAGCCGACAAGAACCTTCTTCCGCGCTACCTCCAGATCGTCTACTACTATTTCAACGACGCCGGCGAAAAGGTGATGCAGTACGAGTCGCAGTTCACCGCCGCAGAGCTTAAATACACCGAGGACATGGCGGCGGCCGGCAACGACATTCACTACAAAGTCGAACTGACCGAAAAGGAGACCCGCAAGCTGAAAGCCTACACGGTCGTCAAAAACGTATACATCTACGTGCTTATCGCTACGGTCGTCGTTCTGGGCGGGCTGTGGGCGGTCAGGCGAGTCAGAAGGCTTCTCAAAGAGGGAAGTCCAGAGAAAAAGACCGTAATCGAGCAAAAAAACGAACCTGAAAACGAACCTGAAAACGAACCGGCGTCTTCTGCCGGAGATGATACAAACGAGGGCTGAAATGCCCTAAAACAAGGAAAAAAACTGAAATGAGAGGCAGCGACCTGATAGTCAGAATATTGATCGAATCCGGAGTGAAAGTCTGTTTCGGCTACCCCGGAAGCGCCGTCATGCCTCTTTACGACGCCCTCTACAGGCACCGCAGACAGATAAGACACATAAGAACGGCCCACGAACAGGGGGCGGCACACGCGGCGGACGGCTACGCGCGCGCTTCGGGAAAACTCGGAGTCTGCATTGCGACTTCGGGCCCGGGTGCGACGAATCTCGTTACCGGCATCGCGACCGCCTTTGCCGACAGCGTGCCCGTTCTTTTTTTAACCGCCAACGTGAACCTCGACGAGATCGGCACGGACAGCTTCCAGGAGGCCGACATTGCGGGAATCACGCTCCCGATCACAAAGTACAACTGGACCGTCAGAAGTCCCGAAAAGCTTGAGAGCACCGTCAGAAAGGCGGTTCTGCTCGCAATGAAGGGGCGGCCCGGCCCCACGCTGGTTGACGTGCCGCGGGACATTCTTGAATACGATTTCGGCAGGAACTACAAGCCGGGAAGGTGCCAAGAAGACCCGGACGGCTCCGAGATGCGCAGTCCCGAACCCGGAAATCCCTCCGAAGAGACTATTGAAGCACTGGCGGAGGCGATAAACGCGGCCGAAAAGCCTTTTATTATCGCAGGCGGCGGCGTCAGAATTTCAGGCGCGTGGGACGAACTTTCGAAGCTCGCGGAAAAAGCGAAAATCCCGGTTGCGACTACTTTGATGGCGTGCGGGGCGCTTCCCGACGGCAATCCGCTTTCGTTCGGAATGGCGGGAAAGTACGGTTCGCCAGTTACCGCGCAGCTTTTGAAAGAGGCCGACACGGTGATCTGCGTCGGAATGCGTTTCAGCAACAGAACCCACGAGAGCCTGTCAGGCGGCAGAACGATTCTCCACATCGACAGCGACGCCTCCGAGGTCAACAAGAACGTCACGGCGACCGTTTCGGCGGTAGGGGACGCGAAGGAGATTCTCGCAAGGCTGCTGCCGCACGTTAAAACGAGGCGCTCTTTGTGGGTCAAGAAAAGCGAGACTGTTCTTGACGGTGCGGGAACATTTAATGACCCGGTGGGCGAGACCGGACGCAGGTTGAAGAAGGACGTTTTCGAACCTGTTGCGGAGACTTTGGGCGGCGACGCGTTCGTGGTCACGGATGTGGGGCTTCACCAGATGGCGGCGGCGAGGTTCTATCCGTTCGTGAAGCCGGGCAGGTTTGTTACGAGCGGCGGCTTCGGGACGATGGGCTTCGGGCTCGGGGCTGCAATCGGGGCTTCGCTGGCTTCCGGAGAGAGCGGGAATGAGTGCCGCGCGGTTCTTTTTACAGGTGACGGCTCTTTCAGAATGGACCTCACGGAGCTTTCCACGCTGCGCGAGAACGGGATCAAAATTCTCGTCGTGGTGCTCAACAACTCTTCGCTGGGAATGGTTCGCGACATCCAGAAGAACGAATTCGGCGGCCGGTACATCGCAACAGACGCGAGGAAAGCCGTTCCCGACTTCAGAAGAGTAGCGGCGGCGTACGGACTTTCAGGCTTCACCGCCTGCGGTCCGGAGGAGTTTAAGAAGGCGCTCGAAGCGTTCGCGAACGGCAAAAAGTCGTGCGTTATCGACTACCGCATGAAATTCTAAAAGCTCTTATACTTGTTGCACCCTTGATTTCGGCGGGCTTCCGCGGCGCGTCGCATTCACCAAACAGTAGCGGCAAAGCCCGGGAGAAATTCCCTAAAAACAGGAGAAAAGTAATGAAAAAAACAGACGTCTCAACAGAAAAGATCAAACCCGAAAACCTCGCCGCTGCGGAGGAGACCGTGTCCAAAAGAACGGTCTCAATCGTCGTCGACAACGTGGCCGGCGTTCTCGCCAAAGTGACGAACCTTTTCAGCAGAAGGGGCTTCAACATCGACAGCCTCGCCGTCGGAACCACCGAAAAACCGCAGTTTTCGCGCATCACCGTCGAAATTCACGCCACGAACAGCCAGGTCGCGCAGCTTGTCGCGCAGCTCAAAAAGCTTCCCTGCGTCAGCAACGTGGTCGTTCTCGAGGAGACCTCGCTCATTTCCCGCGAGCTCATCGTCATCAAAGTGAACGCGGACTCGTCGACCAGAAGCGAGATCATCGAGATCGTCAACATTTTCCGCGGAAGGATCATCGACCTGCAGCCGGATTCGGTCATCTGCGAGATCACGGGGCAGGACGACAAGGCGGAGGCAGTCATCAAAATGCTCTCGAAGTTCGGAATTATCGAGCTGGCGAGAACGGGCGTCGTCGCGCTCGGAAGAGGCGCGGATTCGATCTACAAGGGCTGAAAAGTTCAGGGGTTTTGCATGAAAAGACACGTTGTAATTTACGATACCACGCTGAGAGAGGGCTCCCAGTGCGTTGGAATATCGCTCACCGTCGCGGACAGGATCAGGCTTTTCAACGAGCTTGACAACCTCGGAGTCGACTTCATAGAATGCGGTCTGGCCGGCGGCTCGCCCAAGGACGACGCGTTCTACAAAGAGCTCGCTAACATCCGCCCGGTCCACGCAAAGCCGGTCGCGTTCGGGTCAACCCTGAAACCCTACGAGGATGCGGACAAATCTCCGATGCTGAAGGCGCTTCTTGAGGCGGGAACCGAGTATGTCACCGTTTTCGGGAAGGCGTCGTCGTTCCAGGCGCGCGAGATTCTGGGCGTCACGGAGGGCGAGAATCTCTCGATGATCGAAAAGACCGTCTCGCGGCTTGTTTTGTGCGGGAAAAAGGTGTTTTTCGACGCGGAACACTATTTCGACGGCTTTTCGGAGAACCGTGAATACGCGCTCGACTGCCTGAGGACCGCTTTGGGAGCAGGCGCGGAGTGCGTGGTTCTGTGCGACACCAACGGCGGCGTTCTGCCTTACCGCCAGCGCGAGATAATCGACGAAACGCTGCGGGAAATGCCGGAAATCGAAGGAAAATTCGGTATTCACGCCCACAACGACTCCGGCGCCGCCGACTACGCGACTGTCGAAGCGGTTCTTGCCGGCGCATTCATGGCGCAGGTCGCGGTCAACGGCTGGGGTGAACGCTGCGGCAACGCGAACCTCTTCACGGTGGTCCCGAACCTCACTCTGAAGCTGGGCTGCGACTGCATTCCCGACCTTGGCAAATTGTATTCTTTCGCGCAGCGGGCTTGCGAGATCTCCAACACCAAAATGTGGGATTTTTCCCCATACGTAGGCAGAAACGCATTCAGCCACAAGGCCGGCGTCCACATCGATGCGGTACGCAAGAACAGCTCCTCCTACGAGCACGTGCCCCCCGAGGCAGTCGGAAATTCGCGAAGAATCATGCTCTCCGAACAGTCCGGCAGGGCGGCGGTCATCGCGAAGGTCGGCGAGCTGCTCCCGAAACTGGGCTGCGACGCCGACAGCGCCGCGCTTATTATTGATAAAATAAAGGAACTTGAGCTTGAAGGGTACAGGTTCGAAGGTGCCGACGCGTCCTTTGAAATGCTCGTCAAGGAGCTGCTCGGAATCAGGCGTTCCTGGTTCATTTTGAACACTTACAAGGTGGTCGTTTTCGACAACGACGCCGGTGAAAAATACGCCGCAAAGCAGATTGAGCAGGAACCGGGAACTCCGCAGATTCCCACGGCAAGCGCGATCGTCGACGTCACGGTCGACGGCAGGGAAGAGATCACCGCCGCAAACGGAATCGGTCCGGTCGACGCGCTCGACAAGGCTTTAAGAAAAGCGCTAACGAGCTTCTACCCGGTGATCGGTCGCATGCACCTTGTCGACTATAAGGTACGCGTTCTCGAATCCACCCTTGCCACCGCCTCAGTGGTCCGCGTCGTCGTAGAATCCTCGGACGGCACGAACAAGTGGTGCACCGTCGGCGTTTCGGGCGACATAATCAAGGCCAGCTTCGACGCGCTCGTCGATTCGTACGACTTCATGCTCGACAATTTCGGCGGAATCAACTGAAAATTTTTGAAGATAAATATTTTCCAAAATCATTCCGTTCCGGAAAATACGCCGCAACGGTGCTTCGATGGTGGAAAATCCACCGGTTTCCGGGAAATAGAATCCTAAAAAGATATCACAGGTATTCAACGGTTTTCGTGCCGCTTTAACGGCGCGGGAACCGTTTTCTTTGTATTTTCCGGGTTTTCAAACGTTGGAAAATGCGGAATCCCAAACATTCACGAACTGCGAAAATTCACGAAATTCACAAATATTTTCCATAAAATCCCGTCAAATCGGGAAATATTTTTCTATTTGCAAAACCGTTTGTGAAAAGGTATAATTCGTGTACGCCAACGAAAAAGGAGGTAACAACGATGGCAGAAGTAAAATATGAAATTGTAAAACACATTTGCGTACTCAGTGACCGAGGCAACGGCTGGACCCGCGAGGTCAACATTGTCAAGTGGAACGACTCAGGTCCGAAGCTCGACATCAGAGAGTGGAGCCCCGAGCGCACCAGCATGAGAAAGGGAATCACTCTCACGAGACCCGAGTTCCTTGTGCTCGCCAAGTACATGAAGCACATCAACGCTTCCGAACTGACCGACGGCTACCGGCCGCAGGCGCCCAAGTCCGATGAATCCGCCGCCCCGGGTGCGGAAAGCGTTCCCGAACTGACGCTCGTTAAAGCCGAAGAGCTCAAGGCGGCTTCCGGTGAATGACATTCCCGCCGGAACAAAGCCGGATATTTCTGTTATGCCTGAAACTGCCCGGGAAGAGGGGTTCGCGCAGCCGCGAAGAACAATGAATAAAAGAAAAGTATTCTACGGAATTACAACTTTTTTTGACGAGCTGTTATTTCCCGAGATTTGCGTCATCTGCGGCGGAAGCACCGCTACGGAAGGGACTTCGAAAAGAACTTCAGCGGTTGACGGGAATTCCGTACGCGGGCCGGTCATATGCCCGAAGTGCGCCAAAGACGTCGTCCGGTATACAATGCCGAACGAACACCCGGGAGATATCTATCCGTTCGGGAAACTGTACTGCTACGGACGTTATTCGGGGGCGCTTAAAGAGGCTTTTACGCGTTACAAGTTTAAAGGGGAAGTATGGATGGGAAAACGCTTCGGCAAGCTGCTCTATGAATCGTTCGGCGCGTGGTTCCGGGAGTATTCATGTATCTCGTACGTTCCCGTCAGCAGGGACCGTTTCAGAAAGAGAGGTTTTGACCAATGCCGCGAAATGACGGCGGAGATCTCAAAACTGAGCGGAATCGAGACGCTGAGGCTCCTTGAGGCGGACTCCGGGAGGCAGAAGCAGAGCCGGCTC
>JAEEGI010015313.1_pt1 | contig 15977 bp, 18 predicted proteins | sample 8958751 | NCBI WGS metagenome assembly JAEEGI01 (sample SAMN16246545, study PRJNA631951) | gut metagenome | biome: gut microbiome; feature: rumen; material: KS-attached | host: Bos | place: Iran: Karaj | collected 2018-10
GCGGCGGAGGCCGGGTCGCGGCTCTGGGGCGCCCCCGGCGCCCCATTCACTCCCGCTCCCGTTCGAATCCCTCAATATCAACATTTTGTAAAAGCTCAGCGCCGCCCATTGGGGCGACGCTGAGCTTTGGCACGCCATGAGGGATTCGAACCCCCGGCCTTCTGGTCCGTAGCCAGACGCTCTATCCAGCTGAGCTAATGGCGCTTGTGCTTTACAGCCTGTGTATCATAGCACGGTTCTTTTGGAAATGCAAGCCCTTTTTTCTCAGTTTTGCTTCCGGCGTTTTTTCGCCTTCCGCCCCCGAAGGAACGGGGGACAGGCGCATTTCCCGCCCCGGGCGCGCATATGGTGTACAGAAACCAGGGAAAGGACGGCGACGGACATGGACGCGGAGATCTTCGACCGGGCGGCGGCCCTGCTGCCGGAGCGGCTGCGGGGAGAGCTTCTGTTCCTGGACCCGGCCCTGCGGGCCGGGACGGAGGAGCTGCGCCTGTACTGCGGCCGGGGACTGCGGGCGGTGCTGGAAACGGGGAGCGTACCCCTCCGGGGCAGCGTGGGCCGGGAGGACCTGGAATACGTATTGGAACGGGCGTCCCGCTCCAGTCTTCACGCGGTGCAGGAGAGCCTTCGTCAGGGATATCTCACCGCCCCGGGGGGATACCGCATCGGCGTATGCGGGGCGGCGGTGGTCAAGGACGGGGAGTTCCGGGGCTTCCGGCAGCTGTCCTCCCTGTGCATCCGTATCCCCCGGCAGGTCCCCTGCGTGCCGCCGGAGCTGGCGGAAAGTCTGGCGGACAAGTCCCTGCTCATTCTTTCTCCTCCGGGAGGCGGAAAGACCACCTTTCTCCGGGATCTGGTGCGTCTGGCCTCCGACGGGGGCCGACGCGTCTGCCTGGTGGACGAGCGGGGGGAGCTGGCAGCCCTGTCGGGGGGGATCCCCCAGTTCGACGTGGGACGGAACACGGACGTGCTGGAGGGCTGCCCCAAGGCTGTCGGGGTGGAGATGCTCCTCCGGTCCATGTCCCCCCAGATCATCGCCATGGACGAGCTGGGGGCGGCGGAGGGCGAGGCGGTGCTGCGGGCGGCGGACAGCGGCGTTTCGGTGTGGGCCAGTCTGCACTGCGCTTCGCCGGAGGAATTGGCCAGAAAGCCCTTTCCCCGGCAGGTGTTCCGGCGCGGGGTGCTCATCCGCCGGGAGGGCGGGAAACGGATCTACAGGGAGGTGGATATCCCGTGGTAAAAGCGCTGGGTGCACTGCTGGTGGTAAGCTGCTGTACCCTGCTGGGCCTCGTTACGGTGGGCCGGTCCAATCAGCGTCTCCGCTCCCTGGGGAGCCTGTTGGCAGTCCTGGATCAGATGAAGGCGGAGCTGGAAGGCCTTCTCCCTCCCCTGCCGGATCTGCTGGGGAGCCTGCGGCTCCGGGCGGAACAGCCGGCGGCGGAGTTTATCTCCCAGGTGATGTGGCTGACGGAGAAAAAGCATCTCCCCATCCGGGACGCCTGGGAACGGGCTTCGGAGGAAACGGAGTCCCTTTGTCTGCGGCCGGAGGAGACGAAGGCCCTGTCCGCCCTGGGAGAAGTTCTGGGCCGCTACGATGCGGAGACCCAATGCGCGGCCGTGGAACGGGCCAGACAGAGGCTGGCTTTGTTCCGGGAACTGGAAGAAAAGGATCGGGCCCGCAAAAATCGGCTCAGCGCCGCTCTGGGCGCCGGGGCGGGGATCACCCTGGCCATTCTGCTGCTTTGAGGATACGTCATGGATATCGACCTGATTTTCAAGATCGCGGCGGTGGGGATCATCGTCACGGTGCTCAACCTTCTCCTCACCCGCTCCGGACGGGACGAACAGGCGCTGATGGTGACCATCGCGGGACTGATCACGGTCCTCCTGCTCCTGGTGCGGGAGATCAGCGCCCTCTTTGACCTGGTCCGCGCTCTTTTCGGTTTCTGACAGTGGAGCTGATGTGGAAGGCGGCCGCCCTGGGCGTGGCCGCCGCGCTGTTGGGCCTGCTGCTGCAGAAGGCGGAGCCTGCCCATACCCTGCTCCTGGGTCTGGCCGCCGCCGGAGCGGTCCTGACCCTGACCCTGGAACTCTTCCGGGAGCTGCGGGACGTCTTCGGCGACCTGTGCCGGGAGGCGGGGCTCAGCGCTGCCCTCACCCTGCCCGTTCTGAAAAGCCTGGGGATCACGGTGGTAGGCCGCAGCTCCGCGGCGCTCTGCCGGGATGCGGGCCAGTCCGCCGCCGCCTCCGCCCTGGAGACCTGCACGGCCGCCGCCGCTCTGTATGCGGCTCTCCCTCTGGTGAAGCTGACCGTCTCCCTGCTCTCCTTCGGATCGTGAGACGGTTGTTCTTTCTCCTGCTGGCGGCCCTCCTGCTGGCCGTGCCGGTGTGCGGGGAGGGAGAGCGGGAGGCTCTGGAGGAGGCGCTGGGCGTGGAGGCGGTGGAAGAGGCCGGTGCCGCCCTGGAGGACGCAGACCCGGGTCCCCTGCAGGACTTTGAGCTCTCCGGAGCCATGCCGGAGATCCTTTCCCGCGTCCCCGTGGGCGGCCTTGTCCGGGAGGCGGTCCGGGAAGCCGCGGGGGTACTGCTCATCCTTCTGTGCTGCGCGGGGGTGGACGGCGTCTTTTCCCTCACGGAATCCCAGCTCAGCGCATTGAATCTGGCGGGGGCAGCCGCCGTCAGCCTCCTGCTGGCCGGGCGTCAGGAAAGTCTGATCACCCAGGGCTTTTCCGCCGTCAGCAAGGCGCTGGATTTCGGCAACGTGCTTCTGCCGGTGCTCACGGCCTCCGCCGCGGCGGCGGGACAGGCCGTCTCCGCCGGGGCGAAGTATGCCGCGGCGGCTCTGTTCCTGAACGTGCTGATGAACGCCCTGCAGCTGCTGGCCGCTCCGGTGATCCGTCTGTTCTTCGCCGCCTCGGCGGTGGAGGCGGCCTCCGGCAGCGGGGCGGTGACCGCCGGGGTGAATCTCCTCCGCTGGCTGATCGGCGTCATGCTCACCTGTCTGATGCTGGCCTTTACGCTGCATATCAGCCTGACCGCCCTGGCGGCGGGCTCCGCTGACGCCGCCGTGCTGAAAACCGCAAAAACCGCGGTGAGCGCTTCCATCCCGGTGGTGGGGAGCATCGCGGCGGACGCGGCCGGTTCCATCCTGGCGGCGGCGGGAGCCATTCGGGCCGGCCTGGGGACCTACGGGATCGCCGCCATTCTGGGTCTGCTGCTTCCCCCCTTCCTGCGGGCGGGGGTGGGTTTCGTGATCTACCGGGCTGCCGCCGCCCTGACCGCCGATCTGGCCCCAGGCCGATTGTCCGTTCTGGCCCGGCGCTGTTCGGATACCCTGGGGCTGCTGCTGGGCTGCCTGGGGGCCAGCGGACTCATGCTGTTTTTCTCGATTTACGCCATGATGGGAGTGTGGAACGGATGACCGAAGGCCTGGAAAGCTGGGTGCGGGGACTGGCGGCGGCGGGACTGTTCACCGGGGCGGTGCTCGCCCTGGCCCCCCAGGGCAAGTCCGGGAAGGTCCTGCGTCTGGTCTGCGCCCTGCTGCTCCTGGCGGTGCTCCTCTCCCCTCTCGGGCAGCTGGATTACGACGCCTATGCGGAGGAGCTGAGCCGCCAGCGGTTCCTGGGGCTGGACCTGAGCGCGAAGGGAGAGGCGGAATCCCTGCGTCTGCTGGGAAGCGTCATACAGCAGCGGACCGAAGCGTATATATTGGATCAGGCGGCTGCCCTGGGGATCCGGGTCTCCCGAGCCGAGGTGACTCTTGCCTCCGGGGAGGAGATCCCCTATCCCCGGAGCGCGGAGGTATGGCTGGAGGGGGAACCGGCCGGAAAGGAAGCATTGAAGGAGATCCTGGAGGGGGAGCTGGGGATCCCGCCCCGGAGGCAGATCTGGCATGTGGATAACCGGGATGAAAACTGACTCCGGCAGCTTTCTCCGATCCCTGATGGGGAAGAAAGGCCTGATCCTGGGCGCCCTGGCGCTGGGCGTTCTGCTCCTGCTGCTTCCCCGGGGAGCGGGGGCAAAGGAAAGCCCCGCCGCCACAGAGCCGCCCTTCACCCTGGAGGAGGAGGAAGCCCGGATCGCAAAAGCCCTGAGCCGGATCGCCGGAGCGGGCCAGGTGACGGTGGTCCTCACCCTGGACACAGGTCTGCAGAGGGAATTCGCCCGGAATACGGAGGACAGCCGTCAGAACGGCGGCGGGGACAGCCGGGTGCAGTCCAAGAGCGAAGTGGCCAGGGACCAGGACGAGGCCCTTACGGTGCAGTACGCCTATCCCCGTTACCGGGGCGCGCTGGTCATCGTCCAGGGAGACGGCAGCGCGCTGAAACTGGAGATAACCCAGGCGGTATCCGCCCTGACGGGCCTGGGGGCCGATCGGATCACCGTGGTCCGGGGCGGATGAACCCGGACCGGGAAATCATTGCAGCCGCCCCAACGGGCGGGATGGAGGGAGACATGAAAATTCTCAGAAGAAACGCGATCATCATTGCGGTCATCCTTTTCGTCTGCGCCGCAGTTTACCTGAACTGGGCCTACAACCGGCAGGAGGCGGAACTGGGAAACGGCTCCGCCGGGCGGGAGGGTTCCGCCGCCGTCCTGGCCGATGCGGGCGACGGGCTCTGGTATGAGGCGCCGGCGACTTCGGCATCGACGGCGGCTGCGTCCGCCCAGGCCGCGTCCGGCCTGGGATCGGAGGTGGCGGACTATTTCACCTCTGCCCGGCTCAACCGGCAGAAAGCCCGGGACAGCGCCATTTCCACCCTGAGGGAAGCGGCGGAGACGGAGAGCGCCTCCCAGGAAGCGGTGGATGAGGCCCTGGGCGCCATCACCGCCATGGCGGGCTACACGGTCTCCGAGGCGGAGATGGAGGCCCTCATCACCGCCAAAGGCTTCCAGGACTGCATTGTGTTCCTCAGCGCGGATTCCGTGATCGTAGCGGTGCCCGCCCCGGCGGAAGGGCTGGGGGACAGCGCCGTGAGCCGGATCACGGACATCGTGCTCCAGGAAACGAACCTGCATACGGAGCAGATCAAAATAATCGGGGTGAAATAGCTTCCTTTTTCCCCTCTTCTGTGTTATACTGAGCTATATTACGCAGGCGCGGGATCACCCGCGCAACAGGAGGGCATCATGGCGGACGGCAAAGAGTATATCAGCAAGACGGGAGAGGACGGCAGCGTCAATATCTCCGAGGACGTGATCAGCATCATCGCCATGGAGGCCATGCGGGAAGTGGAGGGCTTCGGCAGCATCTCCAATCCCCTGAGCAAGGACCTGGCGGAACTCATCGGAAAAAAGAGCGCCGCCCGGGGCGTGAGCGTACTGCCGGAGGAAGACAGCGTCAGCATCGACGTTTTCATCTCCGTCAAGTACAACTACTCCGTGGTCCAGGTCTCCCAGGCCATCCAGGAGGCCATTCGGAATTCCGTTGAGGATATGACCGGCATCCCGGTAAAGGCGGTCAACGTCCATGTGGGCAGCGTAGCCTTCGAAAAGGGCAAACAGGCATAAGGGAAACGGGGCGGCGCTCATCCGGCTCATGCCGGGGAGCGCAGCCTTTTCCTGTTCTGCAGAAGCGGAGAGATACGATGAAAAGAACCACCGCGAGAGAGATCGCCATGCACCTGTCCTATGCATCGGTGATGAACCCCGTCCCGGCAGCGGAACAGCTGGATCTTCTGCTGGACCCGGAACATTTTGCCTCCTTGGGCGATGAGGACGAGGCTTACGCCGAATACCCGGATCCGAAGCAGGAGGACTATATCCGCCGGTTGGCTTCCGGCGTGACGGAGCATGGACCGGAGCTGGATGCCTATATCCAGAAGTATGCGAAGAACTGGAAGTTTGAGCGCATCTCCCGGGTATGCGCCGCCATCCTGCGCATCGCCATGTATGAGATCCTTTATCTTCCGGAGGTGCCCTATAAGGCGGCGGTCAACGAGGCGGTGAACCTGGCGAAGCTGTACGAGGACAGCGCCACCGCCTCCTTTGTCAACGGCATCCTGGCTTCCTTTATCCGGGAGGAAAAGCGGGAATGAGCGGAACGGTCTATTCCGTCGGGGAGGTCGCCGGCATCCTTCGGGAACTGCTGGAGGGGGACAAACGCCTCAACCCCATCTACGTGCGGGGGGAGATCTCCAATTACCGGCCCGCCTCCTCGGGCCATCATTATTTCACCCTGAAAGACGGGGATGCGGCGCTGAAGGCGGTCATGTTCCGCCGGGAGGCGTCGCGGCTTCGTTTCCGGCCGGAAAACGGCATGAAGGTCATCGTTCTGGGCCGCATCTCCCTCTACCCTGCGGACGGAGCGGTACAGCTCTACGCCTCCGAACTGAGTCCGGACGGGATCGGCGATCTGCATATCGCCTATGAACAACTGAAAGCCCGGCTCCAGGCGGAGGGACTTTTCGACCGGAGCCGGAAGCGGCCCCTTCCCCCCTTCCCCCGGCGGATCGCCGTGGTCACCTCCGGCACCGGGGCGGCGGTTCGGGATATCATCCGGGTTGCCACCGCACGGTATCCTCTGGCCAAGCTCATGATCTTCCCCGTCCGGGTACAGGGGGCGGAAGCGCCGCCGGAGATCGTCTCCGCCATTCGCTTTGCCAACCGGCATCGTCTGGCGGACGTGATCATCGCCGGGCGGGGCGGCGGCTCCATCGAAGACCTGTGGGCCTTCAACGACGAGCGGGTAGCCCGGGCCATCTATGCCTCGGAGATCCCGGTGATCTCGGCCGTGGGCCATGAGCCGGATTTCACCATCGCGGATTTTGTGGCGGACGTTCGGGCTGCGACCCCCTCCAACGCGGCGGAGATCGTCGTGCCGGACCGCACGAAGCTGACGGAAATGATCAAGGCGCTGGACAAGCGTCTCGCCGCCGCCATGACCTCCCGGCTGGAATCGGAAAAGCTGCATCTGCGGCGGCTGCGGGAACGCCGGGTCCTGCAGGATCCCGGCGTCTATCTGGATGAACGGCGCATCTCCCTGGATCATATGGCGGAACGGCTGGGTTCCTCCATGCAGAGACTGATTGCCGGGCGGCGGGGCGCTTTTTCCGCCCGGGCCGCGGCGCTGGACGCCATGAGCCCTCTGAAAGTCCTGGCAAGGGGCTATGCCATCGCCAGCCGGGAGGACGGCGGGCTGGTACGCAGCCGGAAGGAGGTCAGTCCCGGGGAGCGGCTACTCCTGCGGGTATCCGACGGGAGCATTCCCTGTGCGGTTCTGGACTTGGCAGGAAAGGATGAAACAGATGGAAGAGAATAAACTGAGCTTTGAGGAATCCATGCAGCGGCTGGAGCAGATCGTCCGCCTCCTGGAAAAGGGGGACGCCCCCCTGGAGGATGCCATGAAGCTGTTTGAAGAGGGCACAAGCCTCGCCGCCCGCTGCCAGGAAATGCTGGAAAAAGCGGAAAAGCAGGTGGTCCGGCTGGCCAAGGGCCCGGATGGCGAACCGGTGGAAACGGAGTTTGAGGATGCCGGAGAATGAAGCGCGCCTCCTGGCGCTGCGGGAGCGGGTGGAGACCCGTCTGAAAACCATCCTTCCGGCGGATACCGCCCTGACGGATGCCATGCGGTACAGCCTCCTGGCAGGGGGGAAACGCCTGCGTCCCATCCTGGCCCTGGAATTCTGCCGGATCTGCGGCGGGGAGCCGGAGTTGGCGCTGGACGCCGCCTGCGGCCTGGAGATGCTCCACACCTATTCTCTGATCCATGACGACCTCCCCTGTATGGACAACGATGATCTTCGCCGGGGCAAGCCCACGAACCACAAGGTTTTCGGGGAATGGCAGGCGCTCCTGGCGGGGGACGCCCTCCAGGCAGAGGCTTTCCGGGCGGTCCTGTCCTGTTCCGGTCTGCCGGACAAAGCCCGGGCCGACGCCGCCGCCGTTCTGGCGGAGGCTGCGGGGATCGCCGGCATCTGCGGCGGCCAGTATCTGGACCTGGCGGGAGAAGGCAGGATCCTGCCGGAGGCGGAGATCCGGGAAATGTACGCCCGGAAAACCGGCGCGCTTTTCCGGGCTGCCTGTCAGATGGGCTGCTGCGCCGCCTCCGCGCCTGCGGAAAAGCTGGCGGCGGCGGGGGCATACGGCGACGCTCTGGGTCTGAGCTTCCAGCTGCGGGACGATCTGCTGGATCTGGACAGCACGGAGGAAGAGCTGGGCAAGCCCATCGGTTCCGACGACCGGAATGAAAAATCCACCCTGGTGGCCTGCCTTGGCCGGGAGGCGGCGGAGGCGCTCCTGCTCTCCTCCAGCCGGGAGGCAGAGGAGATCCTGGAACGGGAATTCGGCGGCGATCCCTTTCTGATCTGGCTCACCCGCTCCCTGACAAAACGAAGATCCTGAGTTTGCGCAAAACGGCGCTGTGCAGAACGCACAGCGCCGCAATTTTCTGTTTCCGTTACAGTTCGTACAGCTCCGAGTACTTCTCCGTCAGGTAATCCGTGTACACCGTGGGGTCGAAGGGCTCCCCCAGGCTCTGGGCCAGGATATCCGCCGGATCGTACAGGCAGCCCTTGGACCAGATGCGCTCCGTGAGCCACCGGTGGATGGGGGCGAAGTCCCCCGCCGCAACGGCAGCGTCCACGTCCACGGTGCGCTTCATCACCTTCAGCATATGAGCCCCGTAAGCCGAGCCCAGGGCGTAGGAGGGGAAATAGCCGATGGCTCCGCCGGACCAGTGGCTGTCCTGCAGGACGCCGCTGCGGTCGTCCGGCACCTCCAGCCCCAGGTAGTCCCGCACCTTCTCCCGCCACAGGGCGGGAAGCTCCGCCACGTCCAGATCTTCCTGGATCATCCGCTTTTCCAGCTCATACCGGAGCATGATATGCAGGCAGTAGGTGAGTTCGTCCGCCTCCGTGCGGATGAGAGAGGGCCGGGCGATGTTCACCGCCCTGTACAGCGCCTCCGCCGACACGCCGGCCATCTGATCCGGGAACAGCTCCTTCAGTCTGGGGAGCAGGGCATCGGTGAAGGCCCGGCTGCGGCCCAGCAGATTTTCGAAGAACCGGCTCTGGCTCTCATGGATGCCCATAGAGACCCCGGTGCCCAGGCAAGTATCCGCGATGTTCCCGCCGATGTTCAGCTCGTACAGGGCATGACCTCCCTCATGGACCACGCTGAACAGGGAGCTGGCGGGATCGTTCAGATGGTAATGGGTGGTGATGCGCACGTCCGTGGGGCCGAAATTCGTGGTGAAGGGATGCTCCGTCTCCCGGATGCTGCAGTACTTCCGGTCGATACCGATGAATTCCATAAGCCAGTCGGAAAGCTGCCGTTGCTTCTCAATGGGATACTCCCGGTGCAGGAAAGCGTCGTCCGGCTGTTTCCCCTTCTCTGTGATCCGCCGGATCAGGGGAACGAGCCTCTCCCGCAGCACGGCGAAGAAGGCGTCGCAGTCCGCCATGGTCAGGCCCCTCTCGAATTCATCCAGGAGGACGTTGTAAGGTTCCTTTTCCGGATCCAGCCAGGCGGCGAATTTCCGGTTGAAGGCGACGATCTCCCGCAGACAGGGCTCGAACATGGCCCAGTCGCTCTTCTCCTTGGCCTCGTGCCACACGGCGTCCGCCTTGTTCAGCAGCACGGTGTAGGCGATATATTCCTCCATGGGGATCTTTTTGGTCTTTTCATAGGAGCGGAGCAGCTCGCTCACCTGCCGACGGGCGACAAAGTCCAGCTTGTCCTCCTGCTCCTTCAGAGCATGAAGCAAAGCCCCGGTCTCCTCCCCCGTCTCCAGTTTATAGGATACCTCGGAGAGCACCGCCATGGTCTTTCCCCGGCGGTCCGCTCCTCCCGCAGGGGCGCCGGTGAGGGCGTCGTAGCTGATGATCCCCATGGCCTGGCCGTAAGCCTGTTTCTTTTTCTCCAGTTCCTTCAGTTCCCCCAGCAGGGTCTCCAGAGATTTTGCCATTGTCTCTTCTTCCTTTCCTGAGTTTGTTTCTTCCGTTATTCTAGAGATGCGGGCGGCTTTTGTCAACTTCCAGCTTGACAAGGCCGCAGACCGGGGAAATAATGAAAGAAACTGCAGAAACAGGAGGCTTCGCCCCATGGAAGACGTACTGGACCGTTTCCTCCGCTACGTGCGGATCGATACCCAATCCGAAGAGAATCAGCAGTCCCCCACCACCCGGAAGCAGTTCGACCTGGCCCGGCTCCTGGCCCGGGAACTGGAGCAGCTGGGCGCCGCCCAGGTGCGGCTGGATGAGGAGCACTGCTACGTATACGCCCGCATCCCCGCCAATCTCACCCCCGGGAAGTCCGCTCCGGCCATCGGCTTCATCGCCCATATGGATACCTCCCCCGCGGTGAGCGGTGCCGACGTAAAGCCACGGGTGGTACGGTATGAAGGCGGCGAGGTCGACCTGAGCGGGGACGGGACCTATGTCCTGCGCCCGTCGGAATTCCCCATTCTGGACCGGTACGTCGGCCAGGAACTGGTGGTCACGGACGGCAGCACTCTGCTGGGGGGCGATGACAAGGCCGGTGTGGCGGAGATCATGGCCATGGCGGAATACCTGCTCAGCCACCCGGAGGCGGAGCACGGCGAAGTCTGCATCGCCTTCACCCCGGACGAAGAGGTGGGGGGCGGCGTGAAATACTTTGATCTGGACCGCTTCGGCGCGGACTTCGGCTATACCGTGGACGGCGGTTTCCTGGGGGGCATGGAGTACGAGAACTTCAACGCCGCCTCCGGCCGTGTCACGGTGTACGGCCGCAGCACCCACACGGGCAGCGCCAAAAACGCCATGCGCAACGCCGTCCTGATGGCTATGGAATTCCAGTCCATGCTCCCCCAGGCAGAGGCGCCCATGTATACCGAGGGATATGAGGGCTTCTACCATCTGGACAGCATCCACGGGGACGTAGAGAAATGTGAACTGTACTATATCATACGGGATCATGATCTGGGTAAATTCAAGGCCCGGAAGGAACGATTCGCCGCTATCGGAGCGTATCTCAACGGCAAGTACGGGGAGGGGACCTTCACCACGGAGGTGAAAGACACCTATTATAATATGAAGGAGATCATCCTGCCCCACATGGAGATCGTGGACAAGGTGAAGGAAGCCATGGCGGACCTGGGGATCGATCCCATCGTCACCCCCATCCGGGGCGGCACGGACGGAGCCATGCTCTCCTATATGGGTCTTCCCTGCCCTAACCTCTGCACCGGGGGCTGCATCTGCCACAGCCGGTTCGAATTCGTTTCCGTCCCCCATATGCGCCGGTGCGTACAGCTGCTGGTAAAGATCCTGGAAAAGCACGTCGCCTGAGGATAAGCAAGAAAGACCGCAGGTCCGAGGACCTGCGGTCTGGCTTTTCTTTCTTTTCTTCCGCTTATGCCTGCGGCGCTTCCGGCGCTCCGGGTGCGCCGGGCGCTCCGGGGCCGCCGGGCATGGGCATGGGGTTCTTGATGAAGTCGTGGAAGTTCACGCGGTTCTTCTTGCAGAACTTCTCCAGCTGCTCCTTGTAGCCCTCCCAGTACTTCTCATCCGCCTTGGTCTTGATGATGGGCGTGCCCATGGGCTGGGCCTTCTTGCGGATGGTGATCATCTCCTGCATTTCCTTCTTGAAGAGCTTCTTGACCTCCATCTGCATGATGGTGATCTCCTGCAGCTCATCCGCCTTCCAACTCATGCGGGTCGCCTGGTTGCCGAAGGTGACGCCGGCGACGATCTCGGTCTGATCGATGAATATTCTTTCCTTGTTTGCCATTGAAGCTTTCCTCCCAATCTGCTAGCGGGTATTCCCGTATTTGTTACTTTGCTGTAACCTATTGTATGATGCTTTCACGGGAAAAGCAAGAGAGAATTTGCCGAAATTGGATATTTTGTGAATCTTTCATATTGTCCTATCCGGGGAGATATGGTATAATCCCGTTTGCTGCTTATAGTCTGCCGGGCAGCCCCTGCCGAGGGCCGGTCCTGTCAGGCGAAAAACGAATTAAATAGGAGTGAAACAGAGCATGGAATTTATCCTGGACAACCTCTGGCTTGTCAGCCTCATCGCCTCCGTCATCGCGCTGGTGTTTGTGGCCATGCAGGCCAAGAAGGTCCTGGCCGAGGATGAGGGCACCGACCTGATGAAGCGCATCTCCCAGAATGTGCGCAAGGGCGCGGGCGCATTCCTCCGCCGTCAGTACAAGACCGTCGGTATCTTCTTCGCCTGCATGGTCGTCATCATCTGCGTCATGGCGGCCCTGGGTCTGCTGACCTGGTACGTACCCTTCGCCTTCCTCACCGGCGGCCTGTTCTCCGGTCTCAGCGGCTTCATCGGCATGAAGATCGCCACCAACTCCAATGCCCGTACCGCCGCTGCCGCCCAGAAGAGCCTGAACAAGGGCCTGCGGGTGGCCTTCTCCGCCGGTACCGTCATGGGCTTCACCGTGGTAGGCCTGGGCCTGCTGGACATATCCATCTGGTATGCCCTGCTGACCAAAGCTTTCCATGAGACCCTGGAGGTCACCACCGCCACCATGATCACCTTCGGCATGGGCGCTTCCTCCATGGCCCTCTTCGCCCGTGTGGGCGGCGGCATCTTCACCAAGGCCGCCGACGTGGGCGCGGACCTGGTGGGCAAGGTCGAAGCCGGCATCCCCGAGGACGACCCCCGGAACCCCGCCGCCATCGCCGACAACGTGGGCGATAACGTGGGCGACGTGGCCGGCATGGGCGCCGACCTGTACGAGAGCTACGTCGGTTCCATCCTCTCCACCTGCGCTCTGGGCGTGGTCGCCTTCAACGGCATCCCGGATGTGAAAGCCATCAACGCCGTGGCTCTGCCTCTGATCATGGCCGCCGTGGGCGTCATCTGCTCCCTCATCGGCTCCTTCCTGGTAAAGACCAAGGAGAACGCCACCCAGAAGGCTCTGCTTTCCGCTCTTTCCCGCGGCACCAACTTCTCCGCCATCGTCACCGCCGTACTGAGCCTGCTGGCTGTGCTCTGGCTCCTGCCCGGACACTTTGGCGTGTACCTGGCCATCCTGGCCGGTCTGGTGGCCGGCGTGGCCATCGGCAAGGTCACCGAGTACTACACCTCCGATACCTATAAGCCCACCCAGAACCTGTCCGAGTCCTCCAAGACCGGCACCGCCACCCTGATCATCAGCGGCCTGAGCCTGGGCATGATGAGTACCCTGCTGCCCATCCTGATCGTGGGCGCCGCCGTCATCGTCGCTTACTTCTGCGCCCAGATCGGCGCGAAGGACTCCACCCTCGGCCTGTATGGCATCGCCATCTCCGCCGTGGGCATGCTCTCCACCCTGGGCATCACCCTGGCCACCGACGCTTACGGCCCCGTGGCGGATAACGCCGGCGGCATCGCCGAGATGGCCGGCCTCCCCGAGGAGGTCCGTGAGCGCACCGACGCCCTGGACTCCCTGGGCAACACCACCGCTGCCACCGGCAAGGGCTTCGCCATCGGCTCCGCCGCCCTCACCGCCCTGGCCCTCATCGCGAACTTCGCGGAGAAGATGGAGGCCAACGGCGCCTCCTACTCCCTGTCTCTGATGGATCCCTGCGTGCTGGTGGGCATCTTCATCGGCGCCATGCTCCCCTTCCTGTTCTCCGCCATGACCATGAGCGCTGTGGGCCGCGCTGCCCAGAGCGTGGTGGTGGAAGTCCGCCGCCAGTTCAAGGAGATCAAGGGCCTGCTGGAAGGCAAGCCCGGTGTGGAAGCGGACTATGCCCGCTGCGTTGACCTCTGCTCCAAGTCCTCCCTGAAGGAAATGGTCGCCCCCGCCATCGTGGGCATCGCCTCTCCCATCATCGTGGGCGTCATCCTGGGCGGCAGCGGCGTCATCGGCCTGCTGTGCGGCGCCACCGCCTCCGGCTTCATCATGGCCGTGTTCATGTCCAACTCCGGCGGCGCCTGGGACAATGCCAAGAAGTATATCGAGGCCGGCCACTTCGGCGGCAAGGGCTCCGACAATCACAAGGCCGCCGTCGTGGGCGACACCATCGGCGACCCCTTCAAGGATACCTCCGGCCCCAGCATCAACATCCTGATCAAGCTCATGAGCATGGTCTCCATCGTGTTCGCCGGGCTGATCGCCAAGTGCAACTGGTTCTGATCCGCGATCTGATGAGAATCCGGGGTGCGAACGCTCGTTCGCACCCCGGTCGTTTATAAATAAGGAAGAAAGCATTGAAAAGGTTTGCAAGGGGCTGTGAAGAACGGGTGAAGAAAAACTCACCCGGACTTCACAGCCCACTTTTCATATCAGGAAACAGAACAAACGGACAAGAGGGCGTACCGCCCCCACCCCGCAGGAAAAGGCTCAGGCAGTCATGCGGAGCCTTTTGTGCTCTTTTCGACCTTAAAAGCCATCATGAGGAGCTTTCAGCAAGCGTTTCTCTTTGAACTGCCCGATGGGCAGTTTTTTCTTTTTGCGCCCTCAGGGCGTCGGCTCCTCCGGGGCGTCGGCGTTTTCCGTTCCTCCCGCGTCCTCCGCCGGGGCCTCCTCCGCCGGGGCCGGGACGGAGCCGGTGGGATGCGCCGGGGTCACCTCGTCCAGGGTCAGCTTCGTTTCCATGTATTCGCCCATGCGCCAGAAGCGGACGACCACCGTATCGAAGGCGTGATACTGCTTCTTTACGGCGTCCAGGTCCTCCAGGGAGGAGATCACGTCGCCGTTGATGCCGACGATGACGTCCTTCGGCTGCAGCCCGGCCCGGTCCGCCGCCAGACCCGGCTCCACGTCGTGGATGAGCACGCCGTCCGGGGAATCCTCCCGGAGCATGCCGGCGTGGACGTTGGTGACGGTGATGCCGAAGAGCGGCCGGCCGGTGACGTAGCCGTACTGCCGCAGCAGGGCGGCGATGTCCAGCGCCTCTCCGATGGGGATCGCGAAGCCGACGCCCTCGGAATCCAGCGCGGTATACTTGGCCGTGACGACGCCGATCACGCTTCCCTCGTCGTTGTAGATGGGCCCGCCGGAATTGCCGGGGCTGACCGGCGCGTCGAACTGGAACATATGAAGGGTGACGCCTGCGCTGTTGAAGGTGATGGAACGGTCCAGGCCGCTCACGATGCCGGAGGTCATGGTGAACTTCAGTTCGTCCCCGGGATGGCCCATCACGTAGACCCTGTCGCAGGCCTTCATTCGGCCGCTGACGTCCACGGGCGCGGCCGTCAGTCCCGCGGCGTCGATCTTCAGCAGGGCCACCTCCGTCTCCGAATCGCAGCCCACGATGGCGGCCTCATAGCTTCGCCCGTCGTAAAACTCCACGTTGACGGTCTGTCCCCCGGTCCGGGCGTCGGCCACGCAGTGGGCGTTCGTCAGGATATACCCGTCCGTGGAGACGACGATGCCCGTGCCGGAGATCGTGGAGGTCATGCCGGTGTTTTCGTTCTTCTGCGTCCAGTACAGGTAGACCGTGTGGGCGCAGGACTGCTCGTAGATGGCGTTGGGGTCCATCTCCAGCCCCCAGGCGGCAAGGCCTGAGCTCACGGCGCTCCCCGCGGGGAGGTCCCTCCCGGCGTCAGAGACCGGGACGAGCCGCGCCCCGGCGCAGGCAAGGCGGACAAGGCCCAGGCTCAGGGCCAGGATCAGCAGCAGGGCGAAGCCGCTCAGGGCAGCCATACCGAGTTTTTTCTGAATCATAATTCTCTCCTTTACTGCCGCGGTCCCGCGTCTGCGGGCCGCCGGGTCGAAGCTGCCGGTCATGCCTCCGTCGGGAGGAGCCAGCCCTCCAGGCAGACGCCGCAGGCTTCGTCCACCTTCCGGGCGAAGGCCTCCGGATAGTCCCGCTTCCAGCTCTCCCACTCCTCCGGACGCACCTTCTCCACCTGGGCCAGGAAGCCGCTCACCGCCATGCCGGTGGCGTTGCGGGAGGTGGGAGCCGTGGGGGTAATGGTGTTGATGGCGCCGCCCCGGTCCAGCCAGCCGGGGATGATGGGATCCAGGCGGGACCCGTGAGCCACGTAGCACACCCCGGGCATAAGCCGCTCCGTGACGTAGGCGCCGCAGAGAACGACGC
>JAEEGI010015316.1_pt1 | contig 15973 bp, 9 predicted proteins | sample 8958751 | NCBI WGS metagenome assembly JAEEGI01 (sample SAMN16246545, study PRJNA631951) | gut metagenome | biome: gut microbiome; feature: rumen; material: KS-attached | host: Bos | place: Iran: Karaj | collected 2018-10
CTTCGTCCATGCCTTTCACGTCCACGCCCGCGTATTCCTGGATGGCATCCAGGATGCGGAGCCGGCGGAAAGGTCCCTTGAAGGAGATTTCGTTCCCGGCGCTGGCCTTGTCGGTGCCGCCGGTCGCGACGGCCACCTGCTCGAGCATCTTCTCGGTGAAGTCCATCATCCAGTTGTAGTCCTTGTAGGCCACGTACAGCTCCACGCAGGTGAACTCCGGGTTGTGGGTCTTGTCCATGCCCTCGTTGCGGAAGTTCTTCGCGAACTCGTACACGCCCAGGAAGCCGCCCACGATGAGGCGCTTCAGATACAGCTCATTGGCGATCCTCAGGTACATGTCCACGTCCAGGGCGTTGTGGTGCGTGATGAACGGACGGGCCGTGGCGCCGCCCGGGATGGGCTGGAGGATCGGGGTTTCCACCTCCAGGCAGCCGGCTTCGTCGAAGTAGCGGCGCATCGTGGAGATGATCTTGGCCCGCTTGACGAAGGTTTCCTTCACTTGCGGGTTCACCACGAGGTCCACATAGCGCTGGCGGTAGCGGAGCTCCGGGTCCTCGAAACTGTCATGGACGGTGCCGTCGGCATCGGTCTTCACGATGGGGAGGACGCGGAGGGACTTCGAAAGGACGGTGAGTTCCTTCGCGTGGACGGACAGCTGGCCGGTCTGGGTGATGAAGGCGAAACCCTTGATGCCGATGATGTCGCCGATGTCCAGGAGTTTCTTGAAGACGGTGTTGTACAGGGTCTTGTCCTCGCCGGGGCAGATTTCGTCCCGCTTGACATATACCTGGATGCGTCCCGCATAGTCCTGCAGCTCCATGAAAGAGGCTGCGCCCATGATGCGGCGGGACATGATGCGACCGGCGATGCACACGTCGTTGAAATTGCCTTTCTCAGGGTCGAAACCCTCCGCGATTTCCACGGTCGTGGTATTGATGGGATAAAGGGGTGCCGGATATGGATTGATGCCCAGTTCACGGAGCCGGAGAAGGGACTCCCGGCGGCCGCGTTCCTGCTCGTTCAGTTCGGTTGTAGATGCCATAGGAATTTATCAATGAAAACGTTGACGGTTTTTTGCGGATACAAAGGTACGAAAAACCTCTTACAAATTGATAAACCTTGGATTTATTTCTAGAAAAGTTTCAAAAATGTTGGGAAAATTAGATAATTCTGCTTAATTTTGCGTTTGTATACGATAGTGTCTACACCGGAACATGGGTCCGGTGGGCCCAAAAAGGGCCACTTGACGCGTCGGCATACCTTAAATTTTATATGTAGAACGCAACAACAATTCTTATCATATGAAAAAAAGCTTAACACTGATTCTCGCCGTTGCGCTGGGTGCCCAGGTGGCGTTCGCGCAGCAGAGCACGACCGATCCCAGCGTGGAGTTCAACCCCCACTGGTACGGCCAGATCCAGGGCGGTGCCGGTTACACCATCGGCGAAACCGCGTTCAAGGACCTGATTTCCCCTGCCGGAGCCCTCTCCCTGGGTTATCAGTTCAATCCTGTCCTCGGCGCCCGCTTCAACGTCGCCGGCTATCAGGGCAAGGGCGCTGTCGTCGCTCCGCTCGAGGTGTACAAGTTCAACTACGTCCAGGGCGCATTTGACCTTACCGTCAACCTGGCGCAGCTCCTTGGCTACAAGCATGACCGCGTATTCAATCCGTTCGTGTTCGTCGGTGGCGGTGCCGCCTACGGCTTCAAGAACGGAGCGAACAACGTCACCAAGACCAACCCGAAGGAGTACTTCGCCCTCCTGTGGGAGAAGAGCCTCATCACGCCGGTCGCCCGCTTGGGCCTGGGTGCTGACTTCCGTCTGAGCGACGCTGTCGCCCTCACTCTCGAGTTGAACGACAATATACTCTCCGACAAGTTCAACTCCAAGAAGGTCGGTCATCCCGACTTCCAGTTCAACGCCCTCGCCGGCCTGAAGATCAACTTCGGCAAGACCACCCGTCCTTGCGCCAAGTACTTCGCCGAACTTGCCGCCGCTGAGGCTGCCGCTGCTGCCCTGAAGGCCCAGCAGGAAGCCGAGCGTGCCGCGAAGCTCGCCGCCGAGAAGGCCGCCGCCGAGAAGGCCGCCGCCGAGAAGGCTGCCGCTGAGAAGGCTGCCGCCGATGCCGCTGCCGCCGAGAGACTCGCTGCCGAAATGCGTCAGGTGAACACCTTCTTCGTGATCAACTCCGCCGTCATCTCCGACGAGGAAGCCGCGAAGCTCGTCCGCTACATCGACTGGCTCAAGGCCAACCCGGATGTTAACGTCGCCATCGCCGGTCACGCTGACAAGGGCACCGGTAACGCCCGCATCAACCAGCGTCTGTCCGAGGAGCGTGCCGCCGCCGTCAAGGCCTTCCTCCTGGAAAGAGGTATCGCCGAGTCCCGGATCGTCTCCGTCGTCGCCAATGGCGACCGTGTCCAGCCGTTCGCCGAGAACGACCTGAACCGCGTGGTTATCAGCACCATCAGATAATCAATTAACTCTTAATTCTATACCAACTTTATGAAAGTCAAATTCACCAAACTTGCAGCGTTGCTCCTCGCCGGAGCCGCACTGCTCGCTGCTGGATGTACCGACTACGAAGTCGACATCCAGAATGTTGACAAGAAGGTTGATGCACTGGCCGCCAAGACCGTTGCCGACCTGGAGGCTCAGGCCGACGCCCTCCGGGCCATGATCAACACCCTTGACAACGATCTTACCAATGACATCAGCAAAATCGAGGATGACGTTGAGGCGCTCCAGAACGCTCTCAATAGTCTGAGCTCTGATTTCGATGCCGCCGTCGGTCGTCTGGACAAAGAGATTGCCGACCTCAAGACTGCTGACCAGAACTTCAAGGACCAGATCGCCGATCTGACCTCGAAGTATCAGAAGCTTGCCGACGAAAAGGCCGACAAGACCGAACTCGCCCAGGTCAAGGCTGACCTCGAGGCCGCCATCGCCGGTGAGAAGGCCCGTGCCGAGGCGAAGGAAGCTGAGCTCGAGGCTGCTGTGACGAAGATCAACGAGGAGACCATCCCCGCCCTTCAGCAGCAGATCGCCGACCTCAACAACCTCAAGCTCGACAAGGAAACGTTCGAGGCTTACAAGGAAGCGACCGCTACGACCATTTCCCTGATGCAGGCCGCGATCGACGAACTCGCCGACACCAAGCTTGACAAGACCGAGTTCAATGAGAAGGTTGATGAGATCATCGCCAAGTTCGACGACTATGTGCTGACCTCCACTTTCGAGGAGTTCAAGAAGAACGCCGCCACCAAGGAGGAGCTCCAGAACCTCGAGACCACCATGCAGGGCAAGATCGACGCCCTCAAGACCTATGTGGACGACCAGGACAAGGCCCTCAAGGATTATGTCAATGGTGAGGTAAAGAAGCTCCAGGACCAGATCGACAAGATCAATGGTGACATCAAGAAACTCGACGAGCGTGTCGTGAATCTCGAGAATACCGTCAGTGACATCGTTGACGAACTCGCTTTCGCCGAGGGTGACCTCCAGGGTTACATCGACGATGCCGCCGCCAATGCCCTCGAGAGTGCCATCGCTTACGTGGACGAGCAGATCGCTGCCATCAAGGATTCCCTGATGTACTACATCGTCGACATCTACAACCTCCTCTTCGCGAACCTCCAGCGCATCCAGAGCGTTGTCTTCGTTCCGACGCATGACGACCTCAAGATGAACATGAACGTTTCCATCATCACCCAGGATGCGGTGAACGAGGAGACCGGTGAGACCGAGAAGGTCGCTTTCTACTATGGCCAGCCTACCGAGGTGACCTACAAGATCACCCCGACCGAGTATGCCGAGTGGCTTGCTTACTATGTGAACAACTATGCCCTCGACAAGGAATGGTCTCAGCTCTACAAGGAGTATCTTGACTACAGCTACCCTGCTGTCTTCTTCGATGTGAAGCCGCTGCAGACCCGTGCTGACGAGGAAGAAGAGGAGACTCCCGAACTCGCCATCCTCGGTGCCACCAAGTATGACAACGAGTCTGGTGAAATCACCTTCCTCGTGGAGCCTTACGGCATTGCCAGCCCCGAGTTCATCGCCAACGCCAACAAGCCGTCCTATGAATTCGCGCTTGGAATGATGGACGATGAAGATAACTTTACGCCTCTTACTGCCTATAATATCGATACGGATGAAAGTGGAGACGTCGTGGGTGAGAACTTCCTGGGTGTCCTTTATTACCTCTTTGGTCTGGATGGCTATACCATCCCTGTATGGAAGTTCGAGGATCATATGAATTATGAGCTTCGCAAGCCCTTCGCTGCCAGCCTGACCGTTTACTGCCCGGATGCCGACAACTTCGGCCTCTACATGGACGGTTGGACGGAAGGTTCCAGCGGTGATCTGGAGATGGATGAGTACTTCATCATGTCCAATGAGGTCTCTTCTACCTACAGCGTGCTCTATCCGGTTGTCATGACGATGGATATCCTTCCTGATCCGTACAAGCCGGAACTCGACGAGAACGGTGAGCCCGTTCTGGACGAGGATGGTTATCACGTGATGGTCGAGGCTCTCCCTGATTATCAGAGACTTCCTTACTCCTCTCTCCGTGAGAACCCGATCGGTGAGGATCCTGCCCAGGAGCCGAAGGGTTACCGTATCGTCCTCGATCAGGCTGTCCCGGCCATCTCCGTCAACGGTGGCGAGCCGATGATGCTTGAAGAGGCTTCCGATAAGTACAACCTCTACTATCCGAGCTTCTACATCGAGCCGGTTGAGTTCTCTTATGACAAGGGTACCGCCGAGTCCGTCGACGAGGAGAACTTCATCGTCTCCCAGCCGGAAGGCTATCTCTATGAGGGTGTCCAGTTCGAGGAAGATGGTCCTACCTTCGACCTCTACGAGATTCCGCTTGACAAGTATGCCGAGGTTGAGATGAATCCTGGAAAGAGCGCCGCTGAGCGCCGTGAGGCTGTCGGTAACATCATTACCGGTACCTATACCTTCACTTCCTTCCTGGGTTCCTTCAGCGCTGACGGCCAGGTTGAGATCACCAAGCCGCTCGGCTCCGTGGATCTCGACGCCAAGATCGTCTGGACTTGGGCTCTGGATGCCGACGTCGACCACGCCAACTTCTACGAGGATGCTGAGATGCCTTACAGCCGCAAGGCTTACGAGGTCAACATCGACGAGGAGGATGCCAAGTCCCTCGAGGACAACCTCGCTGTTACCATCCAGGATTTCTCCAAGCTCGAGCCTACTTCCCTCAAGGTCACCTATATTGATGCTGAAACCGGTGAGGAAGTCGACGCCACCCAGGATCTCGTGATCGAGAACGTCACCATCACCGAGGACGGCAAACTGCTTGCCGACTTCTCCAACTTCCTGTGGGATACCGTCTACACCATCGTCGCCGAGTACGAGCTTGAGTCCGCTCTCATCACTGTGAACGGCACGCTCACCACCGTCGACCGTAACCGTGAGAAGGTCGTCATCGGCCCGATCGAGCACACCTTCATCGTCAACGGTGAGGAGTACTATGACGGTTACTATCACTGGACCAGCGATCCTCTCTATGGCCCGATCTTCAAGGCCTTCGACGAGGAGAGTGTCATCAATGTCGAGGACAACGTCGACTTCGAGTATGACGCTGCTCAGGATGAGTTCAACGCGAGCGAACTCGAGGGCAAGCTCAAGGCTGCTGCCGATGCCGGTACCGCCAAGGGTTATGTCGACATCAAGAACGCCGAGGATACCGACGTCTATGCCTGGACCATGAAGTCCTTCACTTCCAGCGTCCTCGCTGGCGAGATCTTCAACAGTGGCGAGCGTTCCGCTGACGATCCGAACCTCTGGCTCGGCAACACGGTCACCCGCAACATCACCACCTACATCGGTGAGGAAGTGGAATTCCAGTTCATCTTCAACTACAAGGTTCCGGACTACAACTTCCTGCACCTGCGCTTCTACACCTTCAACAAGGATAAGGAAGTGGATGGCCTCATTCAGCAGCTTGACTTCGCTGACAACGACGGTTCCGTTCTCTGGTGGTCTCAGGTCTACCCGTCCTACTTCACCACTGTCAAGGAAGAGGGTACCAACGAGACCGATGCTCAGAATCGCGTCAGCAACCGTTATGCCCTTGCTGATTACGATGTCGCTTACATCAACCTCGCCGAACTCGCGTTCAACGTCGTTGACGAGAACGATGACATCATTGAGGATGCCCAGCTCGAGGAACTCGGCCTGAACGTCAAGTTCGTCTACACCGACGAGACGCAGGGTGAGAAGGAACTTCCTGAGGTTGACAAGATCGATCCTGAATTCCTCCTCTACGAGAGCCTGTGGGTTGACAATACCATCTTCTACTACAGGACCAATGAGAAGAAGTTCATCCCGGCCCTCGGTCAGCTGACCCTCACCTCCGGTGACTATGACTTCCCGGTTGCTACCCGCTTCGAGTTCCCGAAGAACTCCGTCAAGTTCCCTGAGGAAGAGCTCGACTACAGCACCTACGCCATGGTCCGCTGGACTCCGTTCAAGGAGCCTGTTGCCAACGGCTTCACCATTGTCCTCGACGAGAACAAGATCTACCGTGAGCCTCTGTTCAAGGGTATGTTCCTCCAGGACAACCGTCCGACCGGTGTCTCCTTCTATGTGATCAAGGATGGTGAGTGGGTTGTCGGTGACGCCGCTGAGAATGCGACGGCTGCCAGCAAGTCCAACGGTTACATCAGCGGCATTGCTGCCAACGATGCTTACCACATCACCACTGACTTCGTCTATGACACCACCGGTATCCCGAACGAGCTCAAGAAACTCCTGACCGTCGAGGTTGAGAACGGTGTCCCGTACGTGGTCTACAACTACACTTCCGAGGTCCAGTTCCACGGCGTCATCACCCTCCCGGTGGTCGTGAAGCTCGAGAATCCTTGGCAGGAGCAGCTCAAGTTCGTCTACAATGTTACCATCAAGGGTGTTGGTGACTAATCCCAAGCGAACTCCATGAAATCGGGCCGGTCCTTTCTGGGACCGGCCCTTTTTTTATTTCGCCTTTCTTCTTATCTTTGTTTTCGGTTAGAATGTTTGATCTATGAAGAAGTCCGTTTATCTTATGCTGGCCGTCCTTACCGGCCTCTTCGTTTCCCAGAGCAGTTTTGCCATCCAGGATCCGGATGCTCCGGGTACCAAGTTGATTACTTTCCAGGCTGGTGGAGGTCCCGGGTTCGGGGGGCTCGTTTCCGGCAACATTGCCATTGCTAATTTGGGCGCTACCCACCTGTACGGAGGTTTGCAGCTGGGAGCGGACCTTCATAGTGGATATGGTTCCAAGCGGACGGATCTTTCGCTGGCACCGCGGATTACCCTGGGATTCAACCTTTCCCGGGTAGTCGAGATGCATTTCGGCGGTCTGGCCGGCATCGCGATGCGGAAGATCTCTTCGGATGGTTTCTCTCCGGATCCTTCGCTCCTGTTCAGCTATGGCGGTCTGGGCGGTTTCCGCTTCAATATTTCCCCGTCCGTAGGCATCATCCTGGAAGGCTGCTATTCCAACTGTATGCCGTACGGTACGAGCGGCATCGCCTTGCGGTTCTAGGCTAATACGCTACATACCAAAGAATTGGCCGGGTCTCCTCCCCAAGAGACCCGGCCGGTATATAAAACGAACTTAACAAATAGACACGAATTAACTTCGATGTCCAATGCAAAGATAGATTCTTTTACTCAGATAAGCAACAAATTTACGGATTTCAAGCAAAATAAATTATTTTACTTATAAATTAAAAGATTTTACTTATTTCACGCTGAACGCAAAGACGCAGTGGCTGTGGTAGGTTTCGCCCGGACGGAGGATGACGGACGGCCAGTCAGCCTTGTTGGGGGAGTCCGGATAGTGCTGGGTCTCCAGGCAGATTGCGTGGCGCTGGTTGTACACGACGCCTTTCTTGCCAGTGACGGTTCCGTTCAGGAAGTTGCCGGAATACACCTGGATGCCGGGCTCGTCGGTATAGACCTTGAGGTCGATGCCGGATGCGGGGCAATATAACTCGACAGCGACCTGGCTGAGGTCACCGGCGGTGTCCAGGACCCAGTTGTGGTCGTAGCCGTTGCCGTTGCGGACCTGCTCGTTGTCGGCCGTGATGCCGTCGCTGATCAGGTGGGCCGTCGTGAAGTCGAACGGAGTTTCGGCCACCGGAGCGATCTCACCCGTGGTCATGTACGTGTTGTCCACCGGCGTGTAGTTGGAGGCATTGACGTACAGGATGTCGTCCACGATGCTGTGGCCGGCCGGATCACCGGACAGGTTGAAATAGGAGTGGTTGGTCATGTTGATGACCGTGGGGGCGTCGGTCGTGGCCTCGTAGGCAATCTCGATCTTGTTGTCTGCGGTGAGGGTGTAGGTGACGTACGCCTTGACTTCACCCGGGAATTTGTTGTCACCGTCGGGGGAGACGCGGAGGAGCTTCACATGGGAAGCATCGGCCTCGACGCACTCATAGACCTGGTACTGCCAGCCGGTGGGGCCGCCGTGGAGGCAGTGCTGGAAGTTGTTCTGCGGCAGCTGGTACTCCGTCCCGTCGATGGTGATCTTGCCCTGGTTGATCCGGTTCGCGTAGCGGCCGATGGCGGCGCCGAAGTCGGAGGCGTTGTTCTCCGGGAAATAGTCGGCGATCTTGTCGAATCCGAGGACGACGTCCTGCATCTTGCCGTCCTTGTCCGGGACCATGATGGAGACGATGCGGCCGCCGAAGTTGGTGATGCACACTTCCATGCCGGCCTCGTTGGTGAGGGTGTAGAGGGCGGTGGGAGCGTCGTTGTAGGTTCCGATGAAGTCATCCGGATTCAGGCCGGAAGCGGTGAGGACGGGTTCTTTTTTCTGGTTGCAGCCGGCGATGACAGCCGCTGCGAAGAAAAGGGTCAGTAACTTTTTCATATGCTTGTTTTGTTGTAGGGTCATCAGTTATACAAAGTTGCGAAATTTTTTCTATATTTGAGAGATTATTGGGAATAACGACAATAATTATTAACTATAAAACACAAGACAAATGACTGAAACCAAAAAAAACAGTAATCTGGTAGCCATTATCACGATGTGTTTCATCTTTGCGATGATCTCCTTCGTGACGAACATGGCGGCCCCGTTCGGCAACATCTGGAAGGGCCAGTACAGCTGGGCCGGAATGATGGGCAACATGATGAATTTTGCCGCGTACCTGTTCATGGGTATCCCCGCCGGCAAGATGCTCCTCAAGGTGGGTTACAAGAAGACCACCCTCATCGCCCTGGCTACCGGCTTCGTGGGCATTGTGATCCAGTGGCTCTCCAGCCGTTCCTTCCTGGGCGGCAGCGCCGTGTATGTGTATCTGCTGGGCGCCTTCGTCTGCGGTTTCTGCGTCTGCATGCTCAATACCGTGGTGAACCCGATGCTGAACCTGCTGGGTGGCGGCGGCAACCGCGGTAACCAGCTGATCCAGACCGGCGGTACTCTCAATTCCCTGGTCGGTACCCTGACTCCGCTCCTGGTGGGTATCCTCATCGGCACGGTGACCGAGAATACCAAGATGTCCGACGTGGCTCCGCTGCTGTTCATCGCGATGGGTGTGTTCGCAATCGCTTTCGTGATCATCTCCCTGGTGAAGATTCCCGAGCCGGCTCAGGAGCGCAAAACTACGGTCTATGAGCACAGTGCGTGGAATTTCCGTCATTTCGTGCTGGGCGCCGTAGCCATCTTCTTCTATGTGGGTATCGAGATCGGTATCCCTGCCCAGGTGAACTTCTTCCTGTCCGATGCCTCTTCCCGGGGCGCCGGCATCCTGGTGAACGGTGCGGCCGTGGGCGGTGCCGTCGCTGCCGTGTACTGGCTCCTCATGATGATCGGCCGGTTCTGCAGCACCCTCATTTCCGGTAAGGTTTCCACCCGCACCCAGATGACAGTCGTGAGCACGGTGGCCATTCTCCTCGTCCTCGCCGCCATCTTCACCCCGAAGACCGTGACCATCAGCATGCCTGGTTACAGCGCTGCCGACGGTTTCACGATGTTCGACCAGGTTCCGCTGAGTTGCCTGTTCCTCGTCCTGTGCGGTCTGTGCACCTCCATCATGTGGGGCGCCATCTTCAATCTCGCCGTGGAAGGTCTGGGCAAGTACACCGAGGCCGCTTCCGGTATCTTCATGATGCTGGTGGTGGGCGGTGGCATCATGCCGCTCATCCAGGAATACATGGCCAAGGGGGTTGGCTACATGAACAGCTACTGGCTCGTCGTTGCGATGCTTGCCTACCTGCTTTACTACGCCCTCATCGGTTCCAAGAACGTGAACAAGGATATCCCGGTTGACTAATGAATATGGCACAAGATCTCGTAATCGGTATCGACGTAGGCGGCCAGACCGCCAAATGCGGCGTCGTGGACGCCCGTGGCAACCTCGTTGCCCAGACGGTCATCAGCTCGGAGAATACCACCAACGCGGAAGAATTCGTGTCGGCCCTCGCCGAGGCGCTGAACCGCATCATCGTGGAAGCCAAGGCCGAAGGCTGCATCCGCGGCATCGGAGTAGGTATTCCGAACGGTAACTTCTATACGGGGGTCGTGGAGAATGCCGTGAACCTCGTATGGGCCCAGGGCGGCAACATCCCGTTCGCCAAGATGCTCCAGGAGCAGATGAACGGTATCCCCGTGTCCCTGACCAACGATGCGAACGCCGCCGCGATGGGTGAGATGACCTACGGCGCTGCCCGCGGTATGAAGAACTTCATCATGATTACCCTTGGTACCGGTGTCGGTTCCGGCATCGTGATCAACGGGGAGGTGGTTTACGGACACGACGGATTCGCCGGCGAACTTGGCCACACCTGCGCCGTCCGCCACAACGGCCGCCGCTGCAACTGCGGCAAGGACGGCTGCCTGGAGACCTACGCCTCCGCCACCGGCGTCGCCCGTACCGCCCGCGAATGGCTGGACATGACCGACGAACCCTCGCTCCTGCGCTCCCTGGACAAGATCAAGTCCAAGAACGTGTACGAAGCGGCGAAGGAAGGCGACAAGCTCGCCCTCCGTGTGTTCGAATACACCGGTCGCATCCTCGGCGAGAAGTTCGCGGACTTCATCGAGTTCTCCGCCCCGGAGGCCATCGTCCTTTTCGGCGGCCTCGCCCGTGCCCGTGAGTTCCTGGAGGAACCCATCCGCAAGGCGATGGACGAGAACGTCATTCCGCTCTGGCGCGGCAAGGTGAAGCTTGTCTTCTCCCAGCTCAAGGAATCCGACGCCGCCATCCTCGGCGCCTCCGCCCTGGCCTGGGAGCTGTAAAAGCCCATCTTTCCCGGCTTGGTATTTAGATAAAGGGACAGGGTCCGGACGACTTTTTTCGGAGTCCGGACCCTGTCCCTTTCTCTATAATCGCGCAATCAGGCTACTTCTTGTACCGTACGGCGCACTGCTCGATGGGCAGGGCCGCCTTGTAGTTCGCGAGGTAGGCGTCAAAGCCGGCGACCTCCTCCGGAGTGGGGGCGATCTCTTCGCCGGTGTTGCCAGCGAAGACCACCTGCTCCAGGAAGTCGGGGAGGCTCAGGCCGGCGGGATTGTTCACGAGGAAGGAACCCAGCAGGGCAATGCCCCAGGCGCCGCCTTCGCCCGCCGTCTCCATGACGGAGATGGGGGAGTTCAGGGCAGCGGCGAGGATGCGTTGTCCCACGCCCTTGGTCTTGAACAGGCCGCCGTGGCCAGTAATCCGGTCCACCTGCACTTTTTCGTCCTTGAACAGGATGTCGTTGCCCAGCTTGAGCACGCCTACGGCGCCGCACAAGTGCGCCCGCATGAAATTCGCGAGGTTGAACTTGTCGCCCGCGGAGCGGATGAACATCGGACGGCCTTCCGCGAGGCCGGTCACAGGCTCTCCGGAAATGTAGTTGAACGAAACGAGTCCGCCGCAGTCGGCGTCTCCCGTCAGCGCGTGGTTGTACAGTTTGCCGAAGATCGTGCCCATGTCCACAGGTACACCCAACAATTCCTGATACTCACGGAACAGACCCACCCAGGCGTTCAGGTCCGACGTGCAGTTGTTGCAGTGGACCATCGCGACGGGTGCGCCGTCCGGCGTGGTGACCATGTCGATGACCTCATACGGCCGGGACAGGTCCTTCTCCATGACGATCATCGAGAAGGAGGACGTGCCGGCGGACACGTTTCCGGTGCGCGGCTTGACGGCGTTCGTGGCGACCATGCCGGTTCCCGCATCACCCTCAGGCGGGCAGAACGGAACGCCCGGCATCAGGTGGCCGGTCGGGTCCAGGCGCAGCGCCCCGTCCTCGGTGAGGACGCCGGCGCTCTCGCCTGCGAGCAGCACCTTGGGCAGGATGTCGCGCAGTTTCCAGGGATAACCCTTGGGGGCCACGAGGCGGTCGAAGGCCTCGATCCGCTTTTCATCGAAGTCGCGGGTTGCAGCGTCGATAGGCATCATGCCCGACGCGTCACCCACACCCAGCACCTTGCGTCCGGTGAGTTTCCAGTGGATGTAACCGGCAAGCGTGGTGAAGAAATCGACGTCCTTCACGTGCGGCTCCCCATCCAGGATGCACTGGTAAAGGTGGGACAGGCTCCAGCGGAGGGGCATGTTGAAGTTGAACAGTTCCGACAGCTCCTTGGCCGCGGCCCCCGTGTTGGTGTTCCGCCAGGTACGGAAGGGGACGAGCAGGCGCTCGGCGGCGTCGAAGGCCATGTAGCCGTGCATCATCGCGCTGATGCCGATAGCTGCGAGCGAGGTGATTTCCACGCCGTAGTGGTGCCGGACATCCCGGCGCAGGTCAGCGTAGCAGTCCTGCAGGCCGTTCCAGATGGCTTCCAGGCTGTAGGTCCACAGGCCGTCCACCAGCTGGTTCTCCCACTCGTGGCTGCCCTGTGCGATGGGCTTGTGCTCAGGATCGATGAGCACCGCCTTGATGCGGGTCGAGCCGAACTCGATGCCGAGCACGGCTCTTCCCTCTGCAATTACGGATTTGGCGTCCATCCTACTTCAGTGCTTTGTTCAGCAGGTAGTACACCTCGTTCATGCGCAGTTCGCGCTTGAATTTGTGGATGGTGGTATCCTTGCCGATGTGGAGGAATTCGATGCCGGTGAATTCGGCGAAGTCGCCCCAGTATTCGGCCGTAATGTCATAGCTGAAGGCCGAATGGTGGGTTCCGCCGGCCAGGATCCAGGCGCAGGCGCCGATTTCGAAGCTGGGACGCGGGACCCAGAGGGCCGATGCCACGGGAAGCTTGGGCATGGGTTTGGGCTCGATGCAGTCCACATCCTGCACGATGACGCGGAAGCGGTTCCCCAGGTCCACGATCGTGGCCTTGGAACCGGGGCCGGTCTTGGACGTGAACACCAGGCGGGCGGTGGGCTGCTTGCGGATGCCGATACCCAGGAAATGGACTTCCAGCTTCGGCTTGTCGCTCGCGATCATGGGGCTCACCTCCAGCATGTGGCTCTGCAGGCAGGAGCTCTTTTCCCCGTCGAAGTTGAGGGTGTAGTCCTCCAGGAAGGAGTTTCCGCCCGGAAGGTCCTGGGACATCACCCAAAGGGTGCGCTGCAGGCAGGCCGTCTTCCAGTCGCCTTCTGCGCCGAAGCCGTAGCCTTCGACCATCAGGCGCTGGCAGGCCAGGCCGGGAATCTGGTCGAATCCGACGAAGTCCGGGTTGTTGATGTCGGCATCACCCAGGTCGTCGAAGTTCGTGGTGAAGGCGGTAGCGCCATTGTCGGCGAGGATGCGGCGAAGGGCAATCTCTGCACGGGCCGCGTTGCGGACCTTCTCCCAGTACACTTCTTCACCGGTTTCGTCGATCTTGATGGTGTAGCTCTTCTTGTATTCTTCCACCAGGGCTTCGGTCTCTTCGGGGGTGACCTTCTTCCAGTAATCCATCAGATTGGACACGGGGCAGTAGTCCACGTGATACCCGAGGCGCTGCTCGAACTCGACGCGGTCACCGTCGGTGACGGCCACGTTGTTCATGTTCATGCCGAACATCAGGCAGCGGACGTTCCGGGCATCGGCCAGGGCGGCGCTCACGCGGGCGAAGATGGCGATGCGGCGCTGGGCCTCGGGGTCTTTCCAGTAACCCACTACCACCTTGCGGGGCACTCTCATGCGGGCGCAGATGTGGCCGAACTCGATGTCGCCGTGGGCGCTCTGGTTCAGGTTCATGAAGTCCATGTCGATGCTGTCCCAGGGAATCTCCGCATTATACTGGGTGTGGAAGTGGAGCAGCGGTTTCTTCAGGTCCTGCAGGCCCTTGATCCACATCTTGGCCGGGGAGAAGGTATGCATCCAGGTGATGACGCCCACGCACTTGTTGTCGTTGTTGGCGGCGTTCATCACGTCCTGCACCTCCTTGCTGGAGTTGGCCGTACCCTTATAGACAATCTTCACGGGAATGTTGCCGGAGGCGTTCAGGCCCTCGACCATTTCCTTGGAATGGCCGTCGACGGCCACCACGGCGTCACCACCGTACAGCAGCTGTGCACCGGTGACCCACCATAATTCGCAATTTTCAAATGCCATGATATTCAGTGTTTTAGTGTTTTATGATTATTTTTTCTTCTGCCCGTAGTAGGCGTTGGGGCCGTGTTTGCGGCTATAGTGCTTCTCGATGAGGTGCCCGTTCATCGAGGGAGCGGAGTTGGACTCGTAAGGGTTGCGGTTGGCACCGATGAAGTCCTTGTTGACGCTCATCGCGATGAAGGCCATCTTGGCGACCTCCTCCAGGACGACGGCGTTGTGGACGGCGTTGTCGGCATCGGTACCCCAGGCGAAGGGACCGTGGTTCTTGACCAGGACCGCGGGGGTATCGGCAGGCTTCATTCCCTTGAAGCGTTCGACGATCACGTTGCCGGTTTCCTTCTCGTACTCGCCGAAGACCTCTTGCTTGGTCATGTCGCGCGTGCACGGGATATCATCGTGGAAATAATCGGCGTGGGTAGTGCCGAGGCTCGGGATGTCATGACCGGCCTGGGCCCAGGCGGTGGCGAAGGTGGAGTGCGTGTGCACGACACCTCCGATTTCCGGGAAGGCTTTGTACAGGACGACGTGGGTGGGTGTGTCGGAGGAGGGCCTCAGAGAGCCCTCCACGACATTTCCTTCCAGGTCCACGACCACCATGTCGGACGGTTTCATGTTGTCATACGACACACCGGAGGGCTTGATGACCACAAGGCCGGATTCCCGGTCGATGGCGCTCACATTGCCCCAGGTGAAGAGCACAAGGCCGTGCTTCACGAGGTCCAGGTTGGCCTTGCAGACCTTTTCTTTGAGTTCTTCCAGCATGGCCTACCAGAAATAGATGTAGAACGCCACGGTGAAGGCCAGGATGATGACGGTGTGGACGATGTCCCACTTGTTCCAGGAGGCGCGGGTCTCGGCCTTCTGCTCAGGCGTGGCAGTGCCGAAGCACAGACCCTGGACCTGCTCCGGAGCGGGTTTCTTCGTGCACAAGGTGATGACGATCGCGAGGGCGATGCAGAACAGGAACATCCAGACGCAGAACGCATAGACGTTCATCTCGTTGAAGATGTAGGTGAAGGCGTTGTGGGCCTCCGGGTTGATGATCATCGTGAAGAGGCGGGTGAAGCCCAGGACGAGACCCACGATGAGGGTCCACATGCCGGCCTTCGGGGAGGTCTTCTTCCAGCTGATACCCAGGAGGAACACGGCGGCAATGGCCGGGGCGAGGAGGCTCTGGACGCTCTGGATGTAGTTGTACAGGCTCTTGCCCATCCGCTGGATGACGAAGATCCACAGGACGCCGAGGACCACGACCACGACGGTGGCGATACGGCCGATGGTGACGAGCTTCTTCTCATCGGTCTCCGGGTGCTTGCGCTTGTAGATATCGATGGTGTACAGCATCGCGGAGGAGTTGTACAGGGAGGCGAGGGAGCTCATGAGGGCGGCGAGGATACCGCAGATCACCACGCCCTTCAGGCCCACAGGCAGGAGGGTGTTGACGAGCATCGGGAAGGCGATGTCCGGGTTGG
>JAEEGI010015321.1_pt1 | contig 15972 bp, 14 predicted proteins | sample 8958751 | NCBI WGS metagenome assembly JAEEGI01 (sample SAMN16246545, study PRJNA631951) | gut metagenome | biome: gut microbiome; feature: rumen; material: KS-attached | host: Bos | place: Iran: Karaj | collected 2018-10
ATGGCAGTCTGACCTGAGCGATCTGCAGTATCATGGGCATGTTCAGTTCCTCGGCCGCTCTCACTGCCCCCAGGATCATCTCCATGTCCGCCACGGAAAATGCTCCCACTCCGTATCCTTTTTCTTCGCCGGCTGCCAAAAGATCCTTCATTGGTACAAGTGACATCTCTTATCTCCTTTCAATCTTATCATATTATTATGAAAAGATTGGTGTATTTTTGTTAGATTTATGATAAATCTACCATTTATTTAAGGAGCGGTCAATGTCATTTTTCGGCAAAAATTGGTAGATTGCCTGCCTATCTTCCTTTGCAGGAAGTAACCAGTCGTACCTTATTCTGTTCACAGTAAAGGATCGCCTTTTTGTCGATGGCATCATCGGTAAAAAATGCATCCATCTCTGAAAGAGCCGTAAAATTCAGAAGGGAACTCTTGCCGAACTTTGATGAATCCGCGATGAGATACTTCTTTGCGGAATGCGCCATGGCTGCTCTTTTAACTTCAAATTCCAGAGGGGATGAATTTGAGACATCGCCTGCCTCGGAAATGCCTGCAGTTGCAATGAAAGCCTTTTTGATGTTGAAACGCGAGAGGACCTTGTCAGTGTCGGAGGTCACAAAAGAATTTGTCCTTCTGTCAAGGGTTCCGGGCAGACAGAAGATCTGAATGTCCGGAAACTGCACTCCTCTTACAATGGCATTAAGGTTGTTGGTAATGACCGTTACATTCTTCTTTTCCGCAAGAAAATCGGGAAGATACATGGTGGTGGATCCGGAATCTATGAAGATTATGTCTCCGTCTTCCACAACTTCCGCAGCTTCTTTGCAGATCTCTTTTTTAATGTTGGAATTTGTCATTTTGCGCTGTTCAAAAGGGATCAGCGAGTTTTCTTTGATGCTGGACACACCGCCGTAAACTTTTTTGATCGTACCTTTGGAGCAGAGCTCAGCCACATCCAGGCGACAGGTGTTTATGGAGATATCGAACACTCTGCATAGTTCGTCCATGGAAACATGTTCCTTGTCCAGGATGTATTGCTCCATTCTGCTGATTCTGTAGCTTTTCATTGCCATTTTAAAATCCTCCCTTTGGATCTCTTTCATTTTTTCCTAATTTAATGTTATACATCATAATGTAATAGAAATCAACAAAAAAAAGTAAGTTTATGTAAATTTAGTTGTTGAATTGTGTTCTTTTCGGTGCTATAATGCCTTTGAATTAATAAAAACATGCTAACTATGTATTAAATTTTTAGGATGAATAAAACATACGACACGGAGGATTTACTTATGGTAAAGTTGGGTATCATCGGAGCCGGCAGGATCGGAAAAGTTCATACGGAAAGCATCACTTTTAACATTAAGAACGCCGAAGTTCTTTCCATCGCCGACCCCTTTATGAGTGACGAAGCCGCAGCATGGGCAAGAAGTCTGGGGATCAAAAATGTTTCCAAGGATTATCACGACATCCTTAATAACCCCGAGATCGACGGCGTTCTCATCTGCTCATCCACAAACACACATGCAGACATTGCCATCGAAGCCATCAAGGCAAAGAAAAATGTATTCTGCGAAAAACCCATCTCACAGGATCTTGCAAAGATCAAAGAGGTAATGGAAGCTTTGAAGGGTACGGATCTTAAGTTCCAGGTGGGCTTTAACCGCCGTTTCGATCACAACTTTGAAGCAGTCCGTGAGGCTGTTAAAGCAGGCAAGATCGGCGATGTTCACGTTGTAAAGATCACTTCCCGGGATCCCGATGCTCCCTCACTTGATTACGTCAAGGTTTCGGGAGGCATCTTCCTGGATATGACCATTCATGATTTCGATATGGTACGTTACCTTTCGGGCAGCGATGTCGAGGAAATATATGCAAGCGGTGCCTGCCTCGTAAATCCTGCAATTGCAGAGTGCGGAGACATTGACACGGCGGTCATCACAATGAAGCTTAAAAACGGCGCACTGGCAGTGATCGACAACTCACGTAAGGCTGCTTACGGTTACGATCAGAGAGCCGAAGTCTTCGGATCAAAAGGACAGGTTGCGGTTACCAATGACGCTCCCTCCACCGCTGTCATCAGCACCGAGTCCGGCGTTACGGGCGAGAAGCCTCTCTACTTCTTCCTTGAGCGTTACATGGCTTCCTTCTCAAAAGAAGTCTCCATGTTCTGCGACGCCTGCGAGGGTAAGGGGGAAGTTCCCGTGGGCATAAACGACGGCCTTCAGCCCGTTCTCATCGCCAAGGCAGCAAAAAAATCTCTCGACGAGGGCAGACCCGTCAAGCTTTCGGAGATCGTTTTCTAAGACAATTCCATTTGTTATTGTTTCCTTTTCGAGGCCCCACAGCAACTGTGGGGTCTCTTTTTTGGTATTTTTTTCTTGCTAATTTCAAACTAAGAGAGTAAAGTAAAGAAAGGTAGCAAAAAGAAAGAGAGAGAATATGTCCGTAAAATTCAGAGATGACGAGCCTTGCTGGTGCGGAAGCGGTAAAATGTACGCGAACTGCCACAAGGCCTTCGACCAGAAGATCAAAAAGATCCGTCTTTTACATCACAAGGTTCCCGGGAGAAACCTTATCAAAACTCCCGAACAGATCAAAAGGATCAAAGAAAGTGCAAAGATCAACGTCGCAGTCCTCGACTACATTCAGGACGTGATCAAAGAAGGTATGACAACTGCCGAGATCGACAGGATCGTCTACGACATGACCACTAAGATGGGCGGTATCCCTGCCCCCCTGAACTATGAAGGCTTTCCCTACAGCGTCTGCACTTCGGTGAACGATCAGGTCTGCCACGGATTCCCTTCCGACAAGGTGATCCTTAAGAGCGGGGACATCATCAATGTTGACTGCTCCACCATTTTAAACGGAGCCTACTCGGATTCCTCCAGAATGTTCTGTATCGGAGATGTGAATCCTGAAGTGCGCCGCCTCGTGCAGGTTACAAAAGAAAGCGTGGAGGAAGGTTTCAAAGCGGTAAAGCCCTGGGGCTTTCTGGGCGACATGGGGCAGGCGGTCCATGACTACGTTTACAAGAACGGTTTCACTATCGTCCGGGAGATAGGCGGTCACGGAGTAGGTAACGAGTTCCACGAAGATCCCTGGGTGGGCTACCACTCAAGGCGCGGCACTGAGATGCTCCTGGCTCCGGGACTCATGTTCACTATCGAACCCATGGTAAACATGGGTAAAGAAGGCATATACATTACTGACGAAAACGACTGGGAAGTTTACACCGACGACGGACTTCCGTCCGCTCAATGGGAGATCCAAGTACTCGTGACAGAAGAAGGAGCGGAAATAATATCATGGTAAATGAAAACAATGCAGCAATTCGTATGGACTCGAATCCCGAAACAGGGGAAGAAAGGAACGATATGAATGTAACGATCAGAAGCGGAAAGTACTCATGTGTGATCAGCTACCACGGAGCTGAACTTAAGAGTTTCAAAAAGGATAACACAGAATACATCTTCCAGGCCGATCCCGAATTCTGGCCCAGATCGTCACCTGTGCTGTTCCCCATCGTGGGTGCCCTGAACAACAAAAAAATAAAGATCGACGGTAAGGAATACTCCATGCCTCAGCACGGATTTGCCAGAGACACCGATTTTAAGCTTCTTGAAAAGAATCCGGACAGCTGTACCTTCTACCTCCGTTCCTCGGAAGAAACGAAACAGCTCTATCCTTTTGATTTTGAACTCCGGATCGAATATGTGCTCAAAAAGAGCCGTCTGACAGTTTCCTGGAGGGTGATCAACATCGGTGCGGAAACCATGTATTTTTCCATCGGCGCTCATCCCGCCTTCTGTTGTGAACCCTGCAATGCAAGCGTCCGTCTTTTTAAGGAAGGGAGAAGGCTGGAGTCCTTCGAAAACCTGGGATATGCAGGCGGGACCTTAAGCGGAGAAAAGTCGGTGGTACATCTTGAGAACGGCAAGCTCCTTTACGAGCATCACACCTTTGACAATGATGCCTACGTCCTTGGAGACCGTCAGGCTGATGAAGCAGAACTTTTGGACAAAAAGGGAAAACGCCTGGTCACTGTGCGTTTCGAGACCCCGGCTCTCGGGATCTGGTCTCCCACCGGTAAGGATGCACCCTTCATCTGCATCGAGCCATGGTACGGCATCCCCGATTTCAAAGGCTTTGACGGCGAATTCTCGGAGAAACCGCTTTCACTCGCCTGTGAGCCCGGCGGAAAATCCGAAAAGAGCTACACCATCGAGATCTATTGATGTCATTTTACTGTATTTAAACAAAAGAGCTCCGAAAAGCTTTGTGACTTTTCGGAGCTGTTTTTATTCGCCGTTTTGTATCTTTTTTGCCAGATCTTCAAGGTACTCCCAGCGTTCCATTTTATTAAGAAGTTCTTCTTCAAGTTTTTCCTTTTCGTTTGTCAGTTCCATCAGTTTGCCGTAGTCACTGGTGTATTTTTCCGCTTCAAGTGTCAACTCCTCCACTCTTTTTTCAAGAGCCTCGATCTCGCTTTCTATAGTCTCGTATTCCCTTTGCTCTTTGTAGGAGAATCTGGCCTTCTTCGGAGCTTCCTTCCAGGTGCTCACGGATTCGGAAGAACTGTTTTTGGCATTGTTTCTTTTTTCGTTTACGGAGCTCTGAAGGCCTCCGGACTTTTCCAGAAAGTCGGTGTAGCCTCCCTCGTATTGCTTTATGACACCGTTTTCTTCAAAGGCAAAGATCCTTCTTGCAATACGATCCAGGAAATAGCGGTCATGGGAAACCGCAACAACTATGCCTGTATAATGATCAAGAAAATCCTCAAGGATCGTGAGGGTTTCGATGTCGAGATCGTTGGTGGGCTCATCCAGAAAAAGCACATTTGTGGCTGTCATGAGGATCCTGAGCAGGCAAAGTCTCCTCTTCTCTCCTCCGGAAAGCCGTGAGATGAGGGCATAATGCATGTCGGGAGGAAAAAGAAACCTTTCCAGCATCTGTGAGGCCGTGAGATTTCCTTCAGTAGTGCGAATGACTTCAGCTCCTTCACGGACATAATCGATCACACGCATACTTTCATCAAGACTCTCGTTTTCTTGAGAGAAAAAGCCGATGCTCACCGTCTGACCGATCTTTACGTTTCCGGAATCCGGCTCGATCAGTCCGTTAATGATCTTTAATAGAGTGGATTTTCCGCAGCCGTTGGAGCCGATAATACCGATGCGGTCATTTTTTAAAAAGATATAGGAAAAGTCTCTGATGAGCACTTTATCCCCATAACTTTTTGAAATGTGTTCCAATTCAATGGTAGTATTTCCCATACGGGAAGACAACGTTTTCCCCATCTGGGAATTAAGTTCATTAAAGCCTGCCTCAACGTCCCTTTTCGGAGGCTCCACATTTTTAAGATTTTCATATCGCTCGATGTGGGCCTTCTGTTTGGTGGAACGGGCTCTGGCTCCTCTCATCATCCACTGTATCTCTGTTCTCAGGATGGATTGACGTTTCCTTTCCGCAGCGTTTTCATAGGTCTTTCTCTGTTCTTTCAGCGCCAGGTAGCCAAGATAGTTGTCATCGTAGCTGTAGAGTTTTCCGTGATCCAGTTCCACTATGCGTCCCGCCACGCTGTCAAGGAAGTACCTGTCATGGGTGATCATGATGATGGCACCCTTGAAATCGTTAAGGTAGTGCTCCAGCCACTCTGCCATGGAGCTGTCCAGATGGTTTGTGGGTTCGTCCAGGATCAGAATGTCCGCTTCCGAAAGGAAAGTGCGAACCAGCGCCACGCGCTTTCTCTGACCTCCCGACAGTTCGTTGATGTTCTGCAGAAAGTCGGGGATCGCCAGCTTGTTCAGCATCTTTTTTGCTTCGGGCAGCAGCCTGTCGTAATCCTCTTTCGGACATTCGCTCATGGCAGCATCCAATACGGACATTCCTTCGGAAAAGACAGGAGTTTGCGGCAGGAAGCCGATCCTGAGGCCCTTCCCTCTTGTGACTGTACCCTCATCCGGGTGGATCATCCCGGCAAGTATCTTTAAAAGTGTGGATTTTCCGGTACCGTTAATGCCGATGATCCCCACTTTCTCATTTTCGTTAAGGCTGAAGGAAGTGTCATCCAGAAGCTTTTTCGATGTATATGAATGTGACAGGTGTTCTGCTGTAAGTAGATTCATGTGTTTTCTCCATCGATAAAACATGCCGAGACCGTAAAGTACACGGTCAAAGCAGGCAATTTTGTGTTTGGGATTATAACACGATTTGTGAAGTTTCACAATGCATCGGATTTCGCGAAAAATTCCCGATTCGATGCTTTTTACCGGTTCTTCTCATGTTTTTGCTTTTGAAAAAACATCGGATTTCGTGAAAACTTGCTGATTCGATGCTTTTTACCTGCTCTTCTCCTGTTTTTGCTTTTGAAAAAGCATCGGATTTCGCGAAAAACTCCTGATTCGATGCTTTTTTCCTGCTCTTTTCATGTTTTTGCTTTTGAAAAAGCATCGGATTTCGCGAAAGACTCCTGATTCGATGCTTTTCGTCCGGGTTTTGTAAAAATGGCCCATACCGTTCCCAGGGGTCCAACTTGCTTTTTTTTGATTTTGTGCTATTCTGTTTCCGTTTTATGATGTAAGTACAAGGAAAGGAATTAATCATGTGGATGCTTCTTGTTTTGTTTTACGGCGTGGTAAAGGGTGCCCGTGAAGCAGTCAAAAAGAAAGCCCTTAAAAAGAATACAGTGATCGAGGTTCTGGTGGTCTATACGCTGCTTTCCTTTCTCCTTTGCATTCCTCAGGTGAAGGACGCAGGCGGTCTTGAGTCCTCACAGTACCTGTGGATCGCACTCAAATCCTTTTGCATATTTGTAGCCTGGATCTGCAGTTTTAAAGCCATAGACAAGCTCCCCATCAGCATGTACGGCGTTCTTGACCTTTCCAGAGTCATTTTTGCAACGCTCCTGGGTGTTGTTGTTTTAAGTGAGACCATGAGCCCCCTCCACATTTTGGGACTTTTCATCGTTCTCTTCGGTCTCCTGCTTTTAAAATTCAAGCCCGGTTTTATAAAACGGGCTGAAATGAAGGACATGCTCGAATCAGGCACCGTCATGGAAAGAGTGAAGGAAGCAGGGCTCTCAGATTCTTCAAAGACCTGGTTTTACGTTCTTCTCGCCTTCATATCCTGTATCCTTAATGCCGTTTCAGGCACCATGGACAAGATCCTCATGAAGGATATGAACAGCAGCCAGCTCCAATTCTGGTATATGCTGTTTCTCACCCTTTATTATGTCCTGTATATTCTTGTCACCCGCACAAAGATCAGTCTCTCCGTTTTCAGGAACGGATGGATCTGGCTGCTTGCCGTGCTGTTTGTAGCCGCTGACAAAGCTCTTTTTATCGCCAACGCCGATCCCGCAAGCCGCGTGACCGTCATGACTCTCATAAAGCAGACCGGAACCATTGTTACGATCCTCGCTGGAAAATTTGTCTTCAAGGAAAAGAATGTAGCCTACCGTCTCTTCTGCGCCGGGGTGATCCTCGCCGGCATTGTATTGGGAGTGGTCGCCTGAAGCCGCAAAAAAGCGGTTTGAGGCAGGCATCGAGCTTCATGTTTCCTCTCTTATAATTGAATTCAAAAATAATTATAAATAATCTATCACTTTACCACTTGACAATGGCGAAAAAAGGTGTAAAATGCTCTCATACATTAAAGCGACAAAGGGGTCGTGGATTGCACAGGCAGTCTGCGGCCTTTTTTTGATTCAGAAAAGGAGCAAAAGCTATGTTGACAAATGAGTATTTAAAAAGGGTGATGGAAGACGTCACTAAGAGAAATCCCGGCGAAACAGAATTCTTCCAGGCAGTGAGCGAGGTTCTCGAATCACTTGAGCCCGTAATCGAAAGACATCCCGAGTACGAAAAAATGGGTATCATCGAGCGTATCACAGAACCCGATCGTATCATCAAATTCCGTGTGGCATGGGTAGACGACAACAATAAAGTCCAGATCAACCGCGGCTTCCGTGTACAGTTCAACGCTGCTATCGGACCTTACAAGGGCGGCTTGAGATTCCATCCCTCAGTAAAAGAAGGCACACTTAAATTCCTTGGCTTCGAGCAGATCTTCAAAAACAGCCTGACCGGTCTTCCCATCGGCGGCGGTAAGGGCGGCAGCGACTTCGATCCCAAGGGCAAGTCAGACATGGAAGTTCTTCGTTTCTGTCAGGCATTCATGACAGAACTTTATCGTCACATCGGACCCGACGTTGACGTTCCCGCAGGAGACATCGGTGTAGGCGGCCGAGAGATCGGTTACCTCTACGGTCAGTATCTCCGTGTCCGCGGCGCATCGGAATCCGGCGTTCTTACAGGAAAGGGTCTTTCCTTCGGTGGTTCCCTTGCACGTACAGAGGCTACAGGCTTCGGTCTTTGCTACTTCACAGACGCTATGCTGAAGGCTAACGGTCAGTCCTTCAAGGGAAAGACAGTTGTTATCTCCGGTAGCGGTAACGTTGCCCAGTACGCTCTCGTAAAGGCTACAGAGCTTGGGGCAAAGGTCATCACTCTCAGTGATTCCAACGGATACATTGTTGACAAGGACGGCGTTGATTTCGCTACAGTTAAGGAGATCAAGCAGGTAAGAAGAGGAAGGATCAAGGAGTACCTTGAGACACATCCCAATGCAGAGTATCACGAAGGCTGTAAGGGAGTATGGACCGTTCCCTGCGACATCGCTCTTCCCTGCGCTACACAGAACGAACTTGATGAAGAATCCGCCAAGGCGCTTGTTAAGAACGGATGTAAGGTTGTTGCCGAGGGCGCAAACATGCCCAGCACGAAGGAAGCTGTTGAGTACTTCCTTAACAACAAGGTTCTCTTCGGACCTGCAAAGGCTGCAAACGCAGGCGGCGTAGCTACCTCCGAGCTCGAGATGAGACAGAACTCCGAGCGTACAAGCTGGACCTTCGAGCGTGTTGACGAAAAACTCAAGGGCATCATGGAGAACATTTACGCTAAGTCTGCCGCTGCTGCAGAGGAGTACGGTCATCCCGGAAACCTGGTTCTCGGCGCTAACATTGCAGGCTTCCAGAAGGTTGCAGACGCTATGATGGCTGAAGGTATCTTCTAATAAAAAAATGACGATTGACTTTATTTCGATAGCTGTTCAGAAAAACCCGCAGGCGAAAGCCTGCGGGTTTTTCGTTGGAATAGTACTATTGTTTTTGCAACAATCCGGAGAAAACAAAAAAACAGAATGGACGCACTTGAACCCATTCTGTTTATTATTTTATTTATTTCTATAGATGATGTCGTCTCTTCCGGGCCCGTTGCTGATCATGGTGATGGGGAAGCCGATCTGCTCCTCTATGAACTCGATGTACTTACGGCAGTTCTCGGGAAGATCCTCGTACTTCTTGATGCCCCTGATGTCGCACTTCCAGCCGGGAAGCTTCTTAAGAACGGGCTTTGCCTTTTCAAGCTTTACAGTTGTGGGGAAGTCTGTTGTAACTTCGCCGTCGATGTCGTAGCCCACGCAAACGGGGATCTCATCAAGATAGCCCAGAACATCAAGGACTGTGAAAGCAACATCCGTTGTACCCTGGATGCGGCAGCCATACTTGCTGGCAACACAGTCGAACCATCCCATTCTTCTGGGTCTTCCTGTGGTTGCACCGTACTCACCGCCGTCACCGCCTCTTCTTCTCAGCTCGTCAGCCTCATCTCCGAAGATCTCGGAAACGAAAGCACCTGCGCCCACTGCGGAAGAATATGCCTTGCAGACAGTGACGATCTGCTTGATCTCGTAGGGAGGAACTCCTGCTCCGATGGCACCGTATGCTGCAAGTGTGGAGGAAGATGTAACCATGGGGTAGATTCCGTGATCGGGATCTTTTAAGGAACCCAGCTGACCCTCGAGAAGGACTGTCTTGCCCTCCTTAAGTGCTTTCCAAAGGAAGGCGCTTGTGTCGCAAACGAAGGGATCCAGCATCTTCTTGTACTCCATGAGGGTGTTGAAAAGCTCATCCTCGTTGATGGCAGGCTTGTGATAAAGATTTACAAGCATAGCGTTCTTGATCTCTGCCACTCTTGCGATCTTTGCCTTAAGGCTGTCGATGTCGCCGTAAAGCTCGGAGACCTGGAATCCGATCTTGGAATACTTATCGGAATAGAAAGGAGCAATACCGGACTTTGTGGAACCGAAGGAATTCTTGCCCAGTCTCTCCTCTTCAAATTTATCAAAATCAATGTGGTAAGGCATTACCATCTGAGCTCTGTCGGAAACAAGGATCTTCGGCATGGGAACTCCCTTGTCCGTAATGCTCTTAACTTCTTCAAAAAGCTTGGGAACGTTCAGAGCAACACCGTTACCGATAATGCTCGTCGTATGATCGTAAAATACGCCTGAAGGCAAGGTGTGAAGCGCAAACTTACCGTATTTGTTCACAATAGTATGTCCTGCATTTGCTCCGCCCTGGAAACGAACGATGATGTCCGCATCCTGTGCCAGCATGTCAGTGATCTTTCCTTTTCCTTCGTCGCCCCAGTTGGCTCCGACAATAGCTTTTACCATATTAACACTCTCCTAATCCATCGGTATTTGCGGCAAATGTTTCCATCCCCGCACCGTTATCGGGCAGGCATATGCATTCTTCATCATGCCACCCACGCAACATTTTAATTTTAGCACATTTGTCAAAAAAATCACCAGAAAGATTATGATTTATTCTTATAAGTGAACTTATAAGAGGCTGAGCATATGGCATACCCCATAAAACACAATTTCTCAACCAAAGGAACTGTTGCCAAAAAGGGGATGTACTATACCGTAAGTGCAATTATGAACCCGATCATATGATTTTAAACAGGAAAGGAGCAAATATGATTCGTCTGGTGATGATCTCGTCCTCTGAATACCTCCTGCTTTAGTTCTCCCTACCGAAATATATTTCGTCCAAATCGATTTAGCCGAAATCCATTTCGGTTAATTGCTTTATGTATCATTAATGCTTTAAAAGCAAGCGTATGATTTCTCTCCATAAGAAAGAAGAAAATGTCAAAAACGCGGGTTCAAATTTTCAGCACTTGAAATTATCACAAACCCGTGATATCATCACAGTGAGCAGAACGTTTCATCCAATCTCTTATTCTAAGTGATCTGTTTTATCAAAAAGTTCCTGCTTAATCTCAATACAATCAGGCAGGCGGCTTTTCAACTTAAAACAGTGATATGTCCTCCTGCAACCGTAATAAATTCAGGAGGCTATATGAAGAAGAAGAAAAAGAAAAACAAACCAGAACCAACTCACAGAGAGTCAAGGTAAACCGTGAGTACCGATCCTCAGTTTTCAAAATGTATTTCAGTGACAGGAAAAATGCGCTTGATCTGTATAATGCATTAAACGGAACGGATTACAAAGACGAAAATGAGCTTGTGATCAATTCCCTGGAAAACTCGATCTTCCTTAAGATCTACAATGATGTTTCTTTCATCATCAGCGGAACGGTGAATCTTTACGAACATCAGTCAACTGTCAATCCGAACATGCCGCTGCGGGATCTTTTTTACATTACCGATATGTATAAGGAAATGGTTCCAAAGAAGGACCTTTACGGCAAAAAACTTATCACTGTCCCTACTCCTCAGTTTATAGTATTCTATAATGGAGCAACGGACATTTCAGACAGTCAGTTCTTAAGACTCTCGGATTCATTCATACGAAAGGCAGCCAGCCCCGAGCTGGAGCTTACTGTCAAAGTTTTAAACGTAAACTACGGGCATAACAAAGAACTGATGAAAAAATGCATTCCTTTAAGGGATTATGCTATCCTTAACGAAAGAGTCAGGGACAATATAAGCAAAGGAATGCCCATAGAAGATGCTGTAACAGTTGCTGTGGACAGCTGCATAAAAGATCACGTCATGGAGGATTTTCTCCTAAAAGAAAGGGCGGGTGTTATCAAAATGCATGTACTTGATTTCAATGAAAAATTGCATAATCAGAGTCTAAGAGAAGAAGGCTATGAAGAAGGTCTTGAAAAAGGTCGTGAAGAAGGCCGTGAAGAAGGTCAATCAAGTGTTATAGTTTCCATGCTCAAAATAGGTCGCACTCCCAAAGAGATCTCCGATTTCTGCAACATCCCACTTGAGCGGATAACAAAGATTCAGGCAGATCAAACTGTATAAACATTTAAAACAGAATCGGACCGTGGAGACGGGTTATGGTTTCATTTTTTATATGAACCTATAACCACGTCCCCACGGTCCGATTTATTTTATCTCAGTTCTGCCAGCTCAAGAATCAGCTTTTCGGTCTTTTCCCAGCCAAGGCAGGGGTCGGTGATAGATTTGCCGTAAACACCGCCGTCGGGCTTCTGGGCACCGTCTTCGAGGTAGGACTCGATCATGAGACCCTTGACCATTTTGCAGATGTCAGTGGAGTATCTGGTGCTGTGAAGGACTTCCTTCGCAATGCGGATCTGTTCTTCGTACATTTTTCCGGAATTGCAGTGGTTGCAGTCGATCACAACAGCACAGCTTTCAAGGCCTGCCTTTGCGCATGTTTCATGAAGACTTCTCAAGTCCTCGTAATGGTAATTGGGTAGGGAACGGCCGGATTTGCTCAAGGATCCGCGAAGTATGGCATGTGCCATGGGATTGCCCTTGCTCTTTACCTCCCATCCCGAGTAAACAAAGTCATGGGGATGGCTTGCCGCGATAATGGAGTTGATCATTACGGAAATGTCGCCGCTTGTAGGATTTTTCATGCCTACGGGAATATCAAGCGCACTGGCAGTGAGGCGATGGAGCTGGTTTTCAACCGATCTCGCTCCGACCGCAACGTAGCTCAGAAGGTCCGAGAGATACTGATGATTCTCGGGATAGAGCATTTCGTCCGCGCTTGAAAGTCCTGTCTGCTTGAGAGCCTCCAGATGAAGCTTACGGATTGCAAGAAGCCCTTTCAGCATATCGGGAGCTCCGTTGGGATCGGGCTGGTGGAGCATGCCCTTGTAGCCGTCGCCTGTGGTTCTGGGCTTGTTGGTGTAGATTCTGGGAACAATAACGATCTTGTCCTTTACTTTATCCTGAACTCCCCTGAGCCTTGTAATGTACTCGATGACAGCATCTTCTCTGTCTGCGGAGCAGGGTCCGATGACCAGAAGAAGTTTGTCTGACTTACCGGTAATGATGTCCTGTACCGCTTTATCGTTTGCCTTCTTCTTTTCGGCCAGTTCTTCCGATACGGGGTACATCGCTTTGATGTCCTGCACGGAAGGTAATCTTTTTACAAATTCTGCATTCATTTTATCTTCATCCTTTCAAGAAACAACAATTATTTCTCATTGGGAGTTTCTGACTTCTCCCTGTCAAACAGTTTTCTTTTTTCTGTGGACAGCTTCATGATCTCATGGATCGTCTGAGTGTCCTCATTTTTGATGGCATTCTTTAATATATTAAACTTCTCTTCAAAAAGTTCCATTTGGAGAAGCAGCTCATCCTTGTTCATGTAAAAAAGTTCAGTCCACATGCTCTCATTGATCTTGGCGATACGTGTCAGATCCCTGAAAGAGTCTCCGGTGTAATCCACGAGGCTTTCCGAATCCTTGCACACCATGAGTGAAACCGCAATACAATGGGTGAGCTGTGACAAAAAGCCGATCATCTCATCATGCTGTTCGGGCGTAAGTGTTTTTACACTTCTGAAGCCCAGTTCACGGCCAAGTTCCTCACAGGCTTCTATGCCTTCCGGCGTGTTTTTTAATGTGGGTGTTACAATGTAGTTTGCATTGTTAAAGATCTTCTTTGTAGCATTCTGAACGCCGTAAACCTCACGTCCTGCCATGGGGTGAGCCGCAATGAACTCCAGATCTTCTCTTAAGATCGACTGGATCGGGTACACCACGCTTCTCTTGACGCCTGTAACATCGGTGATCAGCGCGCCCTTTTTAATGTACTTCTGATTGTCCCTGATCCACTGAAGGAAAACCTTGGGATAGAGACAGAACACAAGGAGATCGTATTTACCGATGAACTCCGGATCGATCTCTGTGGTCCCTTCGGCGATGAGGCCTTTCTCCAAAGCGTATTTTATACTGCTTTCCGATCTTGTCAAGGCTCCCACATGGTAGCCCAGATCTGTGAGTGCCTCTGCATAGCTGCCGCCCAGCAGTCCAAGACCGACTATTAATATTTTTTTATCCTTCGTTAATTTCCACATCCAGTCCGATCCTCCTAAGGTCTTCAAAAAATCCGGGATAGCTCTTCCTCACAGCCTCGATCCCGCTCATTTCTCCACCGGTCATCATCAAAAGTGCGGTAAGTGCCATCACGATCCTGTGGTCGTTGTGGCTGTTCAGCGGTTCCCCGGGAACTGAGATCCCCCCTGCCGGAATTACAACTTCGTTTTCCTTGATCTCCGCTTTAACTCCGAACTTTAAAAGCTCTTCGGCCATAGCTGCCGCTCTGTCGCTTTCCTTGATCCTGAGCCTTTCCGTCCCCGTAAAGCGTCCGCCGTTCTTCGCCGAGGCATATGCAAACAGCACAGGTCCCAGGTCTATGCAGCCGCTGATGTCTATCACCGCATCTTTCTTATCCAGTTTCTTAAAAGTTTCAAGGCAGACTCTGTCTCCCTGAACGCTGGATCCGTTAAGTCCCGAAACCTCGATCTCTGCCCCAAGACCGTTCATAGCGTACAGAAAGGCTGCATTGGACCAGTCTCCTTCAGCTTCTTCATTAAGAGGCATAAAATGACTGTCGCCCTTTATCAAAAATCTGTTCTTCTCCGGTTCTTCGATCTCGATCCCTGCAAGCTTCAGAACAGAAACTGTAATGTCTATATAAGGTCTGCTTTCAACGGGAGGTAAAACTCGTATCTCACTGTCACCCGAAAGCAGCGGAAGAGCGAAAAGAAGTCCCGTAATGTACTGGCTGGAAATGTTTCCGGGGATCTCGTAAATTTCGGAATGAAGCCTTCCTTCCACTTTTAAAGCCCCATTCTCCTTAAAGAACTTCAATCCTTTGGCACCCAGCACCTCTTCGTAGATCCCGATGCCACGTTCCATGAGCCTTTCAGATCCCGTGAAAATCGACTTTTCACACATGGCAGCTGCCACAGGGATGAAAAACCTGAGGGTACTTCCGCTTTCCCTGCAGGGGAAAGACCCATTTTCCGTCATTCTTCTACCTGCACCGCGGATCATCAGTATGTCGCCCTCTTCTGCCACATCTGCCCCAAGGCTCCTGATGCAGTCTATGCTTGCGAGGATGTCTTCACTCTTAATGATATTTCCGATCCTTGATACTCCTTCGGAAAGGGCGGCGCAGATCAACATCCTGTGGAGAAAGCTCTTTGAGGGTACAGCTTTTAGCTCCCCTTTTAAATTGCTTTTCTTAATCTTTGCGATCATTTGCCTTCTCCCAAAAAATCGATCAGAAAATCCATGGCCAGATTGTATCCGTCAAAGCCTTTCCCTGCAATGGTTTTTACCGCTGCGAGACGGATGTAGCTCACCTGTCTGAAATCCTCTCTGGAATCCACATCGGAAATGTGGACTTCCACCGTGGGGATCTGAACCGCCTTTACCGCATCCAGGATAGCAACGCTGGTGTGGGTGTAGGCGCCGGGATTTATGATGATCCCGTCAACTTTATCAAAATAGGCCTGTTGAATGGCATCCACCAGATCTCCTTCATGGTTTGACTGCACGAAGGAAACCTCAACATTTTTTTCTTTGGCATGTGCCCCGATCATTTCCACCAGATCGTTGTAGGTGGCTTTTCCGTAGATCTCAGGCTCTCTGATGCCGAGAAAGTTCAAATTGGAACCGTTTATAACAAGAAATTTCATATATTCTCCAAATCCGCCGCTGCCATAACACGCTTTGTGTTCTCTGTGATGCTGCCGTTCCCGTCGATGGTTGCGTCAGCTGCCGCTTTGTAGATCCCGTATCTTTCCTTGAACAGTTTTTCAAGCATATCCCTGTTTTGAAGCAGGGGTCTGTCCGCAGTAGGTGTCAGGCGGTCGAT
>JAEEGI010015323.1_pt1 | contig 15971 bp, 20 predicted proteins | sample 8958751 | NCBI WGS metagenome assembly JAEEGI01 (sample SAMN16246545, study PRJNA631951) | gut metagenome | biome: gut microbiome; feature: rumen; material: KS-attached | host: Bos | place: Iran: Karaj | collected 2018-10
TACTCCAATAAGCCATACAAACTTATTTGGGAACACGGATAAAACAACATCCTTCGCTGATGCTTTGGTCTAAGCCTCTCGACCTTACGGGGTAAGGGGAAGGTGTCTGCATACAAGTCATGTCAAGTGATTCTAAGCCCAGAGTCAGACAGAATCGTCACAAGCAAGGGCTAAATCAGACACGCGAAAAATTATCTGCGGATTTTAGGTATATACTTATTAACCAGATTCATAATTGAGGAAAATCCCCCCGAACCTTTAGGACTTTACCCCTATCATTTTAGAGTTTATCCTTTGCAAAACCACCATTTAATTCCGAACTTTGCACCGTGAACAAGAAACAAAATGTCAAACTCTAAAGTATAGGAGATAAAGATATGAAGAAGATGATGATCCTGGCAATGATGATGGTCATGACTATCTCGGCCAACGCAATGAGCTATAACGCAGCAAAGAACGAAGCCCTCTTCCTCTCTGACAAGATGGCTTACGAGCTCAACCTTACCGCTGCACAGTATGAGGCAGTCTATGAGATCAATCTCGACTACCTGATGAGCCTGAACGGAAACGGTGATGTCTTCGGCATCTGGTGGGATCGCCGTAACGCAGACCTCCGCTATGTCCTGAACAGCTGGCAGTACGACAAGTATGTGGCTCTCTCCCACTTCTATCGTCCTGTGACATGGAAGGCCGGCAGCTGGACGTTCGCAGTGTACTCTCACTACAACAGAGGCCGTTTCTACAATGACCGGCCGACGGTGTTCGTGACATACAAGGGTGGAAACAACCGCCGCGATGTCCGCTTCTATGCTGACCGCAAGGTGACAAAGCCTGCTGTACATCATGCTAACAACGTTCCTGCTAAAGTCAACAAGTCCAGCAACGGCTCTACTTGGAGAAATACAGGAAATACCTCTCGTCCTGCTACCACAACGAAGCCCAACGGTCATTCTAACGGCAATCGCCAGATTGCAATGAATACAAACAACAATCGCAGTGGTTCAGGCCACTTCGGAGGACGCAGATAAAAGCACACGTTTTGCCTTTATATATGCCTTCAAAAAAGGACATGGGGAATTCTCAGCAATGGGAGTTCCCTTTTTACATGTAAAACACGAGTTTTGTTCCCTTCGAGCCCACACCGTCATAATCAGCCGGAACTGGAAACTGGTTGATAAGCTTGTCAACCTCTTCCTCCTCAAGATACTTTGTAAGCTCCAGCTCAATAGCCATCCGTCGCTCATTATAGCTCAGATTCCAAATACACTCACCCAGAACGGCATTGACTATCGTTCTGATTTCATCCTGAGTGCGCCAGATTAGATCGAAGTCAGTCATAATACTCGATGGATAATTCCTCGCTGACATTGAAATCATCGTGAAAACCGTCATCGTAGGTATAGATAAGTCGTAACCCACGATAGACTGACGGAACTTTCAGCGTATCGAGCAGATGCCACTTGGGACGGCCAAAGTCGTAGGATTCCCTGTCGAGCAGGATGCGGTTGGTGGTATAGTCGAAATGATAATAGCCGCCACCGATGCATTGATCGCCAGGTTTCAGCAGGTCTTTATGCTGATTGACCATGCCGAGGCGAAACACGCCATCCATTGTGATGATGAACTTGGGGAGTGCCATACCTTCAATCGGTTACCACTTCATCGAAATGCTCCTTCCCCCAGTCAATGAGGGCTATGATGGCGGGCATCAGTGAACGGCCTGTTTCCGTCAGAGAGTATTCCACTCGTGGTGGTACCTCTGGATAGACCTCACGATGAACAAGGTGACTCTGCTCCAGATTCTTCAGTGTCTGCGAGAGCATCTTCTGGGAGCAGTCCGTCATCAGATGACGAATCTCATTAAAACGCAATACCCCTGTCTCGTTGGTGTGGAGCATATAGAGTACCAACATTGACCACTTGTCACCGAAACGACTCACTACTTGCCTGATGGGACAGGCCAAATACTCTGCTTTGATATCTGCCATAACTATAGATTTTGTCGCAAAGGTAACAAATAGTTACCAAGTAACAGCATTACACTTAGTTAATCTAAGTTAAAGCGGTTTTCGCAGAAGTCTGATAACATCACAATTCCTACTTATTGGTAACTATGACACCAAAAAGTGCCTTCTTGTGAGATTGAAAAACTTGCCGTACCTTTGCACTCGCAATCAAGAAGCAACGAGTATTAATAATAAAAAGGTAAGAACAATGAAAAAGGTATTATTCGTAATGATGGCAGCTGCCATGATGGTAAGCTGCGGTAACAAGACACAGCAGACGGCTCAGAATGATGCCGCTGAAGTAGAGGACTCTCTGACTGGCGCATTCACCGCCTATGACTTGGACGGCTTTAAGCTGCATGTTTATAACACTAACGACGTAATGGGCGATGCCAGTTACATCATCGAGGGTCAGGATTCGCTCATCGTTATGGAATATCCGCTCTTCAAGGTGAACGCAGCCGAGTTTGCTGCCTACATCGAGAAGCTGGGCAAGCCTGTGGAGATTGATGTGACCGACTACCATCTGGGTGGATCAGACAAGCTTCCATTGACGATGCCCGAGGGTATGCCCGCCTTTATCGAAGGCCCTATCTATGGTGGCATGATGAAGCAGTTTGCCTCGCAGTTTGGCGACACGATGGTAGAGTTGCCCACGCAGAAAGCCGCTGAGGTTCCATTTGGACAGACGCAGAAGTGGAACGGTGTTGACTTTGATTTCCAGCATGGTGCAACAAGCGACTTCCCCGCTGCTTCTATCATCATCGGCAAGCAGGTGTATTACACCCACTGGACTCCTGCCGAGGCACACATCAGTCCGCTGCAGATTGGCAACGCTGCCGCTGTTGACGCAGAACTGACCGAGGCCAAGAAAGCCCTTGCCTCTGGAGCCAAGTACTTCATCGGCGGTCACGGTGGTCTGGCAGAGAAGGCTCAGGTGGAGTTCAAGATTTCCTACCTGGAGAAGGTGAAGGAACTGCTTGCTGCCAACAAGGATGCCGCAGCATTTACAGAAGCCCTGAAAGCTGCCTATCCTGAACTGCCCGGTGATGCCGATGCATTGGCTCAGGCTCTCTACAAGAAGTAAGCAATGATGGACAGGCTTGACAATCTGAAGAACATCATCATGTATCTGATGGCTGACAATCGTGTTAGCCATCGGATTCCTTCTACACTCGAAGAACGGCAAAGGATGATGCGGGCGTTGATGAATGTGTGGTCACCAATACCTATTAGCGAAGCCTTTCTAAAGATGCAGGATGCCGAGTTGCAGATGCAGCGAGAGGACAAAGGGGTGGTGAAAGTTCATGACGAAGGACTGACCATCTGGCAAGGCGACATCACCCGTCTGAAGGTGGAAGCCATCGTCAATGCTGCCAACGCTCAGGCACTGGGCTGCTGGGCACCGCTCCACAACTGCATAGACAACTGCATCCACTCCGCCGCCGGCATCCAACTGCGCAAGGAGTGTGCCGACAAGATGCAGGGACGGCTGCTGGCTACTGGCGATGCCTTCATCACACAAGGCTACAACCTGCCTGCCCGTTATGTCATCCACACTGTCGGCCCGATTATTCCCGATGGTGTTCCCACGAAGGAGCAGGAAGAGCAGTTGGCTCAGTGCTACCGTTCCTGCCTTGATCTGGCAGAAGAGGACGGATTGGAGAGCATCGCCTTCTGCTGCATTTCCACGGGCGTGTTCCATTTCCCCAACGAACTGGCGGCAAGGATCGCTATCGAGACCGTCAAATCATATCCACGACATGCACTTAAAACGATTGTATTCAATGTTTTCCTCGACAAAGACCGTGACATCTACCAGCAGCTTCTCGGAGCGTAAAGAATGGCTCAGCGAGCAGATTGCCGAAGCCGACTACGTGCTGATTGGGGCAGGAGCCGGACTGACCACTGCCGCTGGCATCGACTATGCTGGTGAGGACTTCCGTAGGGAGTTTCGAGAGTGGATAGACCGCTACGGCATCACCGACCTCTACAGTGCAGGGTTCTATCCATTCGAGACCGATGAGGAACGCTGGGCCATGTGGGCGAAGCACCTCTGGTTCAGCCGCTATCGCACGGGAGCATTGCCGCTATACAAGAAGTTGATGAAGATGGTGGACGGGAAAGACTACTTCGTCATCACCACCAATGTTGACGGTCAGTTCGAGATGGCGGGATTTGACACTGATCGCATCTTTGCCACTCAGGGTGACTACTGCTATTTCCAGCCTGCATCGGGTGCGCCCAAGGAACTGTATCACAATCGGGAATGGGTGGAACGTGCTTTGCCAGCCATCCACAACTGCCGCATACCCACGGAACTGATTCCACACACACCTGACGGCCAGCCCGTCAGCATGAATCTCCGTTGTGACGATACCTTTGTGGAGGATGAACACTGGCACCGTCAAGCCCAACGATACAGCGACTTCGTGCGCACGGCATCCGACAAGCGGCTCCTGCTCTTAGAGTTTGGCGTAGGTTTCAACACGCCCGTCATCATCCGCTTCCCATTCGAGCAGATGGCGGCACGATTCCCAGACACCACTCTCGTCCGCTTTAACCGGGACTATCCACAACTATCTTTACAAGGAACTAAGAGTTTCTTAGCATTCACGGAAAACATTAACAGAATAATTTGAGCAGGTATATTATCCTACTTTTTTTTATGCTTCATATTATGCACTAAGAAGCACGCGTTGACAAAATCTTCGAATGCTATAAAAAATAAGCGTCAAATTCTCATATTTGCAGAAAAAGAGTGGAAATAATCTTATTTCTGCTCTTTTTTTACTTGTGCTCTAATTTTTAACATTTTTTCGTGATGAAGGTAATGAAGAAATACCCTATATTTGGGCTCGAACTGAAAATAGTATTATAAACCATTTAAAATTATATTTGCTTATGAAGAAGTTTTTACTCCTGTTTCTTAGCATCTTTGCTATTAACATCGCTGCTTCGGCAAACGAAATCATGTTCCTTACGCTGGACATAACTGCTGACGGCGAAAAGTTCTCGAAGACTTTCACCTCAAGCGGAGAAGCAGTTATCGACATAACCAGTAGTCCCGTTCAGTCCATCGTCATCAACAGCGCCCTGGCATTTGCCGATGGAATGAACCAAGTCACACTCCATGCGGCACTCTATCGTCAAGGTGCCTCAGCTGGTGATATAGAGTGGCATGATGTTCCTCTCGCACTCACCAACAACGACAACAACACCTGGACAGCTGAAATCAATCAGGATATCGTCGACGACGACATCACCGACCCCTGCGTACTCGAGTTCTACCTCACCGGAGTTTATACCGTAGATGACGGTGGTGCAATGATGGATAAGCAGATCTATTTCAACAACGACGGTCAGAACTACAAGGTAATCTATGTTGCAGCAGGCGACGACGACTGGAAGGTTAAGTTCTACAAGGAAAGTACCGCTGGCCTGATCTTCAATGGAACGGACGGTATTTCTTACACCTTCACGTACAACGGTAATGCCTCACGCTCTCCTTCCGTACAGCCCGATGCATTGCGTGGATTCTCGCTTGACGAGTTTGCCGTACGTTTTATCTACAACAAAGAAGCTTCTGTAAAAGTTGAGAGCGTATCCGTTCAGTACTGCCTCCACGAAGAAGGTGTTCCGGCTGCTTCATGGACCACCGTCGAGGCTCTCTCCCTCTCCGAGGAAGATATCTACAATAATGACAAACAAGTTTGGGAACACCGCATCACAGCTACTGCAAACAAACTCGATATACACTTCGACGAAGTGGCTCCGGGAGTCATCATCGGTTTCGACCCTGAGAAGACCTACGTACTCGAAATATTCTTCCAGGTTGTAGCCGACGGCAAATACTTCATGCTGGGCAAGAAGAACGAGAGCAGCATCTTCACCTGGATGAGTGCATTCGACCCCGAACCGTCAGAAAACATCATCAACTCCTTTACGGCTTCCTTCATTATGGACTATGGAACATTAGATTGGACACCCGAAGCTTCACGCGAAATGCCCATTGACCTCTCAAAGCAGGACGTCAAATCACTTGTCGTTAAAGGTTTTATGGTCGATGCCGGCACTACTGCCACCAGCGTATCTGTCTGCGGTACAGTATATAATGAGGGCAAGACCAGCGAGGAAGGCTGGGTAGAAATACCTCTCAGTCTGAGCGATGACGGTGTATGGTCAATCACCAACATGGATGCAGCACTCATCGACGGTTACAGCGATAAAGTCAAGGTATTCGAGTTCTATGCCAAGGCATGCGACAGCAACGGCACCTACTCATACTTCAACAACGGCGGTCAGAACTACAAACTCATCTTCACAAATAAGAAAAGCGGTGGAGATGCTGACTTAGCAATCACCTACGGTGACATACTCCTCTCCTATAACGATGGTGAAAAAATCATTGGCTTTGGCTACACACCTGATGGTCAATGTGAAATCATCACCCGCGACCAGGTAGCTCCTGCCGTCATTACCTCACTTGGCATCTATCAGACAGACATGTCCATCACCAAGAAGGATGGAGTCCAAATCGACTATGTATCCCTCCAGTTCCAGGTTTATCCTGAAAACTCTGAAGCTACCGACTCATGGAACATGTGTCAGCTCTACAAATACGACGGAGGTTCCTACACCCGCCGCGGCGAAAGCAACTACGTACCTCTGACCACAGGTTTCGCCCCCGGAGTCTACTTCCTCGAATTCTACTTCCAGGCACTATCCGGAACCGACTATTACGAACTTGCCAAGGGACAGACAAACGCCATCATTCCGTTCTACATCTCTGGTTCAGCTGATGACGTCACCCTTCCCGACATTCAAACCGTAATCAAAAAACTCGGAAAACGTCTAGAAAAGGGCAAAGTAGTCATCTACTACGACGGAAATAAATACAATGCAGCCGGCGAACTCATTCCGTAGTTTTAGGCAATAAATCAATAGTAAAGCAGCATCTTCCGAGGTGCTGCTTTATTACGTTCCTACCGATGTCATACGATGCAGGCTCACTCAACGTTTGAGGCAGGCTCACGCTCATGAAGAGGCAGGCTCACGGTGCGAGCGAGATGGGGAAGCTTACTGCTTACCGCTTACAGTTTACCGCTTGAACTCTTAAACTTTTGAAACTCTTGAACCATTAAAAATAATAGAATTTTGCATTTTAACCTCACTTACTCACTTAATTGCCCTTTCAAAGTTTTCTTTTATCTCAGTAGGTGGATTCAGGCTCTTCAAAGGTAAACATTAGGTCGAGTAATTCCGTCTTACGAGCTTTTCCACCCCAGTTTTTCCCCTTGAATTCATCGCTTTCGTTTATCTCGCACAGGCCAATAAAACGGAACAGGCGGTTGAATACTCTATATTCATACGCATATCCAGCATTTAGCATTGGGAAAGCTTTGCTATACTCATCAGCATAGAACCCTGTGTTGCGCCAATCCTCGCCATAGTGATGCAGAAGCCACAATGAATACAATCGTCCCAGATTACCCACTTTATTGTCTTCAAACGAATCAAGCCATCCTGTGTTGTAATCCCAGAAAAGGAACAGAATCATCGTCCGCAGCAATTCGTTATGGTCAACGAGTAATTGTTTACCCTTTGCCGTCAGCGACAATTTCCCTGCACGAGTCTTGATTAGTCCGCACTCCTTCAACACGACCCTGAGTACCTGCACTTCTTCTGTTTTCGGTTCGCTCTTCTGTTTATACCAATCTGTGCTCCAACTATGACTCCCTAATTCGTAGAGTTCGGCAACCATCTTTGGAGGTATATACCCCTGTGCCGTGAGTTTCATTTCCTTTTCGCTCAACTCATTCATCAGGTGCAGCGCCTGTCTCATGACGGGAATCTGTTCCATCTGCTCATCGGTTAATCGGCGCAGTTGTACTGGACACCCCACTTCTAACGGTCTGTTAAGCATCTGGTGCATCTGCTCAGATGAGAATCCATTGAAATTCGGCTTTGGAGCAGCGTTCTGTGCATGCATGATTTCACCCAGATGGCGGTTAATGTCATCCATGTTCACGTGGTTACCGCTTCTCTCCATCTGGTCAATCCAGTCTTGCAACCGACGGGTAATCTCGTTTTTGTCTATCATATACCATATTTGTTTTAACACTTAACAGGATCATCACCATCCGAATCGTCATTAAGATTTTTCAACCGCTTCACGGGTTTCGACGAACTTTTTTTTTACCCTCTTGGCGAACTGATAAGAATTTCTTATAAGTTCCCTCTTCGCTCAATTCCTTAAGCGAGTATTCACACTCACCCTGCCTTCCTCATCCTTGTATAGTATCAATTTATTCTCTTTGTCCATATTTCGTCTTACTTTATTTCTATAACGTTTTTATTCTGTCCTTATTTCGTGCCTCCGTAATACTATCAGCCTTCATACATCAAACATCAGCCCTCTTACCTCAGCCATCTTCAGCGGATCAAAGAACCGTCCCGTGATTCCCTCTTAGAAAAGACAATAACAGATTACCAATTATTCATTCTTGCAAAAGCACTTCTTTGGCTTTTAATGATAGCGATTGGTGGTAATTCCGTCATGTCACTAACATAACCTTTCATTTCTAACGAGGATTTAATATAGAGTTTAGAATTGTAAATACAGAATTTGATATATTTTTTAGGTTTGATGCCAGATGAAATAATAGCATTTGATACAGCTTCTAAATAAACTCCGTATTTCTCGCCAGTATCATTTTTGAACCTTTCAATATAATCTTTTGTAAGTTTCACATCCCATTTGGAATTTTCTTTGTTAAATTTTACAGAAGCTTCGTATTCTCCTGTAATCAATTTTGTTCTTACTTGGTCTCTCTCTTCAAACAGATGGATTGAAACATAAGATTCCATTGGAATGGATTTGTCTATTTCTTCAAATACATACAATGCAGGTGAGGTAATTCTAATGTTTAGTAACTCTAATATTTTCCTATCGTTTTCATCATTAGAAATACATGTTATATGACCATCTTTTTCTATCTTGACACGAATAGTATCTTTAAACAACTCCTTACTACGTAATTTAGAAATGTATTGAATGAATTCTTTATTACCTGATATTTTTATTTTTGCATTTTGATTTGGAGCTACTGATGCAGGAACTCCTTCTTTCATCCATTTGTCATATATATCTAATTCTTCTTTCGCTTTAAATTCTTTACGCTTATTGCTTTCCTGTTGTTCTTTTATCTTTTTAATTTTGTGAATAGCATTTCCTATCTCACAACACACGTAAGCCTCAGAGGGAGTCATATAAGCATTCTCTATAAAACCTCTTTCTGACATAGGAGCCCAATTATACCACCAAAAATAGATAAAGTTTCCACAATTATCTTTGTTGGATTTAAAAGAGTCAATAATACCTCTGGTTTTTATAAGTGACTCTTTATCATCTGAACCAAACAAATTTAAAGAATAGTAATTAATTGATCTTATTCCTAAAACTTGCAATTTCTCAACAATTCTTGGAGTCAACTGCTTGTATGGAATATCTTCTGCATAAGCAAACGTGAGAATGCTGCAGAAAATAAATGATAAAAGAAGTTTTTTCATATAATTTTTGTTTTAATTTTCCATTCATTATGAAGATTCTTCCATTTCTCGCTATGAGCACCCAATGCACCGATTTGGCGCGGGTGTGCCAATGGGAGAACATTTATGGTGTGACCGTCAATGGTAGCTGCAGTGGCTTTGCCATAACCATACAGTTCGACGTATTCCTGGAGTGACTTATAAGGAACGTCTGTCACAAAATTCAGAAATTGTGCGATGGGAATGTCACCAAGCAGAACTAAAAGGCTAGCCTTTGACTCTTTTAGTTCGGATAAAATCTTCTGGCATCGCTGAGCGTCGCAGAATACAGTTGGGCGCTCAGGGATGGTCACTTTATTCAGACCGTATTGCTCAATCAGTGGATTGTAGCGTTCGGTGATAACCTTGACTTGACCAGAGTTCAGTCGTGTTTCAGGAAGGAGGTCGCAAAGCCATGCATCTTTTCTTGTGTACCCCAGTGTGCCAAGGATATGCTCATCGAGGACTTTAGCAGATGGCCCATTGAGATGACTGCCTGCAGGTTCCAATGTGCCAACTTCTTTCGGAATGGAAATCGAACTGATGATTTCTTTTGCTTCTTCGATGTTGCCATCCCAGAAGATACGTGGCTCACTTGCTACGGCTAGAGCCGTACAAACAGTTTTGCCGTCTTTCTTCCAGCGAGCATGAACGGCACTTGCATAGACACCAAGAACGAAAACTTTCTTGGGCGTGCGGTCTTGCTGAACTAAAGCCTTGACCTTTTGACCAAATGGATATTGGTAGTCCATATATAACTTAAATATTATTGTTCATCTATGAATTGTTGAATCTCTCCCAATGCTCCTATTTGCTTAGGTAGTAAGAAGATATTTTTAGGATTAGCTAATTTCCTAAAATGTTCTTCTATCAATTCAATAGGAATTTCTTTTATGCTTTTTCTTGAATTGAAACCCACAGCCTTGATATGACAGACTTTCCAGAATTGTAGGTTTTCGCTGAATGTTTTTGTATAAGTTGCCTCTGTTTTCTCCCACTTTTCAAACGAGAAAGCAATGGGCAATTCGTTATTCTCGAGCATCTCCTTCAATTCTGAAAGTTCATATATTTTGCCGCGCAAGATATTGCTAAACATCCAGTCTGGAAAAGTGTTATCTGAAATAATAATCTTTCTGCCAGATGGATGAGAGATTACTTTGCCTCGACCTTCTGTTTTTGTTTTTTTTCGTGCTATTAAGGGCATGCTTTTATCTTCCAGCCATTCTCCAATTACGCTTTCCCATTTATCTAGGACTTGTTTTGATAATTGAGGTTTATTTGGGGATTTTTTCCAAAGAACACCAATTTCACGAATTTTATTCATGATTTCACTGTCAACCGTTGGTTCTTTTTTTAGAAAAGCTGGATATGAACTTTCTTTCATACTTACTATATTAATTGTGGGGGCAAATATACAAAAAAATCCGCCTAAAACCAATAGGCGGATGACTTTTTTTTATTTTCGAAGATTTTTGGGGTGTATAGTTCGGCAACTGTGGACGAATGCCAGTCGGGGAATACATCTGGATGTTCACGGATGATGGTGACTAGGTCATAGTAGCATTGATTGCTTACTTGGATGTCCGTCAATAACTGGAGTTCGTAGGACTGCAGGGAGCGGATAATCTGGTTTTCAAGCGGTGAGGCGCTGCGCCCATGAGTGATGACATGCTGCCGGAATACCTGCATCTGCTCTTGCGAAAAGTAAGTGTCGGCAAGAACGTTCTCTATCTTTATGAGACGTTCGTGCAGCTGCTGATAGCTATCCCACAAATGTTCGCGGATGGCGAGGCGACGGCAGAGGTTCAGGAATGGGAACATCGTAGCGGCAAAGTATTTGCCTTGGGCTGATTCCCGCCAGTCGGCACGGCTGGAGAGACGGAGAATGAACGCTTCTATGGCGGTGTCACGCTGAGACTCCAAAGATGTGATCAGAGCGTCTACGCGCTCACGGGAAGCTGGAACGATGTTCTGATTCGAGACGATACCGAAGCCGTTGGGTGTTAGGACCAAATCCAATGAAGGGATGGCAGTCATATAGGCATGACATGCTACGAGCTTTTCAAGAGGGTAACGGAAACGCTCATTAAGTCCGAAGCTGTTGGCTTCAGCTATCTCATTAAAGATGTCTTCAGGAACGAAGGTATCTATTGCCCATTGCTCGGCTGTTTCGAGATATGGGTATAGCTTTTCAATCAAGCTTGGCTCACCTTCTACGGTGGCCAGTACGTTGGGGATTAGCAAGCGGAGCTGCTCGTCTGTAGTGATTAATTTCATTCTTGTGTGGGGTTGATGGGTTTGATGGGATTAATGGGCTGTTATACTATAACAGCATACTGGACAATTATTAGGCTTCGCCCGTATCTGATTCAGTGTGTTTGCCAGATCTGTTTGGAGTCACCAACTTTGCATCACGGTTCTCGTCCAAGGTGGAAAGCATAATGAACGGGCAATCAGGCTTGACACCTTCCCATCCGTTATACCTAATTATTATATAATGGACGGTGAACAGCAAGTCGTGATATGGTTTTTGGAGGGCTTGGGCGATGGTGTACAGTTCACGTTTGTCGCTACCGCTGTTGTTCGTCTGACTCTTGCCAGGCACAGAACCCACAAGGTTCGAATGTACGCGCAACGTGAAGCACATCATGTTAACGGCCTCTATGATGTCCGTCGACCAGTCGCCGCCCTCCTTATCCGTTTCCACTTTGTTAATGACCACGTCGTGCTGCTCTTTTCCGTCTGGAGACACATAGAACGTTGAGAACAGCGCTTTTCCCGAATTCTCCATTCCTGTGAGGAAATTGATGATTTTCTCCTTCTCCTCCACTACCCTTTCCATCTGCTTTTTGCGGTCGGTGATTGCCTCCGCCTTAAAGATGCCGTCCCAGTAGCGGTTGGCAATCTCGATGTGGTACTTGATAGGCGCTGAGTTCTTCAGTTTCGCCTCCTTTGCCATGCCAATCAGTTTCTTGATATTGTACCAGTTGCCCTTAAACAAAGCCGCATAATACGGGATCGGATAATACGTGCTGTCAGGTGTCGGTACGCGACTGACCACAGCAAACTTACGAGTTGACGTCTTCGGTTTCTTACCCTTAACGGCCTGCATACGTTCCTGCAGGTCCGACCAAGGCGAATGCATATCGAGGAGTTCAATCTTCTCCACATCATTTTTTGAGGAGATTGACTTTCTCCAGTTGCCATAGAGAACATACGGGATATTTCCTTCCTTATCAGCCGGAGCAAAACGACAGTAGCACGCCTCCTTTCTGAGAATACGAACGATACGGGAGCCGTCACCATTCAGGATGATGACCGACACACAGAAAGCGAAATGCTTGAAGTCCTGGCACACGCCGAGGAAATAGCTTGCCAAGTCGTTATCCATCAGATAGTCCTTGACCTCCAGCTGCACGTTCCGTTTCGCTTCCGTTGTGTCATATACCAAGCCGGAGCCATAGCATACCTCGGCATTGAACATCTGGCAAGTTGACAGTGTCTCGTCCGAATCGATTAGTTCCAGGATTCTGTAAGGTAACTCGTTGTCAGCTCCCCACGGGATATACTCATATCCTTCATCTATCTTGATTGGGTTCATATCCGACTGTTCCTTGAACACCTCGGATGATTTGACGGTAAAAGCTGCGCTGGCTTGCAGATCAGGTATTACCTCGACGGAATTGAAGCAATAGTTTATTGGTTGAATCATATCTTTGATAATTTTCTGCAAAGGTATGAACTGAGTATTATTCACGAAAAGACACAAAAATCCAGAAGCACATTTACAATGATATTCAACATATTTTGGATATTCTTTGAATAGAAATACAACAATCTGTAGAATTATGTTAAACTACCCTAAAATTGTTCGATAAAAGAACAATAATATGAAATATTCCCTATTTTTGCATCAACAAAAATCAACCAACTATGTATATGAAGACAGAAGTAAAAGATGAGAAGATGACGGTCAACCAGAAGAAAGTTGATTCGAGTGTGAAGAAGCCTATGCCATCTATTTGGTACTCCTGAAAACATTAGCGCGACACCAACTTCGGTGCCGCGCCATTTTTTATTCGACAAGTATCGCTCCATTATATCAACCAATAGCGAATTTATTAATTTCCGAATCAGAATAGAAAGAGTGGCGGGCTTCTCAGCGGGCCACTCGCATTGTATATTTTAAGAACAGTGTTCCATGCTGGATAAATTATGCTAAGCATGGGCACCGGGATAAAGCTACCTTCACAGGCCGTCTTTATCCTATACAAATTATTTTTGGGGCGTGCGCTTAGGCTTTCCAGTACAGGCACAAAGAACGTGAGCCTGCGTATCCCAAGTCTCTGCGATCAGGCTCTGGAAATGGCCCTTAGAAAAGACTATGAGACGACAAGCCCACGTATATACGTGAACCGTCGTACCCCGTCTTGTTCTATTTTTGAATTTTCCAGATTCGAACGCACAAGACAGAAGCGCAACGCTTCAATATCCATCAAAAGTACTGCGGAGTTGCCATAAGCACTGAGCAGTATGAAAGGCTGCACCACTGCACAGCGGCATTCACGGTGCAAAGTTACGAAAAAAATCTTATAATGTTCGTAATCTCTTGAAAATATTACTTTTTCAGCCGCTACATGAACACTATCATGCCGTTCAGCATAAAAATCTGGCATTCCCTGGTCTGCCGAATTTCGTTGCTCCCCAACAGTTTGAATTTGCGGATGCCTTTATAGTGGTCGTACTTGATGCAGATGCATCGTTTCCATTCCTGGATCTCCCCCTTGGAAGTCCAGAGCCGGATATCTACAGGCTCAGGACGGTTGAGAATCAGGCGGGCCGTTGAAATATGGATATTATTCATAAGAAGTTAGATGATAGTTTATAAATACTCGATACCGTCGGCATATTTCCACGAGAACTTCAGTCGGATGAGTTCCTTGCTGGAGTCCGTTACCTCAGAAGTGATATCGCTGATGAGTACCTGGACTGTATCCCCGTTGTCGTCTGGATGTTCCACCAGCTTTGACGTCAACATTTGATTGAGCCATTTCGCCTCGTCGTATGACAGCGCAGCCGTTTCCACCTCATGCTTGATCTTTACCGTCTCATCGTAGAACTGCGTCTTCCGTCCGCATACTGCCTCACTTCGGTCCATCTCCGTCTTGATGGTCGTCGTGTTATAGAGATACACCGTTTCCATGATGTTAAAGGCGTTTTTGAAAGAAAACTCCTCCGTCGGTTTCTCATCTGTAAAGAAGATGTTGAACTGACGGTTACCGATATGATATTCTGCCCCCAGAATCTTGGAATTGGTCCCTACGGCCTGGTCAACCAACGTTTTGAAGTAACCATGCGACAGTTGCTTGTTGACAATCCCCTCCGTATTCGACTGAATCTTGCTGAACGTCGAAGTATAGGTAAAGACAACCCCATCTGCTCCCTGCTGGCTGTAGTAAATCAGCGCATAGTTGCTTCCCTGCGCATTAGCCTTGGTGTAGTTGCTCAGGGAAAGAAACCCAATGCGCGGCAGCAGCGCACTCTTCCTTGTTGTCAGGAAGTGCGTGCTCAGGAAACTCTCCGAATCGTCGGAAGTCCTGAAGCTGCTGTACACGACCTTGATGCCCTCCAATGTCTCGGTAACGGGGTCTGGAGTCGCATCGTCAAAGGTCATGTGCAGGTTGCCGTTCTCATCATACGTAACCTGTGGCTCGTTGAACACCGGTTCTGTGGCCACTATTTTCAGGTTGGCCAAAGTCATGTTCCGCAGCGACATGGCCGCTTCCAATATCGAGCGGATATCACGCACACGCACCAGTTCGTTGAACGGATAATATGTCGATGCGAACACTTTCAGGTTGTTCAAATAGAACGCCACCTCTATCGACGGCTGGTCGGACTCTATCTCGACTTCCTCCGGCAACATGGATGTCAGATAGATGGAATCGAATTCAGTTTGGAAGATTGTAGCCATTTCATTCTTTTTTGCTGCAAAGGTAATACTGGGCGGTGGGCGGGGAAAAGACAAGATGACGAAATAGTCCGACAGCCTTGATGACTGCCGGACACTTTCCGCTATATATCATCACATATAGCGACACGCCTGCCAGTGCGGACCAGCTTAGGCAGATAGATATCCAAGGCATGCTTTGGGAACTCAGCCTGCTTTGGAAACATGCCGATGCTGCACTGGAGAGTGATACCCAGCACCTTTGATGCTACTTCGGCATCTTCATCATAGAAGAAATACCAATCATTACGACGGAAGATGACTATTGCATCAGGATACTTCTTTTTGAAGTCATCGTACTTAGATTTGAGATCTTTCATAATTCTTTGAATTTACTGATTAAACAATAATGAAAGGATGATAGC
>JAEEGI010015329.1_pt1 | contig 15969 bp, 16 predicted proteins | sample 8958751 | NCBI WGS metagenome assembly JAEEGI01 (sample SAMN16246545, study PRJNA631951) | gut metagenome | biome: gut microbiome; feature: rumen; material: KS-attached | host: Bos | place: Iran: Karaj | collected 2018-10
ATTCGCCGGCAAAGATAATACGTGCCGTAGGGTACGAGTCAAGAGAAAAGTTAAAAAACATGCTTCGATCTGATAAAATGCCCCTCCTGCACGGCGGCAAACGTGGCCATCGCGGCCACGATAGCAATCGGAATCATAGACCAGAACAATGCCGGCACCGTCAGGAAAAGCAGGAAACCGGTCAGCTTGTTGGCCCATGTATGAGGAAAACAGAATCGTTTACAGACGACCAGGGCTGAAATCTGGTTTATCATCTTGATGGTGACAATTATTCCGGCACAGATCCAGAGCCATACGGGGATCTCCAGGACCCGCAACAGGAGCCTGCTATCCTGAGCACCGATATGACATTCGGCCAATGCGTTTCGTCACTCATTCAATCACAAAACTGCGGGGATAGAAATCGCTGTAGAAACGGCCGTCGGTGGCAGTGAACTTGAGGACACAGTAATTGGTGTCGGTGACGCCACCGGGGTAATATTGCTCGTCGCCGTCGCGCCAGATCATCTCCTTCGAGGTGGCGTCCGTCAATACTTCCATCGTGCCGCGCAGCATCATCCCCTTGAAGCCCTCGGCATCGCAGAAGTAGATGCTGGCCTTGGGATTGGCCTTATAGTGGGCAACACGCAGGGAGAAGGTATTGGTAGTGAAATAGAACACTTTGATGCCCTCGCGGACGCGCGGCGACAGCATCGCCTTGGTGCAGGGATAGCCCTCCTCATCCACTGATGAAATGAAGGAAACGGGCAGCGTGTCGGCCATCTTGCCGATGAGTTCCTTTACACCGACCAAAGCGGGATTTTCCGGGGCTCCATCCGAGACCTTAAGTTCCTTGCGCCAACGTTTCAGATGCGGGAAATACATCTTCATCTGGCCGATGTATTCCTCCTTAGTAATCGGCTGCGGCAGCCCTTTGTTCACTTCGTCCACAAATTGGGCGCAGTGCTCGATCATTTCATCCATCGTGCAGTCCTGCAAAAAATTCCCGTCCTTGTAGCAGTACATGCAGTAATCCTCATTCTTCGTGCCGTCGGCATTGGTGCCGAGGACTTCATCTGTGAGCGGCATTCCGCAGCTCTGGCAAAATTTCTGTTCCATATAGTCTTTATCGTTTGATTTCCAATCTTAAATACGGTTTGTCATCCAGCGGACGGGTGCAGCCCCATTGCTGGGCGAAGTGCTCGAAGTTTTTTCGGACGAGGCGCTTGATGAAGAGGCGGAACAGCAGGTGGACAAACCAGGGATTCTTTTCTGGACCAGTGAATTTGCGGGCTTCGGTAGTCATGAAATTGCCGTGACTCGCGAATGACTGCCCCATTTTGGTATAGCCGTCCAGTTTCGCCTCCATTGCTTTTTTCATCTTCTCGTCGTCGCGCATACGAATCAGGAAACTGCCTCCCTGGGTAAGGCAACCGCCGTATGTGCAACCGAATTGCTCAGGAAGCGACTGTAGGAATCGCTCGCAAAGTCGCATCTGATGGCCTTCGTCGAAGCCGCCATGCAGGATAAACGACATCTGCGCGGGGTGCTGACGCTCGGTTGGCAACGACTCAAGAAATTCAAGCATGATACTTGGCACACACTCCACATAAAGAGGCAGGGCAAAGATAATTTGCTCGTAGCTGATGAATGCCTCGCGTGCAGCGTCCCATTCCTTGCGGTTCGACAGGGAATACAATTCATAGGTGGCACCAGACTCTTGAAGCCCTTTTCCAAACGACTGGATAATCTTGTCCGTGTTGCTGAACTTCAGCACACGCGGACTTCCGTTGATGATGACTATATGCATGGCTCGCCCTCCTTCATCTTAATGACTCCCAACGACTGCCCGCCGAGATTTGAAGCCACGCGCTGGCTCCATTCTTCGAGAAACTGCCGGTCGGCCTCACCTTTGTACAGCAGACCGAAGTTCAGCGGATGGTAGCGCAGTTCGTGGCGCTCCAAACCGTCTCGGAACTCCACATACATATTCAGCATCGGCACGATGCGGTCCATCACCCGCTTGCCGCGCCAGTCGACGAATCCGAAGCACGTGTCCGACACCAGCCACAGATTCTCTGCGTCCACCAGTTTCTTGATGATGCTCTCGTAGTCATCCTTGATGGCGCACACGCCCGGTGTCTTCAACCAGCACTGATTGCAGCCCATACAATGCGCAATCTTCATTCCCGAAGTATTGACGACCTCCACGTCGCCTTTAATCAAGATGCTGATCTGTTCAGAAGCAGCACCTTCTTCTATTGTGTTCAACACTATTGTCATCTTCAGTGTGCTCTATGTTTTTCTTTCTTCTTTGCCTGCTTCATCCATAACTCAAAAGCCTGGGCGCGGCTGGTGTTCTTGGGATTGATTTCCTGTTTCATATCGTTTACTTTCGTTCAATTTCCAATCTTAGGACTCTCATCGGTCGGTCGGAACCGGCAAGAGACTCATCGACACAGGTTTCGCCGGTTGGAACGAAGCCGCATTTTTCCATGACGCGGCCGCTGGCAGGATTGTCTATGAAGTGACTGCTGATCAGCGACTTGATGTCCGTTGTGCGGTGGATATGGTCGATCATCAATCGCAAGGCTTCCGTACAAATGCCCTGATTCCAAAAGGGTTTTCCCACCCAGTAGCCCACCAGGGGCTCGCCCTCGCGGGACGGGAGATTGTTGCCCTCACAAGGCAGATAGCCCATGGCGCCGATGGCTTCCCCCGACTCCTTGAGTTCTATTGCCCAGGTGGTGTCGTTGTTGAAAATGGACCTGATTACTTCCAGGCTTTCCTCCACGGATTTATGCGGCGGCCAGCCGGCGCGCGGCCCAACGTCCGGGTCGGATGCATATTCGAACAACGCTTCAGCGTCAGATTCACGCCACGGACGCAAAATGATTCTATTTGTCTCCATCATTCTTCGTACCCCAATTGTCCGGGCAGCCGGAGTTTCTGTTTCGGCGGGAAGGTGGCCTCGTAGGCTTCGAAGGCCTCGGGGTTCTCGTCGGCCACGAAATAGCCCTTGGGCGGACAGTAGGTCGCCTCTGTGATGCCATTGGTCTCCAACCAACCCGGAATCAGCTCCTGGGCCAGGAAGAAGGGCACTTCGTCTTCGCGCGGCATGCCGTGATAGTGGATGCCCAGGCGGCTGGCGAGGCCGAAGCCGGCGTGCTTGTAAAAGTCGATGTTGCCCTCCATACAGAGGAAGCCGATGCCCATTTTGCGAGCCTTGTCCAACGCATAGTTCAGCAACCTAAGTCCGTAGCCCTTGCGCTTGAAGTCCGGATGGATGCTGATGGGGCCGAAGGTCCAGGAAGGCTTGCGGGTGCCGTCCGGCAGCACCAGTTCGGCCTTGGAGAACATTACGTGGCCGATAAGCTGGCCGTCCTCTTCCATTACGAAATCCAGCTCCGGGATGAAGTCCGGACTCTTCCGGTACCGGTTCAGCACATAGTGCTCCGTGCAGCCGGGGCGATATACATTCCAAAATGCCTCCCGCGTGAGGTTTTCCACCTCGCGGTAGTCGGCAGGGGTTTCAAGTCTGATAGTCATAAAGTCAAAATTACGAAGTTTTTACATTCTGGCCTTGCTGTCGGCGCCGGCGCCGGTGCCCCGGTACTTGCTCTGGGCCGTGTTGAAGTTATAACGGACGGAGAGTTTCACCTTCTGCGTATCCATCCGGTTGGTCTGCATGATGGTGTGGCTGCCGAAGTCAGAGTCCACGTTGTAATGGGCCATGCCCGCCAGGTCGGTTGCTTCCAGGCGAAGGACCAGTGAGCCATCAGCAAGTAGGGTCTTCTGTACGGCAGCGCCGATGTCGCAGTACACGCTCGTCAGGAGCAGATTGCCCGAATAGCCCCTGGACTGGACCATGCCGCCCAGTTCGAACTGCCAGCCGCCTTTCATGGAGATAGTGTTCAGCAACTGGGCGATCCAGATCGGCTTGTCGTTGAAGGAAGTCACCCTTTTCCCGCCAGCCTCGCGGGGATCTTCCACCGTAATTCCGAGCCGCTGCCCCTGGACGCCCAGGGTATAATTCATCGTCCAGATGCCGACCGTCGGTGTCAGGTTCACGAAGGTCGAGTACATCCTGAAGGGCGATTCGATGTTGCGGGGCTGTACCAGCACCACTCCTTCGCTCCCGTAAGGCGAGGACCAGGTCATGATGGCATCGTCCGTGCGGGTATAATTGGCCATGAAGGTCACCCACTTCCAGACGGCCGTCGCGCTGATGTTGTGGGACAGCTCCGGCTGTAGCCGCGCGTTGCCGCTCTGCCAGATGTAACGGCTGTTGTATCTGACGGCACTGGACAGGTTGGCATAATTGGGCCTGCGCGTTTTGGCGCTGTAGTTCAGCATCAGCTGGACCGGGCCGAAGGAATTGGCGTAGGACACATTGGGGAACCAGTTGCCGTAGTCACGCGAGAGATCGTTTGCGGGAGTAATGGCATCCGTGTAGGCATAGTGTACCCACTCGTAGCGCACCCCCGCACTCAACTGCCCCACCTTCGGCAAGTAGAGACCGTAAGAAGCGAATCCGGCGATATTGTCCTCCCTCACCGTTGCCTTCGAGGCAGGTATGTCGATACCGTCGATTGAATAATTGTCGATCCGGCGGGAGAAGGTCTCCTCCGTTCCGGCCTGCAGCTGGCCCTTCCAAATGGGATAGGAAAGCACCGCCTTGGCGGCATACATGCGCCCGGCATTCGTGCTTCCGCTCTGGATGGCGGCGTTATGTGTGATGCCGCTCGTCTCCATGGACACGGACTTGGAACTGTCGTCCGTCCCGTAATAGTCCAGGTTGACGTCGATGCCCAGCTTGCCCGCCACAAAGCCATTGTAATAGAGGTTGGCGCCCAGGTTGTACGGCGTCCACTCCCCCATCGTATCATCCGACAGGGTGGTGAGCTTATCAATCAGCACGCCGTTCTCAAACACATTGTCCTTCACCTCCGTATGAACATTGTAGGTCAGGTGCCGCCCCCATTCCACCTTGCCGCCCAGGAAGTGGTTGTCGGCCATCTGCCAGTTTACGCCGGCATTGCCATAGAGGGTGCTGCCGATGTATTCGTTCAGGAGCGTTCCCTTGTTCTCGAAGAGCCAGTCGTCCCCGGTGGTGGTCCTGCCGAAGGTCTTCTTCTCCAGGTCACTCTGTTGGCGGGAAGTGTTACGGGCGTAGTTCACGCCGCCAAAGAAGTCCAGCCCGCCGGTGCGGTAGTTCACATTGATGGCGCCAAAAGGGTCGTTGCCGCGAGCCCAGCGCAGGGACTGGGCATCAGAGGCGTTCAGGTTGAAGCCGAAGCCGTCGCCCTGGCGCCGGATGGTGCGGATGCGCACCACCGCCCGCACCGTGGCGTCGTACTGGGCACCGGGATTGGTGATGACCTCTACGCTCTGGATCTCATTACTTTGCAGGCGGTCCAGCTCGGAGACGTCGCTCACTCGGCGGCCGTTGATATACACCATGGGCGAGCCTTTGCCGATGACCTCCAGACCGTTCTGCCCTTTGATAAGGCCCGGCGTCTTGGAGAGCACGTCATTGGCCGTGCCGACGTTTTCCAAAACAGACCCCCGGACATTGGTCTGCAGCCCTTCTCCCGTGAGCTTGGTCTTGGGCATGACGGCGCTCGCCACGGCCCCTTCCAGCATCTGCGTATCATTGGTCAAGGTAATCACCGCACCGTCGACGGGCGCGAGATACACCGTCTTGTAACCCAGCATGGCCACCATCATGATGCCGTCGGTCTCATCGGTTACAATATTGAAGGTGCCGTCCTCCTCTGTCACCACACCGCATAGCACGGTAGAGTCGGTCTTGGAAAGTACCGCCACATTGGCATAGGCCACCGGCTCACCTTTCTCATCCACCACCCTTCCTCTCCAGTCTTCTTTGGCCAGGACGGGGAATGCGATGGTTGCGAACACAAATAAGCAAATCAGTCGTTTCATCGTTTGTCCATATTTTTTCGACTGCAAAGTTAGCGTATCCCGTGTTCCGAAATCAAAAACGATGTGGACAATTACGTGGACAAATCTGTCTATTACCCCCTATAACCCTTGGACACGACGGCCACTTTTTCTATTTTTGCAATGAACTGTTTCGGAACATCGATTATGGCAAGACCAATTACTGTTACAAAGGAAAGAATCCTTTCCGCATCCCTTGATCTGGTACGCTCCGGAGGTCTTCCGGCACTTACCGCACGCAATCTGTGCTCGGCCCTTGGCTGCGGCGCCAGCGCCATCTTCTCTTCCTTCGGATCCATCCAAGGAGTCCGGGACGCCGTCCGGGAGAAAGCCAGGAAACGCTACCGGAAACGGGTAGGTGACGGTTTTTTGCTCAATCCTCCCTTCAAGGGCTTCGGAATCTCCCTTATTTGGTTTGCGATGGACGAGCCCCAGCTTTACTCGCTCGTCATGGACGCGGATACGCCGGCCGAATCATTTGAAAACTATGCCGATACGTACGTCGGCTTCAAGCAGGAGAGCCTTGCCGCCATCACCGCTTCTTTCGGTCTCCCGGGGCATGAAGCGGAGATGTTATACTATCAGATGGTCCTGGTCGCACTTGGGCTGGCGCACGCCTGCTCCCGTGGAGGCTGTGAGCTCAGCATCCCCCAAGTATCCGAAATCCTTGGGAAGAATGTCCGGGCTTTCCTGATGGTCCTACGCGCAGGAGACGACGAGCGGGAGAAATATGTTCCCGGGGCGGGCGCGGGCCCGGGCGGAGACGTGGACTCCTATGCCATGATTCAATCGCTTGCGGGACAAAACCATCTTCTGGAACAGCTTCATGCTACGCCCCGGTACATTCAGGACGGAGAATGGGCAGAATTGGAACGCGTGCTCCGTAACTCCTTCAACCTTACTCCGGAATCTCTCCGGGAAGCACATCCGGACCTGACGAAGGGAGATATCCGCGCCTATATCCTCTCGCACCTGCAGTTCTCCGTATCCGAGCAGGCCGTCCTGCTGGGGATCTCCCCCGCCTCCGTCACCAAGGCCCGCCAGCGGCTCAAAGCAAAAATGCAAGCGTGAGAATTGAGCGTGGCTATGAATCAAGAAATTGAAATTATAGAAAGTAGTAAGAAAACCCACAAATAGTAGGGAGAAAATGCGAATAGTGGGGAGAAAAGTCATATCTTTGCATTGAGAAAAGACGGCTGCTATGACAAAGATGGATCAACTGATTGCTCTGATTGAGCGGTATAAGCAATTGGGTATTGACTCGCAGATAGACTACGAGAAGTTCTATCTGTACTCAATCATTACCCATTCTACTGCCATTGAGGGATCGACGGTAACAGAGATAGAGAATCAACTGCTATTCGATCAGGGAATCACCGCAAAGGGCAAGACCATCGTCGAACAGATGATGAACCTGGATCTGAAGCGTGCCTATGAAGAGAGCATCCGTCTTGCCAAGAATCATACAGAAATTACCCTCGATGTTCTGAAAGCCTTGTCTCGTCTGGTGATGCAGAATACGGGGTCAACCTACAAGACTGCGCTCGGTGACTTCTCCTCAGCAAACGGAGATCTCCGGCTTGTCAATGTTACAGCCGGCGTAGGCGGGCGTTCATACATGAGCTTTCAGAAAGTGCCGGCCAAACTGCAGGAGTTCTGCGATTGGCTGAATGCGCAGCGCAAGAGTTCCATGTCCATGTCGGAGCGTTATAACCTCAGTTTTGAGGCCCACTACCGCCTGGTAACCATCCACCCATGGGCAGATGGAAATGGCAGGATGGCCAGGCTCATTATGAACCACATTCAATTCGAATTCGGGCTGGTTCCAGCAAAGGTTCTCAAAGAGGATAAGGGAGACTACATCAACGCCCTCATTGCAACTCGCGAGTCCGACGACCTCTCCCCTTTTCTTGAATTCATGACCGGACAAATGATCAAAACGCTGTCTTCAGACATCGAAGCATTCCTCAAGTCAATGGATGAAAATAGGGAGAACATCCAGATTGGTGGGGAGAAAAAGCAGAAAAGTAGGGAGAGGATTATCCAGATCCTCAAGGAACATCCCGACTATTCCGCGCGGAAACTCGCTGAAATCATAGGGGTCACACCTAAAGCTATCGAAAAGCATCTTGCAAGACTGAAGGCAGATGGTATCATTCAGCGAGAAGGGCCTGATAAGGGCGGTAATTGGCGAGTCTTGTAGCCGAAAGCTGGCAATATCAAGGGGCCTTCATCCCTGATAATTCCAGTGCTGTGAAAGTAAAAATAACCTCGGGAAACAGGGTTTCCGCATCAATCTTTCATAGTTTTGAAACTTCCTCGACTGAGAGTCAGTTCTTTGCGGAATCTCACTATTGAGTGTAAAGAAGTATTCTGGTTGAAGAAAAAAGATCAGTTGCTTGTCCGGTCTGGTTCATGTATTAGATATACCAGTCAAACTAAACATCTATCTTCAGAACTAGAAATCGAAGGTGAAATGCTAGCTCTTGAAGGCAGGAAAAAGCGAGTGAACTTGGAATGTTTCAAGATAAAATAGGCGTGTTTTCGAGAATGAAAAAATCACCTTATCGCGACACATTTCCGAAGACTGCGACAAAGCCTTTTTTTTCTTTCAACCAGAGAAATTGAGGTTCTTGTCACAGTTGCTGCAATTCTGGGCGACAGTTTTGTCACAGTTTTTGTCACAGAAATCCCTATTTTGTCACAGTTGCGACAAAACGCCCTCTTAACTCATTGATAATCAATGATGGTTGTCATGTGCAGAAATAACTTTGGAAAGTTCATGTCTTGCTGCATCGGGAAATAAACGGATGATCGTAATATCTAATTGATATTTACTGGCCAAATTTGTATCTTTGTTTGTCGTTGTCACATGGCCATGACAAACATTTTGACCTTTTTATTTCGATTATGAGTTATATAATTGAGCCAATTTCCATTCTTTCTTTTGTAACTGATCCCAGTATCAAGTTGCCCAGATTTCAACGAAAGGCAACTTGGGTTAAAGAACAGAACTTTGAACTTGCAATTAGCATTTTTCAAGACTATCCTGTAGGAGTAGTGATTGTTAACAAGGAGAAAGATGAATCTTGGCTTCTTGATGGTAGACAGAGGCGATTTGCCCTTATTCAGATGCGGGAAAACCCCGTTGTACTCTATGATTGGGCCAAAAAGTATATCGGTTTTAAACCAAATGAAGATCCTTCTAGTCTTAAAGAGAAGTATTGGGATAAGGTTGACAAGTATCTTCAGAAAGAAGAAACAAGCGGGTCTGATCCCTCTGCAGGATCCTATGGCGGTGAGGAGGAGCGTGCGGAAGACTCCTTTGATAGTGAGAAACAGAAAGAAGGACTTCAAACCCTCTTAGATCTGCTCTTAATGGTCCATCAGATCAAGAGTGGTAAAAGCAGATGGGAGCGGGATTTTGACTTCACAAAGTTTTTTCATAAAATCGAATATGCTAATCCAAAAGAAGATAATAAAATCAATCCAGTTAAACTTCGTAAATTCTTGCTTGACTTCAAGGAGGATTTAAAGACTAGATCACTTTCTCAAGATATCTTCACGGAGTATTATCTAGACAAGTTTGCTGTCCTTGATAACAAAGAGAGTAAATTCAAAGAGGAAGTTGACCATAGATGGGATGATATCGTCTTTGCGATAGAAGTAATTTCGAAGTCTGAAAAAATCTTTATTGATGCACGTATTGGGCTTATTAAACTTACAAACGTGTCTCCCCTTGATGCCCAGAACATCTTCTCTCGTATTAATCGTGGTGGTACTTTGCTAAAAGCCGAAGAGTTGCTATCGGCAAAGCCGTTCTGGAATGTCAAGGTAAATAGCTCAAATGCTAAGTTGAAGGAGATAGTTAAGACTATGTATGAACGAATTGGCGTCGAGATCCCTAAGGATATTTATCGGTGGGACATCGCAGCGACTCTTCTTCAACGTATAAAGGATAGAGGTCTCTTGTTTGAATCCTATAAAGATAGCGCAGATAAAGGTGAAGTTGCGATCGACCAAATAACCCTTGGATTCAAACTTATTAGTTCTGTTTTCCAAAAGGGAATGTCTGGTAAGCATGTTAATGACTTGGAAAAGAATACGAGCATCAATTGGGAAACAAGTATAGACGATCTAATTGATGATATTGATAAAGTGTGTGAGATTCTTTTGAAGGATAGTTTCTTTGAGTTCTTTCAGTCATGGAAGAAACCTATGGCCAAACTAATGGGCAATGCCATTGTTCTTGAGTTTATTACCATTATTCTTGAAGATTGGAAAGATTTAGGAAGGCCGACTGTTTCTTCTGCTGCATTCAATTCATTTAAGCGGCATGCTCGGATATTGTTTGACAAGCTCGTTTATGAATATGCAACAAAGATGTGGAGAGGATCTGGTGACTCCAAGATGGCTTCAGATATTGATAATTGGAAGGAGCGGTTAAATCCAGTCGCTCAAGCAACATGGCTTGAATTTATTACGGCAGCTTGTGATGGGAAGTATAAAGGTGAGAATGTCACACAACAGATTCTCACCCCTGTGCTCTACTATTATTATGTTCTTACAGAGCGGTCTCCGATTAATTCTGTAAACGTACTATTTGATGTGGATCATTTGTATCCTCAAGAAAAGTTTAAGGATAATGATATGGTTGACATCTCCAATAAAGACTGCCTTTGCAATTTATCCCTTCTACCAAAGAAAGAGAATATTAGCAAGAGCAATAAAGCATTGAAGGAGATTGTTGATCCCTGGCTTATTCAGCAGATTACAGCTTACGCAGATATTCAACAGAGTGAATTTGATAAGTTCTCAGATCTTTCCAATATCAACGACTTAAAACTTAAGCGTGGCCCCTTGTATGAGAAAGCCTTTAAAGAAACAAGAGAATCCAAATTGACGAATTAGTTCTGTTTCCCCAGATGATATCTTGAGAGATCAGATTTTTATATCTTTTTAAAACCACCAGTTAAATTGTTATAAGCATGTCAAATCCCGAAAGAACATTATATAAGAATTGTATTTCACAATTCATCATCAGAATTGATATAGATCCAGTTGCCAATGTTGATTTTATAGGTTTGTTCGAGACGTTAAAACCTTACTATAATCGAACAGCTATTGAGGTTGCAACTAATTACAATCTCAATCTTCAATCAGGGGAAACGGAAACTAGAAAGTACAACAAGTATCATCTATACACAAATGATGGAATACATGTTGAGATAGACTCTTTATTAAAAGTTATTATCTTTAACGCATCTAAATATGTGAATAATGATGTGTATAAAGACAGAATGTCAACCATTATTTCCTTTTTAATTGTTAATAACAGTTTACAGTCGCGAAGGATAGGAATGCGTTACATAAATATGTTTTATTGTCCTTCTCAATCAGATATCAGCAAGATTCTGCCAGATACTGAAGCTAGATATATCAAGAGTTCTCTTAGAAATCCCGATATTTCCAGATCTCTTGCTATCCTGGAACATAATAAAGAATCGCATTATATACGAGTTCAGTATGGGATCCCCAATAGATTCTATCCTTCGAAAATAACGCGAATGGATTTAATGATTGACATAGATGTTTATAGCGAATCACCCATTAATGTCAATGAATGGAACGAGACTATAGACAGTTTTAATCACATCTCATATGATACTTTTGTTTCATTTGTGAAACCATCTTTCCTTGATTCTTTACGATAAGTATGGATAATTCAGTAGATCAGACCTTAATTGATTGTTTTGAGCCCGTTCAAAGAGTTGAAGACGATTACAGGGTGCCATTAGAAACAAATCCGCGAAGAGTCCTAATTGAGTATAATTACACAGATTCCCCAATAATACATGATCTCAGCAAAAAAAGTATCCCCTAAAGATTTATTACCTCGAATAACTCAAGGTGATATTTTCAAGGATGTTGAAATTATTGAGTCCATTGAGGATAATGGTAATTCTCTTAGGATTAAAAAAGTGACATTCCCACTCGTTATTTGCCTTAATCAAGATTGCGATTTACATAGCGATTGGAGAGATAGAGAAAGGGAAAAAAACGGAGAACCTAATGTTAATAAGGATTGTCGTCTTCTACATATCATAGTTGCTCCGCTATTTAATTACGAGTTATTTAAAACAGGCAACCACTGGAATGGCATTTTTTTGCAAGATAAAGCCTATAATAGCAAGTTAAAATCGAAATTTGAAAACAATGAGATTCCACGATACCACTATTTGAATTTCCCTGCTAAAGATAAAGAAATGGAGATGATCATTGATTTCAAGCATTTCTTCACGATCAATACGGAACAACTCTATGATAACATAGGATCTCGAATTTGTTCAATTGATTTTTTATATCGAGAAAGAATTTGCCAACGATTTGCGAATTTCATATCACGCATTGGTTTACCTGACCCTCCTGATGTTGAGGGAATATAGATGTGATAACTAAGATAATTAGTAACGGTTGGAGATTCCGCAGCAGATCGACTCCCTCCTTCCGGAAAAGTCGTGCCCCCGTTTCCGATACAAAGCGATCCTCCAGGGCTAGATACGGAATCCAAAATTGAATGCGGGCTGACAGGTTATTTCCTCTAAGTAGCCTGCATTTTGTTTCTTGATGAAAAAGAAAGAGTCGGGGAGTCAATTGAGTGCGGAATCAGGGGGGCAGTTTTGATGGGATTCTCAAGTCAAAGCTAAAGTTCTGCTCACTCGCTTTGGTTCGGTCCTCCGGGGCACAGAGAGCCCCAGCGAACTCCTCTTGTGTCAGTTCCACTGCAAGACTTTTCCCATCCCCATCACATATCATCCATCGATAGACTTGAGAGTACGATCCTATTCTTTCTAGCATGCTTCTCCTTGGAAGAGAAGTACGCTGTTTTCTCTTCAAGAAGCCCCCTATTGAACTTCTCCGGATTGCGCTTTACCTCTATCACATCGAGGATATTTTCCTTCAGGCGCAGGGCGACAATATCCAGTTCAGCCTGCTGATGATGTCCCTCTTTGTCGATATAGCCTTTCGGGTCCCACCACCCTCCGATATCGCGATATTCCATGCTCTCCACGAGTTTCAACTTAAAGTATCTCTCAAGGACATCTCCAGAATAGGTCTCATAATCATCTTCCATTATTCTGCGCAATGCCGGGTACTGACCGATTTCGATAAGTCGCTGATTCTTCTCCACATAGCGGAACCAGAAACGCAGGAAGATGTCGCTGATTTCGTAACGTACAGTCTGAGTTTTGGGCTTTGCCCAAATAGGCCGGATTTTCCGGATGAGGTCATAAGTATCTTCCAGTTTTAGCAGTTGCCCTCCAAGACTCTTTCCCCCCAGGTAGTCTTCAATGGAAGCCTGGGTATTATACCCCAACGATATTGCCTGAAGGATTGAAAAGTACGTTGCATACTTCTTTCCAAATTCCTGGATGAGGAGTTTCTTCCCCTCTTCTATCAATGGAGAATCCTCCTTGCAGATCTTGGCAATCATCTTTCTAGAAGTCGTGGCTTTCACATCAATGAACAACTCCACATATTTAGGGATGCCACCAGTAAATGTATATAGAGCTAGAAGATCGTCGTTGGAATATCCCGGAGCGTTGTCCTCCATGATTTGTTTGAGGATTGAAGTAGGGAAAGCCTGCAGTTTGATGGTTGAGTCCTGCCTTCCGTAAAGGGGTTCCTTCCTGTCTTTGAAAAGTTTCTCCATCAGGGAATAAACTGAACCGCTGACAACCATATTCACATGACTCTCCTTCTGGTACTTGTCCCACCAATTCTGAATATCACTGTATATGGATGGATTGACCTCCAGGAAATTCTGGAATTCATCAAAGACGAGCGTGTATTTCCGGCGCGTTCCTTCCTCCATCAAGAAACGGAAGACGTCACGGAAAGCACTCATCGGAGGGACGAACCCCCCGGTCTTCTCCTGGAACTCTTCGCAGAATTCTCCGCACAGGACTGATTCACTTTTCTTACCTACGAATAGATATACATAGGGTTCATCCTGATAGGCTTCCTTGATAAGAGTCGTCTTCCCAATGCGTCTCCTTCCGGTGACAACCGTAAGTCGGGAATAACAATTGTACGAGAGTTCCCTCATTTCGCGCAGTGTCTTCAACTGCTCTTCCCTGTCATAAAACTTCATTTCACAAAAATTTTACGGCCGTAAATTTTACGGCTGTTGCAAAGTTAGTAAATTGAAACGAATCCGCAATAGTAAACGCAAAATAATATGGGTGGGGCAATTAGGAGCGGAAGGGAGTGCTATTTATACTGAGGATTCTCCAGTTATCTACAAGATATTGTAAAAAGCACCTTGGGATGGCGCCCACCGAATACCGTTCCAGTTTACAGCCTTCCGGGAACGATTCCTACTCCACGGTTTGTAAGTAGTGTTCTTTCAATAGTCTGATGTCTTCTTCTGACAATCCCAAGGGGCCCTGAAGGTAATTCGACATGGAGCCATACTCCGAATCGATGAGGTCAAGCGCATTGATGAAGTTTTCGGTATTGGCCCCGATGAAGGCTTTCACAGTCTCCAGTTCCTTATCCTTCCCGCCAAGGAACCGGATACGACGGGATATCCTCTTAACATCCTTGGCGTAGATGGCGTTCGTGGCATCGAAATCCTTTATGATGGTTTCGCGATCGACTCCGAGCGCTGACAAGATGTATGCTGAAGCAAGGCCTGTCCGGTCTTTTCCTTGCGTGCAGTGAAACAGAATGGCGGAATCGGCATGCACAACCAGTTGAAGGAATTGTGCGAACTGCTCCTGGCAACCTGTATCGGTCACCATGGTCGGATACATTTCGCGCGCTATTCTCTGTGCCCGCTTGTTGAAGGCTGCGATCATGATAAACTTCCGAACGTCGAAAGACTTGTGACGGCTCAATTCTCGGGCATCCTCATCAGCTATATCCATCCCGCTGCTGTTGATCGGGAGACGGACATATTGTGCCCCCGGTATTATCTTGTCTTCTTTTCCACGCAGTTCGAAGTCCATGCGAAAATCCACCATCGTTCCAATGGAGATTCCGGCAAGATAGGCCAGGTCTTTCTCCGAAACCTCAGCAAGGGAAGCCGACCGCAGCAAGAGGCCGCTGCGGACAATCATGCCATTTGCAGTCGGGTATCCTCCGAGGTCACGGGCATTTACGATACTGCCGACAGGCAAGAACTGCTGTGCCTGGAGATTCATCCTATGGAACGGGAATAACATGAGCGCAAAAACGGCGATGATGAATTCTGTGTATTTCACTGTGACAAACCTATAATGTGCCCGGATTCAATTGATTGAGATTAATTCGACAAAATGGAATTTACTTCATCGGATTCTTCTTAGCCTTAGGTCTAGGCAAAGCCGGAACCGTGGCTTCGATAAGTGCTGTCAGGTAATCCCTGTCATCAACATCACTGATGAAGAAATAGTCCTTCGCCCCGTCGTATGGTGGCCGTAAGACAACTTCATTCAGGATGGTACGCCCAGGGTCTGTCACCTTCAGATAGAAATTGTTGTCGCAAATGAGGCCGAAGAGGACACCGTCACAATAGACGCAGTAGTCTCCCATCATCTTCTTAACGGCGATCTCCCCGGCGCCAGAACATTGGTCGATGATGTATTGTACAAAGTCAGGATTGCAAGCCATATGAGTTACATCTTTTTAATCGGGTGCCGGATAACCGTCTTCCAATTCTCCGGGGCCACCACAAAGATACGCCCTTGCGGTCATTTCCGCAAGGGCGTATCTTTTCATGATGCCTTTTCCACCGGCACTTGGATGATGGTGAGTTATCGCAGCCACAATGGAAACTTGTACAGAAAACCGCAGCCAAAAGTGCATCCACATGTACAAGCGAGACATGAACAATGCTTCCTACGGCCCTTTTTCAAGTAGAATGGCGGGGAGTTTTGCTTTATAATTTACACTGCATGATTTTTGATAACAGGAGTGTCATGCGATTCTTTCGGATAGTTCTTTGGGCCGTCATCCTGGCCATTTCTGCCTGCTGGCTTC
>JAEEGI010015330.1_pt1 | contig 15968 bp, 8 predicted proteins | sample 8958751 | NCBI WGS metagenome assembly JAEEGI01 (sample SAMN16246545, study PRJNA631951) | gut metagenome | biome: gut microbiome; feature: rumen; material: KS-attached | host: Bos | place: Iran: Karaj | collected 2018-10
AGTTCTATTCGAAGACCAGACCGGACAGCGAGCGTACTGTCGTAGAAGCGATGCGGGCGCTGGAGAAGTTCGGCTGGGACGGCATCAAGCGGTTCCAGAAGTGGGTGGATATGTTTGAGTAAGGAGTTAGGAGTAAAGGAGAGAAGGAGTAAAGGAGAGTTGAGAGGGAAACACGCGGTCATATGGCTATTGGGCGCCTTCATGCTGATGATGGCGTGTACGCCTGCGTCCCTGAGGTCGGATAAGAACCGCGAGAAAGGGGAGGAAAACGGAGCAGCTGCTGTTATACAGCAGCAAACCCAACAGGCTGCACCGATAAAACAGATGCCTGCGCTGCCAGATGTCAATGTGGCAATTCCAAGGGCCGATAGTCTGTTCCTGACAGAGATTTCTAATCATGAGATGCCGGAGGATAGCCTATTGACTGACGAGGTGTCCCGCGACAGCGTGCAGGCGGCGGTCGACGTGATCCGCGACGGCTTCACGAAGGGCGACTCGCTGGTGATGCCGGCATCTCCCACGACGGTGCTCCAGGAGGCAGCAGCCAAACTGAAGCGCGACACGACGACGATGGACTCACTCGAACTGGCCATCTGGAAGCACAATAAGGCTGTGGATGACTCGCTGGCTCTCGACAGCATCAACCGTAGCCGGAAAAGCGGCATCGACTCACCGGTGGAGTATTCCGCCAACGACTCGCTGACCTACGAGGCCATCATCTCGCAGGCCAGGCTGTATGGCGACTCGAAGGTGAAGTACCAGAATATGGATCTGGCGAGTGAGAAGATCTTCATGAGCCTCGACAGTAATATCGTGCATGCGGAGGGTAGGCTCGACTCGACCACACAGCAGACCATCGGCTCGCCGGTGTTCAAAATGGGCAGCGACGAGTATCAGACGGGTCCGATGTCGTTCAACTTCAAGTCGAAGAAGGGCTTGATCAAGGATGTGTACACCCAACAGGACGACGGATTCCTGACCAGTGAGATATCGAAGCGCGGGCCTGACGGGGAGATGTATCTGCAGCACGGCCGCTATACGACCTGTGATGATCCGCATCCGGACTTCTATCTGGCGATGTCGCGTGCGAAGGTGCGGCCAGGAAAGGACGTGGTGTTCGGACCCACTTATCTTGTCGTGGCTGACGTGCCGTTACCGTTAGCTGTTCCCTACGGCTTCTTCCCCTTCACGAAGAGTTACTCCAGCGGACTGATCATGCCTACATATGGTGACGAGTCGGATAAGGGCTTCTATCTGCGTGACGGCGGCTATTATTTCGCCATCAGCGACAAGATGGACTTGAAGTTGCTGGGTGAGATTTATACGAAAGGCTCGTGGGGTGTTACTGCCACATCGAACTATCGGAAGCGCTACCGTTTCAGCGGCAGCTTCCTCATCAGTTACCAGAACTCCATCAGGGGCGAGAAGAATATGCCCGACTACCTGAAGACAACGGACCTCAAGTTGAATTGGAACCACACCCAGGACACGAAGGCCAATCCCTACCGCTCGTTCAATGCCCGCGTGAACTACTCCTCGACGTCCTATGACGCCAACAACCTCACCTCGATGTATAACCCCACAACGAGGACGCAGTCGACGCGTACGTCGGCCGTGGGTTTTAATACGGGCTTCTCCAGCATCGGAATGTCAATCAACTCCTCATTCAACCTCACGCAGAACATGCGCGACTCGACCCTGAGCGTAGAATTGCCAACGCTCGGCGTAACGATCTCACAGTTCTATCCCTTCAAACGGAAGAAGGCTGCGGGATCGGCTAAGTGGTATGAGAAGATCTCTATGTCTTATACTGGTACCTTCAAGAACCAGATTACCAACGTGAAGGAGGATCGGATTCTGCACACCAGCCTGGCCAAGGACTGGCAGAACGGTATGCAGCACACCATTCCCATCAAGGCTACCTTTTTGGCTTTTGGCTATCTGAATATCACCCCCAGTGTTAACTTCACCGACCGTACGCTGTTCAGGCGGGCTGAGAAATACTGGGACACTGACGCGCAGAAGGAGATAACGGACACGGTGACGGGATTCTATAATGTCTACGATTGGAACTTGTCACTCAATGTCGACACGAAGCTCTATGGTTTCTATACCCCCAGCCGCAAACTCTTTGGCGATAAGATACAGGCCATCCGTCACGTCGTCACACCGTCTATCGGCTTCAGTTACGCACCGGACTTCGGCGACCCCTGTTACGGTTACTATAAGACCTATCAGAAGACGGATGCCGACGGTAATGTGTCGTATGTGGAGTACTCGCCCTACGACATCTGTATCTACCGTGCTCCGAGCAAGGGTATGCGAGGAGAGGTCAGTTTCGACCTGAAGAACAACGTGGAGATGAAGGTCAAGTCTGACAAGGATACGACAGGCTTCAAGAAGATCAGCCTGATCGACGAACTCTCGGCACACATGTCGTACAACTTCGCTGCGGACATCCGGCCGTTGAGTGACCTGAGAACCAACTTGAGACTGAAACTCACGAAATCGTATACACTGAATATTGCTGCCCAGTTCGCCTCGTATGTATATGAGGCCGACAGTGTGGGCGCCACGCCGCGAGTGAGTGAGCACACCACCTACTGGGGTCAGGGCAAGTGGGGACGCTGGCAGGGCATATCGCAAAATCTCGACTACAACCTGAACAACGAAAAGGTGATCAAGCTGTTTAAGCGCCTCACAGGTCAGAAGGTTGACGACGACAAGGACAAGAAGAAACGTAAGCAGGAGGACGATGATGATGAATGGGACACGGTGGACAGCAACGTGGACCTCGAAGCGGAGAAGGCGACGCACGCCAGGAATGAGAAGTCTAAGGCGGATACTGATGAGGATGGCTATATGAAGTTCAAGATGCCCTGGAGCCTGCATCTCGGCTACACCATCTCCATAAATGAGGACAGGGACAACAAGAAGTTCAACTACAACACGATGCGCTATCCCTACAAGATCAGCCAGACGCTGAACCTCAGCGGTAACTTGCAACTGAGCGACGGATGGAACATCGCCTTCAATTCCGGCTACGACTTCGACAACAAGAAGATCGCGATGACGCGTATGTCGCTCTCCCGCGACCTGCACTGTTTCAGTATGTCGTGCGACGTGATGCTGGCGCCTTACACCAGTTATAACTTCTCCTTCCGTTGTAATGCCTCGACGCTGACCGATGCCCTGAAGTACGACAAGCGTTCCGGCAACACCAACGCCGTGCAGTGGTATTGACGCCGCAGTAATCATAAAGTTCAAAGTTCAAAGTTTAAAGTTCAAAGTTCAAAATACATGTCAGAGATTCCTGAATTGATTAATGACCTTGCGCTCATCCTTGTGGTGGCAGGCATTGTGACACTGATTTTCAAGCGGCTCAAGCAACCGTTAGTGCTGGGATATATCGTTGCCGGTTTCCTGGTCAGTCCCAATATGCCCTACACGGCATCGGTGGTCGATCACGCCAGCGTGCACCTCTGGGCAGACATCGGCGTGATGTTCCTGTTGTTCTCGTTGGGTCTCGACTTCTCGTTCAAGAAGATCCTGAAGATGGGTGCCTCGCCGATCATCTCCACCTGTACCATCATCTTCTTTATGTCGATGCTGGGTGTGTTGGTGGGTCAGGCTTTCCACTGGAGCAAGATGGACTGCATCTTCCTCGGCGGTATGCTGGCGATGTCATCGACGACGATCATCTATAAAGCCTTCGACGACCTGGGACTGCGACAGCAGCAGTTCGCCGGAATGGTGATGAGCGTGCTGATACTGGAGGATATCCTCGCCATTGTGATGATGGTGATGCTGAGTGCCGTCGCCAGCGGCAATGACTTGGAAGGCGGTCAGATGATTGAGGCCATCATGAAGATTGCCTTCTTCCTAATCCTCTGGCTCGTGGTGGGTATCTTTGCCATCCCGCTGTTCCTCCGTCGAGTGCGCAGTCTCATCAATAACGAGGTGCTGCTGGTGGTGTCGCTGGGACTCTGCTGTGCGATGGCTGTGTTCTCTACGAAGGTGGGCTTCAGCTCGGCTTTCGGCGCGTTTATCATGGGTAGCATTCTGGCAGAGACGGTCGAGGCAGAGCGCATCGAGAAACTGGTGGAGCCGGTGAAGAACCTCTTTGGTGCCATCTTCTTTGTGTCGGTGGGTATGCTCGTCGATCCGAAGATCCTGGTAGACTATGCCCTGCCTATCCTGTTGCTGGTGCTGACGATTCTCGTAGGTCAGGCGGTCTTCGGCACGATATCGTTTATGCTGGGTGGTGAGTCGCTGAAGTCGGCCATGCGCTGTGGATTCTCGATGGCGCAAATTGGTGAGTTCTCGTTCATCATCGCCTCGCTGGGCCTGTCGCTGGGAGTCATCAGCGATTTCCTCTATCCTGTGGTCGTGGCTGTGTCTGTCACCACCACGTTCCTTACGCCGTATATGATCCGTCTGGCTACGCCGGCATACAACAGACTCGAACGGCATCTGCCCAAGAAACTGATCCTGTCGCTGAACCATCTGTCGATGAGTCATGAGCACACACAGCAGCAGAGCAACTGGAAGCGGTTGCTGACGCAGATGACCATCAATACCATAGTCTATTCTATTCTTTCGTCGGCGGCCATCGCTTTGATGTTCACCTTCGCACTGCCCTTTATGCACACGCTGCTGCCTGGACAGGAACTGCGGCCATACGCCAATGCCATCACGGGCATCCTGACGATCATCATCATCGCACCGTTCCTGCGGGCAATGGTGATGAAGAAGAACAAAAGCGAAGAGTTCAAGGCGCTGTGGGCAGAGAGCAACCGTAACCGTCTGCCGCTGCTCTTCACCATCCTCGTGCGTGTGATTATTGCTGTGGCTTTCATCTTCTATGTGTGCAACTATCTGACGCACTTCGCCAGTGCCCTGCTGATCTGCTTTGGCATCGTCGTCGTGGTGGGCATAGTATTCTCCCGTTGGATCAAGCATCGAAGCATCACGCTCGAACGCCTCTTCATCCAGAACCTGCGTTCACGGGAGATCGAGGCACAGGTGCACGGCAAGAAGCGTCCGTTGTATGAGGGACGTCTGCTCGACCGTGATGTCCATATCGCTGACTTTGAGGTGCCTGCGGATTCACTGTGGATGGGTCAGTCGCTGAAGCAGTTGAACCTGGGACAGAAGTATGGCGTGCTGATCAGCAGTATCATGCGTGGTGGGCGACGGGTGAACATCCCTGATGGCGATTATGTCGTTTTCCCCTACGATGTGCTCCAGGCGATTGGTAGCGACGCGCAGTTCACGACATTCCGCGATGCGCTCGAAAAGGAACGCTTCGGCGAGGATCCGGATGTGGAGATGCGCGAGATGAAACTGCGTCAGCTGGTCATTGGCAGCGACAGTCCGTTCATCGGCAAGACGCTCATCGAGAGTGGCATCCGCGACCTCTACAGTTGTATGGTCGTCGGCTTGGAGGAGGGAAAGGAGAGCCTGTCCGCTTTCCGTCCGAACCGCCGCTTCCAGGAAGGAGACATCATCTGGGTGGTTGGTGAACTGGAGGCGCTCGATGCCCTAATGAAGGCGTAGACCTCCTGACTCCAGACTCCTGACTCCTGGCTCCTCAAAGATTAAACCCCGCCGTCAGTTCACAGATCCTGACAATCACCTCGACGGCCTTCTGCATCGACTGGATGCTCACAAACTCATAGGGTCCGTGGAAGTTCACGCCGCCGGCGAAGATGTTGGGGCAGGGGAGACCGCGGAATGACAGTTGGGCACCGTCTGTACCCCCACGGATGGGCTTCACCTTGGGAGCCACACCGCAGTCCTGCATGGCGTGCAGCACAAGGTCGATGACGTGCATCTGAGGGTCGATCTTCTCCTTCATATTGTAGTATTGGTCGCTCACTTCACAGGTGACCGTTCCCTCGCCGTATGTCTCGTTCATCTGCTCTGCGCACTTCTGGATCGTGCGCTTGCGGTCTTCGAAGCGTTCACGGTCGTGGTCGCGAATGATGTAGTTCAGTTTGGCGTTTTCCACGTTGGCCTGCATACCTGTCAGGTGGTAGAAACCCTGGTAGCCTTCCGTCTGCTCAGGTGTCTCTTCTGCCGGCAGCATCGCCACGAACTCTGCCGCCAGACGACAGGCATTCACCATCTTACCCTTCGCATAGCCCGGATGCACGCTTACACCTTTTATATATATCTTAGCGCTGGCAGCGTTGAAGTTCTCAAACTCCAGTTCGCCCACGTCGCCGCCGTCCATCGTATAGGCCCAGTCGCAGCCGAATTTATCCACATCGAAGTGGTGGGCGCCCATGCCGATCTCCTCGTCAGGATTGAAGGCGATGCGGATGTCGCCGTGCTTTACTTCTGGATGATCCCTCAGCCAGCACATCGCCTCGACGATCTCTGCGATGCCCGCCTTGTCGTCAGCGCCCAAGAGCGTTTGGCCGTCAGTCACGATGAGGTCTTCGCCTATATGGCTCAGCAACTCCGGGAATCGCTGTGGCGACATGATGATTTGATCTCCTTCTCTACTTACTCCTTCTCTCCTTACTCCTAACAATATCTCCGATCCGTCGTAGTTGCGCACGATCTGTGGCTTGATGTCTGCTCCTGAGCAGTCTGGGCTCGTGTCGTAATGTGAGATAAAGCCGATGGTGGGAATCGGTTGTGATGATTTGCTATCCGCCCCTTTCATGTTCGACTTCAACGTGGCATAGAGATAGCCCTTGTCGTCGAGCTCGACGTTGCTCAAGCTCTCGTGTTCCAGTTCCTTTTTCAGGTACTCCGCAAACACCAGTTGTTTGGCGGTACTCGGCACCGTCTGGCTGTCCTCAGCCGACTGCGTGTCAAACTTCGTGTAATTTAAAAATCTTTCTGTAATATCCATTGTCATTTATCATTCATCATTTATCATTCAGGCCGTAGGCCGCATTGACAGTAAGCACGGTCTTCTTCAGATGCTTCAGACTGCTGTCCGGACCAATCATGATCTCAAACTCGCCAGGCTCCAACACGTATTCGAGGCTGCTGTTGTAGAACTTCAGCAGGTCGTCGGTAATCTCAAACGTCACTTCCTTGCTCTCACCCTTCTTCAGATGGATGCGCTGGAAACCTTTCAGTTCCTTGACGGGACGAGTGATGCTGGCCACGACGTCGTGAATATAAAGCTGTACGATTTCTACGCCGTCATAGTCACCTGTGTTGGTGACCGTCACGGATGCCTTACGCCCGTCGAGGCGGATGTCGCTGTATTCGAAGTTGGTATAGCTCAGCCCGAATCCGAAGGGGAACAGCGGGTCGTTGCGCACGTCGAAGTAGTTGCTGGCGAATTTCGAGAAAGTGCTTTGGCTTTCTCCCACGGGCCTTCCTGTCGGTAAATAGTTATAGTATAGCGGCTCCTGTCCTGTGGCCTGAGGCATCGAGGTGGTAAGCTTGCCGCAGGGCACCTTGTCGCCGAAGAGCACGTCGCAGATGGCATCGCCGGCCTCACTGCCGCCGAACCAAACCTGCAGGATGGCTGGCACGTGATTGTTCTCCCATGTCAGCACCGTCGGACGGCCAGCGAAGTTCAGCACCACCAGGGGCTTGCCTAATGCGAGCAGGGCCTCTAACAGCTCCCGCTGTGTATCGAAGATCTCCAGCGTAGCACGGCTGCTGCACTCGCCGCTCATCTCTGCCGACTCTCCCATCGCGCAGACGATGACGTCGGCATCACGGGCGATCTGAAGGGCCTCACGTTTCAACTGTTCTGCATCCTTGAAAGGTGTCTGACGGTAGAATCCGCCGTCCTTCTGCAGGGTGGAGTCGCTGGTGAAGTTGCAGCCTTGTGCATAACTGACCGTCGCCTTGCCTGCCAGCGCCTTCTCCATCGCCTCTTTAAGCGTGGCATAGCGCTCGTTGGTGGCTGTTGGTGCCCAGGTGCCTGCCATGTTGATGCGGTTGTCGGCCATCGGTCCGATGAGCGCGATCTTCCCCTGCTTCTTCAGCGGCAGCACCTTTTCATTATTTAATGTTTTAATTCTTTCATTTTTCAGCAGCACGAACGATTCCGCTGCCAGCTGGCGTGCTGCCTGTCTGTGCGCTGGGGTATAGATGTCCGTATCGTGGCGCTTGGGGTCGAGGAAACGGTAGGGGTTGTCAAACAAACCTAAGATGTATTTTGCCTCGAGCACGCGACGGCAGGCCTGATCGATCTCAGCCATCGTCACCTTGCCCTCTTTCAGCGACTGTTCGAGGGTGTTGATAAAGCCTTCGGCACACATGTCCATATCCGTGCCGGCTTTCAGGGCCAGCACCGAGGCCTGTTGCAGGTCGCCCAGCCCGTGCTTCGTGATCTCAGCGATGGCGCCGTAGTCTGTCACCACGAAACCATTCCATTCCCACTGCTTGCGCAGCACGTCGTCGATAAGCCATTTGTTGGCCGTTGCGGGTATGTAGTCAACGATGTTGAACGAGGTCATCACCGATCCTGCCCCAGCCTTGGCGGCTGCCTCATAGGGCGGGAAGAACTGGTTGTACATCCTCACGTGACTCATGTCCACCGTGTTATAGTCGCGCCCTGCCTCAGCTCCGCCGTAGAGGGCATAGTGCTTCACGCAGGCCATCATGTTCTCTGGACCGTAGTTACCCTGATAACCCCTCACCAAAGCCTCAGCGATACGACTGCCCAAGAACGGATCCTCACCGTTGCCCTCTGCGATGCGGCCCCAACGGGCATCGAGGGCGATATCCACCATCGGACTGTAGGTCCAGCAGATGCCGTCGGCGGTGGCCTCCTTGGCGGCTATCCTCGCTGCCTGCTCAATGGCCTCCAGATCCCAGCTGCACGATATGCCCAGAGGGATAGGGAAGATGGTCTCGTAGCCGTGAATCACGTCCATGCCTACGAGTACGGGAATGCCCAGACGACTTCTCTTCGCGGCGTCCTGCAACTGCCGGATACCTTCCACGCCCTTCTGGTTCAGCACGGTGCCTAACTTGCCCTGCTCTATCAATGATAGCAGCGGACTGTTCTTCAACTCTCCCGTCGTGGCTGAGGTGCCAGGCAACAGGTTCATCTGTCCGAGTTTCTCCTCGACGGTCATCCTCGACATCAGCTGGTCAATAAACGCGTTCATCTTCTTCTGGTCTTGTGACGGACCGTCCTTCTGGTTTTGTGCCAGACCGTTCAGCCCGGCCAAGAGCACCAGCACTCCTAAGAATAGCCTTTTTAGTTTCATATCGATGGTCTTTTTGTCATTTATGGTGCAAAGGTACGAATAAGTGAGCGAATTGCCAAATTTATTTGGGCATTTCCGAACGTGAGTACCTTCGGCGAAGCCAAAGTTACAATTATTTTTTCATTTCCTTTGCTATTTGGGAAATAATTGCTACTTTTGTGCCTTCAAACAGAAAAGCAGATATGAAAAGGATACTCAATATGGTTTTGTGCCTGACGCTGATGATGCCGGCATTGGCAGACCGTCCGAAGATCGGACTGGCGTTGGGAGGCGGTGGTGCCAAGGGTGCCGCAGAGGTTGGCGTGCTGAAAGTGCTTGAAGAGGCTGGCATCCATGTGGATTACATCGTTGGCACCTCGATTGGCTCCATCGTGGGCGGACTCTATGCGGCAGGCTATACCGCCTCGGATCTCGAAACGATGTTCCGTACCCAGGAGTGGCTCACGCTGCTCACCGACCGCAGGGCCTCGCTGGCTAACGAACCCTATACAACCGTCGATGGCGTGACTTATGTCTTCGGCTTTCCCATTCGCGACCGTCAGTCGAAAGGGTTTGGGATGATGAAAGGCAGTCAGATCGAACACCTGCTCGACTCGATGCTGACCTTGAAGGGATGTGCGAGTTTCGATTCACTCAAGATTCCTTTCTGCTGTGTGGCTGCCGACATCCGCAGTGGCTCAGAGGTCATCCTCCGTCAGGGTGCGTTGGCTCAGGCCATGAGGGCCTCGATGGCCATCCCTGGTGTGTTCAAGCCTGTGGACAGAGATAACTGTAAACTCGTTGATGGCGGTATGCTCAACAATCTGCCTGTCGATGTATGCCGGCAGATGGGGGCAGACATCGTCATCGCCGTCGACCTGCAACAGAATGACCAGAAACCCCGCCAGCAGACGGATCTCTCGGCACTCTCCGCCCTTGCCGACCTCTTAGGCGTGGGTGGCATCCTCAACTGGATCCTGAACCGTCCTGACATCGAGAAATATATCACCAACAAACAGCAGGCCGACATCCTCATCCATCCCTATCTGCCCGACTACGATGTCACCAGCTTCGGCAACAAGATCGCAGCCCGTATGATACAGTCAGGAGCCGACGCCACGCGCCAGCTCCTGCCACAAATCCATGCTTTGGGTAACTAATAGGCATATACCAATCCGTATTTTTCGTGCAGTTGGCGGAGAGAACCGTCGGACTTCATCTGGCGGATGACATCATTTACCAGTTGTAGCAAGTCCTCCTGACCTTTGTGCATCAGCGCACCAATTTCACCGTGATTAAACGGCTCGTTTAATAGCGGAGCAGCCAGGCGCGGGTCTGCCTGCACATAGTAAGGAGCCTCTGTAATCTCTGTTATCATCACGTCAGCCTCGCCCTCTGCAATGAGCGTTGGGATTTCCTCATTCTTCTGATGGACGATGATGGTGGCGTGGGTGAGATTTGCGTTGGCGAACTTCTCATTCAGTCCGCCAGGATTCACCATCACGCGCACTTCGGGCATGTCGATATCGGCTAATGACTTGTAGTGGTTGGCATCCTCAGTACGGCAGAGGATGGTCTTGCCGTTGGCCAGATAGCCGTCGCTCATCAGCATCGTCTCGCGGCGTGCATCGGTGATAGTGATGCCCCCGATGGCGAGGTCGAAGGTCTGCGGATCAGCCTGAACGTCTGCCGAAAGGGTAGGCCATGAGGTGGGCACGAACTGCAGTCCGACACCCAATCGCCTGGCTATCTCCCCAGCCACTTCGATGCCGAAGCCCCAATAAGTCCCGTCATCTTCACGGAAAGACAACGGTCTGTAGTCGCCTGTAGTCCCCACCAGCAACATGCCACGCTCCTGGATGCGGCTGATAGTTGGCTGATTGACGATCTCCGTCGCATTATCCTCGTTCGCCGAACACGAGCAAAACGATACGGTACCGCTTAACAGCGCTATAGCCACCACCAACATAATGGCTATGGCAAAGACTATCGCCTTGACTTTGTTTCTCGATACTTTACGCCTGTGATTTTCGTTCATGTCACATACCTATTTAATATACAGTGGCAAAGGTAGCCATTTCCAATCGAATAATCGTACTTTCGCACCGATATTTAGTATAGTTTATGAAAGTAATGACTTCATGGTTAATCTGCTTGGCGCCTAGGCTGCATACAGCTTCTTCCCCAAGAAGCCGTGCATTTCATGTGAAAGGGTATATGATAACCAATTAGCATTATCAAAAAATCATAGAAATCGCATTTACCTCTACAAAATGATTGGAACAAGTCTGCTATGTTATTGATTTTAAGCGACTTTAGTGAAATTTCCATAACTTTTTTCTTCTACTTTTCTTCTACTTTACTTCTACTAACCTTCTACTAATCCTCTACTATCCCTCTACTAACTGGCTACCTTATCTCGACAAACAGGAAGCCTTGGGCACATGCTATATTCCCACTGTGGGAATGTTATGTTCCCAGGCTGGGAACGCCATATTCCCAGTATGGGAACATTTCTTCCATCTGATGGAAATCATGAATCTTGCACGTCACTTAAGGACAACACCACGCCTTCTTCCTATGTGTAGATGATTGGTAGAGGAAAGGTAGAAGGAAAGTAGATGGAAAGTAGAAGTAAAACTTCTGCTAAAATCCTTAAAAACAGCAATATACATACATTTTAGTAGAGGCAAACAAATCATTGTAGTCTTTCACCCAATAGTATGGTCTGTTACAAACACAAATCGTTTGACAGCTTCATGGTTTTGTAGAATCAGAATATCCGGTTTTGGCCTTTCCATTTTTCTATGAGGTTTAGATGTTAGTCTATGTTGTGGCCTGAAAGAGAAAGCCTCAGAAGATCAACTACAATTGACAACTATCGCCATTCTTGAAAGATACAAATAGCTAAAGCTCGGCTTCTATGAACGTTTCTATAGCAACTTCTATCCTCAGGCCATCATCAGAAGCATGAAACTCTTCCTTCAAGAACGCAATTTGGCTATCGATGCTTATTTGCGAGAATTGAGAGAGATGTTAAAGGGGAAAGACTCGTCTCAATTGACTTGTTCCAATAGAAATGATAAGATTTCTATCGAAAAAAGTTTGGAGTGAAGTAAAATCTCACAGAAAAGTTGTATCTTTGCACCAAAGTTTTGATGATATGCCAATAAATAAAAATGCTTTCATAAGATACAAGATACTGGACAAGTGTTTTAGCGACAGATACCATAAGTATTTCATTGAAGATCTTATGGAGAAAGTCAATGAGCAGTTGGAAGATGCTGGTGTTAAGCCAGTGTCTAAAAAACAGATATACGATGATATCAAGTTTATGAAGAGTGTCGATGGTTGGGAAGCGCCTATCGAATCTTGTCAATATGGCAAACGTAAGTATCTTAGATACAGTTACGATTTCTCTATTAATGAGACACCGATTACTGAGATGGAAATCGAACAACTTGAGACATTGATTACTTCTCTTTCTCGTTTGCAGGGTATTCCAATGTATGATTGGGTAGAAGAACTTTTGGGCAATTTGCGTTATAGATTCGGGTTAAGAGGAATTGATACAAACTGTATAGGTTTTGAGCAAAATCGTGATTTGCAGGGTTTGAGATACCTCGCAGACCTGATTAATTGCGTCATCAAGCGCCAGCCTGTTATCATTGACTATCATCCATTTGGTAGAGACGTATTGAAATGGACCATCCACCCTTACTATTTGAAACAATATAATAATAGGTGGTTTCTATTGGGTTTTAACTCTGAATATGAAGATCTGTCGATTGTAGCGTTGGACAGAATTGAAGGCGTGGCCCATGCAGACATTACTTTCAAGAGGAATCTTGATTTCAATTTTGATGCTTACTTCCGTGATATTATTGGAGTATCTATAGAAAAAGGTAAAGAAGTGGAGCATGTCCGATTGAAATTCTCGCCAGATCGTCTTCCTTATGTCCTTTCAAAACCTATTCACTATTCCCAAGAAATAGAGAACGAAACAGAGGGCATTATCTCTCTCGACGTGATACCAAACAAAGAACTCATCTCTGAACTTATTTGGTTCTGTGATGATGTTGAAGTGCTATCTCCTGAATCACTAAGGGAAGAAATTAAAGAGAAAATTGCAAAAATGTATCAGAATTATTTTGGTGTGAAGAATGACTGCACAACAACGCATTAATTTTGCAGCCAGAAACCAAAAACAAAAAGAAAATGAGTACAACAAACAACAACACCACAAACTACACAGTAGAGAACCTCGTAGCCAAGTATCGTGACTATGTTGATGATCATTGCCCTAAATCCTATAGTGTATGTGAAGGAAAAGACGGGAATTTGGTAGATGTATATACTCCATTACCTCCTTATTGTAATACTGGAGAACAATTGCTAATTTCCTTATATAAGGCAACCGAAGGTAATAATATCAATAAGGAAATTGAAAAAGCATTGTTGGAATATGAAAATGCTTTCTATAAAGATGCTTTGTCAGAAGACGAATATGCTTATCTCTGCATGCACTATTCCGAGACAGTTTCTTACCTATTTGCTCATAGGGACGAATGGAATGTTATGGGAAAAGAATTGAGACGTGGCATTTCAAAAGAAAGACTGAGACTCGTCCACGAGTATATTAAGCCACAGAAAGGATCTAAAATCTTTATCGCTGATCCAGAATATTGTGACCTTGCTGTTCAATTCCCCAATTGTGTGGTGGAAGGCTTCACAGGATGGAATTATAAGCATAAGGAGGTTTGGGCCATAGGTCAAATTCGTTTATTGGCAATGGGGATCGAATCAAGAATAGTACCAGGAAAGGAAGTTGATGATAAATATACTTATTCTCTACCAGAGGTTGGGAGTGTGGATTATGTAATCGTACGCGTCAATGAGAACAAGTATTTTGCTCAAACAATATTTGGAACAGAATGCACTGACATAGAGGCCCTCTATGACCTTCTTAAACCGAATGGAAAAATGCTATTCTTCTCAGAGACGGGAAATGAACTGGCTGGTACAAAGAAAAACGATTTCCTCAATTTTAGGAAAAGAATCGTTAATGATAAGTCAATATCTTCTTTAGTGAAATATGAAGACAAAGCAATTATTGGTGACGGAAAGATTAATTATATCATGCTTGATATAATAAAATCTTTGAATCAGACAGTTTCCATAATTGATGAAACAAAGTCAAACAAGAAGGTAATCCCTGCTGGAAATATTGACAGTGATATCCTTTGGCCTAGTTTCTATATGGCAAATCGACCTTCAGATTGGAAACCTTTATCTTCTATAGCAGAGCTTTTTCCAGATATTAGTCTTGCGAAATTCGTTAAAGGCAAAGGTTACGTACTTCCAGAGGAAGCCAAAGATATGTTGCTTGTTCAGCCTAATACTTTTGGAGATAGCTATAAGGATGCAAATCTGTGGCAGAAATCCGTGTGTTATGTTAATGACCCTGTTTTTGATGAAAGTGATTGGATTGATTTCCATGTAGTAAAGAAACCTTGCATACTATTAAGTGGAAATAAAGAGACTCTAAAAGCTGGCTATACGAGAAGAGTTCCGGAAAACGGATTTGCTTACATAGCAGGTTGTGCTTTAGTGCCTAAAGATGGTATTGATTTGCGATATTTAACAGCATTGCTTTTTGAGCCTGCAATTAAAAATCAGATACTTACAATCTGTGATGGTAGTGTGAGTCACTATACTATGTCATTGATACTTGACAAAATTCTCATACCAGACCATGATGAGTTGGAGCAGATGAAATTCTTAGCTGAAGCGAATTATGAGGCTTGGGGGGCTACACAGGAAGAGATGAAAAAGGAGCACGAAAACTATACCAAAGCTGTGAGAATGCGCAAACATTCTTTGTCACAGTCAGTTTTAGCAATGAAATCAACATTCTCGGCATTGAACAAGTATCGCGTCCGTAATAATGGTTTGATAAAGGATAATGATGCAATATCTCCAGTAGCAGAAATAACTGCAGGTGATACTTTTGAATTGTTATTGAAAGATTTAGATGATTTGGGAATAAAGGTTGACCATATCGCAGATGTTGAGTATACATTTAATAATCCAGAGTGGATTGATCCTGAAAAATATATAGAAGATTATGTCGCAAAGAACCAAAATGGTTGGCTTACCTTTAAACCAGTATTAGCATGGTCTCATGGTAATAATGTAGCAAAGGATAAGATGATAGATATTACTAGTGGGAAGATAATAGAAAAAGGAAATACAATTAATACATTCCTTTTCCCCAAAGACGCATTAGATAAAATATTCAATAATATTGTTTCTAATGCTAAGGCATATGGCTTTACGGACAATCAAAGAAGGGATTATATATTACGGTTTTCATGGCATTATGATGGCATAGCCTTAGCTCTTATAATAGAAAATAATGGCACGCCTATTCCGTCAGACAGAGATACAGCATCACTTCTGGAATACGGAGTTTCATCGGCACTTAACAAAGATGGTCATAATGGTATAGGATGCAGTGAGATTCGAGAAATCATGAGTGAATATAATGGAAATGTTAGAATCGTTTCTTCTCCGGATGAGCATTTCACCGTGAAGTATGTTCTTACTTTTGAGCGTTGTAATTGCATAGAAGTTCAATCACTTAAAATAATAAAGGATGAGAAAAAGTAATTCAAATTTGGTACAAGTGCTATGGGTTGAGGATGATCCAGAGTTAATCCAACCATTTCGTCTCCCTATGGATGCTGCAAACTACGGTTTACAATTAGTTAGTTATCCTTGTTGGGA
>JAEEGI010015331.1_pt1 | contig 15967 bp, 3 predicted proteins | sample 8958751 | NCBI WGS metagenome assembly JAEEGI01 (sample SAMN16246545, study PRJNA631951) | gut metagenome | biome: gut microbiome; feature: rumen; material: KS-attached | host: Bos | place: Iran: Karaj | collected 2018-10
TTGATTGTCTTCGTGCCCGGGAACTCGTAGTAGCCGTGGCTGTCCGTCGAGGACGGCAGCGGGTTGCCGCGCCAGGTGTAGCTGGAGAACTCGCTTTCGCAGATCGTGTCCTTGTGAATCTCCTCGACGATGAGCACGATGGTGGTGATGCTGTCGCAGCCGTTGCTGCCCGGCACCGTGTCTCGGTATGTCATCACGCCGGAGGAGACGACATGGAAGTCGTGACCTGCGAGCGTGTGGTCGAACGGGGTGCTGACAAAGAGCGTGTCGCCATAGACGGTGTCTCGCAGCACGGTGTGGTAGTCCACATGGAGGTTGACGATGCTGTCGCAACCGTTGACGGTCTTCATTCTCAGCTGGAAGTCACCGTTGGCGGCATCGACCGTCACCACCTCCACGCTGGAGGAAGAAGAGCTCACCGTCACTCCGGAGGCGGTGGTCGTGATGGTCACGTGCTCGTTCCCGCTGTAGGTCTGCGTGTGGGTCTCCTCGTAGAGGCAGATGTCGACCGCATCGCTACTCGTGTATTCGGGGTTCACCGTCAGCAGCAGGTAGGATACCGTGTCAACGGTTATGCCGTTGATTGTCTTCGTGCCCGGGAACTCGTAGTAGCCGTGGCTGTCCGTCGAGGACGGCAGCGGGTTGCCGCGCCAGGTGTAGCTGGAGAACTCGCTTTCGCAGATCGTGTCCTTGTGAATCTCCTCGATGATGAGCACAATCGTGGTGATGCTGTCGCAGCCGTTGCTGCCCGATACCGTATCCAGGTAGGTCATCACGCCGGAGGAGACCACGTGGAAATCGTGGTTGGAGAACGTGTGGTCGAACGGGGTCCCGGCATAGACCGTGTCGCCATAGACCGTGTCGCGCTCCACGATATGGTAGTCCACATGCAGGTTCACGATGCTGTCGCAACCGTTCACCGTCTTCATCTTCAGCTGGAAGTTCCCATTGGCCGCGTCGCTGGCGTCTATCACCACCGTCTCGGAGGAGGAGGTCACTGTCACGCCGGAGGCGGTCGTCGTGATGGTCACGTGCTCGTTCCCGCTGTAGGTCTGCGTATGGGTCTCCTCGTAGAGGCAGATGTCGATTGCATCGCTACTCGTGTATTCGGGGTTCACCGTCAGTAACAGGTAGGATACCGTATCCACGGACGTGCCGTTGATGGTCTTCGTGCCCGGGAACTCGTAGTAGCCGTTGGCATTGGTGTCTGCCGGCAGGTCCACGCCCTGCCACTGGTAGGTGGTCAGTTCACTCTCGCAGATGGTATCCTTGTGCAGTTCCTCGATGATGAGCACGATCGTGGTGATGCTGTCGCAGCCGTTGCTGCCCGTCACCGTGTCCAGGTAGGTCATCACACCGGATCCGGTGACGTGGAAGTCGTGGTTGGAGAACGTGTGGTCGAACGGGGTCCCGGCATAGACCGTGTCGCCATAGACCGTGTCGCGCTCCACGACGTGGTAGTCCACGTGCAGGTTCACGATGCTGTCGCAGCCATTCACCGTCTTCATCTTCAGGAGGAAGTTGCCGTTGGCCGCGTCGGTAGCGTCTATCACCACCGACTCGGAGGAAGAGGTCACCGTCACACCCGTGGCCGTCGTCGTGATGGTCACAAACTCGTTCTTGCTGTAGGTCTGCGTGTGCGTCTCCTCGTAGAGGCAGATGTCGATCGCATCGCTTTCCGTGTATTCGGGGTTCACCGTCAGCAGCAGGTAGGATACCGTGTCAACGGTTATGCCATTGACGGTTTTCGTGCCCGGAAACTCGTAGTAGCCGTGGCTGTCCGTCGCGGACGGCAGCGGGTTGCTGCGCCAGGTGTAGGTAGAAAACTCGCTCTCACAGATCGTGTCCTTGTTCAGCGGATTTGCAATCAGCATGTATGTCGTGATGCTGTCGCAACCATTGCTGCCAGAAACGGTGTCGATGAAGGTGTTTACTCCAGACTCTAAGATATGGAAAGTCTTGTCGGCAAATTCGACAGGATTGGAGCAGACATGGAATCGGATGTCACTTCTATAGGAGGTTCGGAGGCCTTCTGAAGCGGGCTTCCATTTGGTTGAGTTGTTATTATAGTACAAACATTTGGAACCAGAGGCACTTGTTTGATAAAAACGATAGGAATATCCGTCATAGTTGCCTGACTCATCGAGCATCATCACAATCAGATTGTCGCTATCGTTGTAATCAAACATGTTATTGAGGATAAAGGAGTTCCATCCTTGACTGCAGTTCAGGTCTCCGGAATAGACCAAGGTCATGTCGGACGGGTCAACCCAGTCCGTTGTGCTGGAGAAAGAGGATTTGTCCGTATGGCCCAAGTAGATTTTCACATTGTTCTTCTTTGTCATAGCGGTTGTAGAATAATATCTGAATGAGATTTCACTGATAAGACCCGCGGGACCGATTTCCTCTGGGGTGAAAATCTGTTGGGAACAGGAATAGTTGTAGTAATTGCTGACAGGAATGTAATAGCTGGTACTACTCGTATTGCTGATAGTGGGGTCAGAACAGATTACAAAATCGTCTTCAAAGGGTATGTTGTTGTAAAGTGTGTCACGCTGAATAACAACACGGTCAAAATGTACGAAGATGACACTGTCACACCCCTTGCTGGTTTTCATTTTGAATGCAAAGTCGCCATTGGCAGCATCAATCGTGTCCACCTCCACTCCTGGCACGGAGTTGGTTATCGTCATGTAGGATTCGGTCATGGAGATGGTGATGTCTGCACCGTTTATTTCATACGTGGTCAGCGTAGGTTCCCCATAAAAGCATAGTCCTACAGTGTCAGTGCCACGGTAGGTCGGGTTAATGGTCAGCTTGAGATAAGAGATTGTGTCAATCTCAACACTATTGATGGTCTTCTTGCCGGGAAACTCGTAGTAGCCGTAAGCGTCTGTGGCCACACCTGAAATGCAGTGGTCTTTACCGTTATAGTTCCAACAATAGGGTCCAACATTATCCACCCAGGTATGCTCCGCCGTATAAGTGCTGTCGCAGATTTCTTCTTCGTGCGGCTTTTCCACGATGAGGTGGCGAACGATAATACTGTCACAGCCTGTGCTTCCGACAAGAGTGTCTATAAATGTGTAAATGCCGGATTCTTTTACAACAAATGTATTGCCTGCAAATGTTGTGGCGGTGTCTTGGGAACAGATGTTGAAACGGATATCATTTCGATAGTTGTAACGGGCTCCTGAATAGGTCATATTCCAAGGAACAGAACTTTGGAAGTAAATGCATGTATTACTGGGAGATTTTGACGTATAGAATTTATATGAAGAGCCGTCTGCGTTGCCGGACTCATCCAACACCATCACCATCAGGTTGTCCGTACCATTGTATTCAAACGAATTGGCAAGAGCAAACTCGTTCCAGCCGCTGACACAGTTCAAATCCCCCCAATAAACCAATGTCATAGCGAAAGGGGACATCCAATCGTTATCACTTGTGAACGAGGATCGGTTCGTGTGTGCCAAATAGATTTCGACATTGTTCTTGCTGCTCATTCCAGATGAATACGCATAGTTAAAGGCAATGGAGTTGATGGTTCCGGCCTTCCCGATTTCCGAGGGGGTATAGATTTGTTGTGAGCAGGAATAATCGTGGTATTCGCTCACGGGAATAAGGTATGAGGAGGTACTTTGCTGGCTGACCGTGCGGTCGGTACAAACTGTAGCTGTAGTGGAAATTGTGTCATACAGCAAATCCTTATAGAGGGTGTCACGCTTGACTTCGAAGATGTTCAGTGTCAGGTTAACCACCGAGTCGCAGCCGTGTACGGAGGTGCGGTGGAAAACGTAGGTGCCTTGCATAGGTGTCCCTTCCTCGAAAATGGTGTCGCGCCAGGTGTATGGTAGTTCGTTTGAACAGATATCCACCGACAAGTCCAAGGGAACAGCCAGATTCTTCACCCAAACAGAATCTATGGTCTTGCATCCGAGCGCATTAGTAGCCTGTACGTAATAGCGTTCCTGGTATGGTGGTGCCGAAACATTAGGGGTCACGGTGACGGCAGATTCGTGCAACAATGTGTCAGATTCACCCCGCCACCATACATAAGAGCAGGGGGAGTTGTCTGTGATACGGATGTCATCAATCAGCACTCGACTCTCGGCCTGAGCATTGCCTGGTGCCTTACTGGATAGGGTTTGGAGTCTGATCGTGGATGAGGCGGTAGCGGCAGGGAGGTTGACAACGAAAGGCTCATAGCCGTGATTATCCCTGTTGGCAGGAATAATCAACGTATCAACAGGGACATCGTCCACCAAAACCCGCAATTGAGCGTCGTATGCGTCATCAGGGTTGCTGGTGTTGTAATAGCCTTTGCACATCAACGTCAGCGTGTAATTGTAGGATAGATCCAAGGGCTTTGTGGTGATATACCCTGTATAATAGCTGCTGGTTCCCAGCATGATTGCAGTGGTACCTACCGGATAAATTTTATAGTTTGTGTTTGAAATGATGTCTGTCATATCAGCCATCTGTGCGGCGATGTTGGTGCTTGCACTTCCTGTTATTCTGTTAAAGCCTTCATGGATTGTCGGCCTGAAAATGTTTGTACAATTCATACTGGTAGCCGACAGTGTGACAGAAGCACCCTCACAGGCTCCCACATACGAATCCGTGATTATTTCAGGCAAGGGCATAGCGGTTAGATTCAGCTGATAGACACTGTCACAGGAACAGCCAATGGTGGACAGGGAGTCGTAGTATATGCCGGATTCATATAATTTTTTTCCTCGCCATGTATAAGGGGTGTCGGACATACAAAAATTATCGGTTTCTTCAAACAGGTAGGAGGGATTTACTCTCAGCATGAGCGTGATGATACTGTCGCAGCCGAACTGGGACTGCAAGGTCACACGCACGGGCTGGAAGTCGTGGGAGGATGTGATGTCCAAATTTCGGAAAATCGGGTTCACCGCTGAAGTGTATGGAAGCGGCGACGAACAGACGGTTTCGTACAGGGTGTCCTTGTCGTATGTCTCGTGGACGGTCACCGTACCCGTGAGGGGAAAGGTGTCCTTTTCAAATACCACTACGGCATCGAATGTTGTGGTCACCGTTGGACTCACTTCATAGCTTTTGGTCTTGATACCATTGGCCTGAAACGGTTCCACCCAGTAAGCCTCGGCTTCATCACCGAAGTCACGGACAGGGCGAATGTATTTTTTCGTTGCTCCACGATTTCTTTCGGCCATTTCTTTTAATTCGTCCAGTGTCATCGATGACCCTATATTCCACCATGTAAAAGAATGTTCCTTGCCAGTGACATCAAGGTTAAAGAAGTAATTTTTACCCAGGTAACTAGTCGACCAATAAGCCTCTTGTGGGGTTGATGTCGTAGGATTATCATAAAGAGAACAAACTTTAACATTAATAATGCTACCTCCGTATTGTTCAAAAGTGCTTTTCGTCAGAGGAGTAAGAGCATAGATCATTTCAAGTTGGGTGATGTCAGGAATATACCATCCGTTAAAAACCCCGTATTCTCTGTCCACAGCTTCTGCAGCGGGCGACTTTCCCGATTCCAACAAAAGTCGGGTGTTTTCTTTCCCAAACCCAGTCTTACGATCAGGATGTTGCGAATCATCATCTGGCCTAACTGCATGTGATGCAGGAATCGGGGAGGGTTCTGAAACACACAGAGCGTATTTTTGGTCCAAATCGTTTAAAGCCACAACCCAGCCTTTTTTTCCGTTTTCCGGGTTGACATAGCATACAACACCCTTTGTTCCATCTGGGAACACATACAAATCTCCCACATGATAAGTTTGTGCAGATACCCTTCCTGTTAGAGTGATTAAGGTCAGCACGGTCAATACAACACAACAGAGTGAAAATATTTTATTTCGTTTCATATCTTTACGTTATATTATCAAATAAATTGCTATATATGAATTAAAAAGCTATGATAGGTCGTGCATTATACGAATCCATGGAATAATTCTTATCCCGACAAAGAAAGACCAAACCATCTTGCGAGCTTAAAAGGAAGGCTTTAGTTGAGTTATATTCAGTGGAAGTCCACCCCCCACACAGGTTGCTAAAAATGTCAACAGTGTATCTTGCCCGTAGTTTTCCTAAAGTAGCATCTATCCAAGAGCGAACTTGCCTAAGCAAAACCCATTCACCAGCTGCAGCCAAGTACCATCCTTTGTGTTCAGTTCCAACGGTGCCTGTGATGTGATCATAATAATAACAGAAATAGGCTGCCGGTGCATTCTCCTGGAATCCGCCAGGCAAAACCTCGGCATGCTCTTTAATAGAGAGGGTATTCTCCATACCATTCATATCGAAGATAGGATGATTTGTAATATCCGTCTGATTTTGGCCATAAAACCTAGAGGTCCATTGACCATTGGATGTGGCCCATTTGATATATCTGTCAGAAAATTTCCTCAAGGAAACAGCTAAGCCATGGAAACCAGTAGAATCCACGTAAAACACCACACCCTTGGCCACCTTGTCACTGGCAAGAAAAGAATCCACCTTCATAAAGCTGCCGTCGTCGCACCAAACATCGCCGATAGCGATAGCAGGGGGAATCAGGTCGTCATGGAAACTGATATCTGGGGTGGTCACGCTTATACCAATTCGGGTGGTGTCACCTCGGCAGATTTCGTTGTAGGAAGTGTCCACCTGCAGCACAATAAAGTCGAGGATGTCAAGGCTGTCGCATCCGTCGGGTAGTCTGCTGCGCTTGGAATACCGGCCGGTTTCCGTGTAGGTTTTGCCATCAACAGGCCACACATATCCTCCGTTGTCATTCAGGATGAAATTGGTGATGACCACGGTGGTGTCGTGGTGTGCTGGCGGGTTCACAGTGAGAATGAAGGTCACGGTAGAGTCGCAGCCGTGGATATCCCTGTCGGGGACTGTAACCGTATAAGAGTAAATGCCTGCCTTTCGCAGGTTGTTATTCAATTGGGATAATTGGGGCACCACATTCGGCACAACGTGGTAAGGATCGTCGTATGTATTGACTTGGCTTTGGCACACTTCATCGCGCAATGTCACTACATTCTTCTTCCATACGTCTGCTATAGACATGCCAGGCTGATGTTCCACAATGGCACTCCAGCCAGCAGCGGTCTTCATACCGGGGATGAAGTAGAGGGTGAGGGCGTTCCCGCGGGAGGTCACCATTCCCGGATTCGGGCTGCCGGCTGTGAGGTTGTAAAGTATAGAGTCTGTATGCAGGACATTGCCACTGATGATCACCAAATGCGAGGTCTCCGAAAGGTCGAGCTCCTCGAAATGGATGGTCACGGGCTTGCCATCGCTGGTGGTGTAGGTGTGGTGATAGGTCTGCTCCACCGTGTAGTTGCCATCCGCACCACCGTCGTCATACAGGCGGAACACCTTGCCACAGGGAATGGTGGTACTACCGTCGGAAATCTCCACCACATTCGTCGGAATACCGTTGACGGTGGGACAGTAACCGTCCTTTTCCACTCGGAAGAAGACTTCGGCATGATGAGTCAGTGCCAACGTGTCGTAATACGAATAATCTGCGCCGGATGGCGTCAGGGTCTCCGTTTTCAGCAGATGAGTCAGCTCGTAATCGCTGTACCAGCTGATGGTGTAGGGCCTTTCCAAGGTGGAGCGGGCGAAAAAGCGGGCATCACTGCCAAAGCAGACCGTATCCTTGGATCCGATCAGCGTGCAGACATCCACAATGTTTGTCTTCATTTTTATGTAGATAGTGTCATGTTCGTCGGCCCGTGTATAGTCGCAGTTGCCGTCGTTGATGCTCAATGGATAGATTTTGGCATCCGTGAACGTGATGTAGTCGTCTGTGACCGCCGTGCCGGACGCGGTGGAGTAATTTCTGGTTTCCACACCAAGGGCGTTCTCAAAGGCGATGGTGAAGGTTATGGGGTCATTGGTGGGGCTCACGGGCGTGAAGCTGAGGTGTGCCTCCTCACCGGGGCAGAGCGTGTCGTTCTGCGACAGCGTTATCCAGGGAGCTTGGGACACGTGCAGATGCACACTGTCCACGAGGCTGTCCCGGCAACCGCTATTGCGGATAATCACCTTATACCAGCCGTCTTCGGAGCCACGGGGAATAAAGATGTAGGGTGCCGACACCGTGTCGATCAGCTGGTTGGCAGGATTGTACCACTCGTATTTCAGGATAGAGGCAATCTCTAAGGCGTGGACCTGAATGGTAGAACCCTCACAGGTGGTCATGACGGTGAGCCCGTCATCGAACCAGAGTTTCTGGAGGCTTGCCATGGTGCGGGGATAGAAGTTAACGTGGAAGTAGGCCCCACAGGCATCCTCAATCCGGCATGACATCTCGTGCCGGGAGTCCATCGCCTTGTTGGCAAAAATGGCAGGCTGGTCGTTGTCGCTTATGACGATGGTCTCTATGACGTTGCCTTGAATGTCTGCCTGGTCATAGAGTGTGTAGGTGTATGGCGGAGTGCCGTTGGATCCTTTGACGTATGCGGTACCTTCGGTGCTGTTGGAGTCGCACAGATAGGCGTAGGCGTATTCGAACTCCACAGTGGGTCCTCCATAGTAGATGGTATCGTAATGGGAGGGTACGCTACAGAGCTCTAACGAAGTGCTGGGGGCCATCTTCACCACAAACTCGCCGGGCATGGAGACACGGATGGGCTGACTCAGCGCGTGTTGCGTACCATCGTAGCCACCCACCGGTCCGTCGATAATCTGGAAGTAGGTGGGCAGAGGGTCCGTCTCCACGGGAAGCGGGAGGCCAGTCTCCACGGAAGTGTTGCGCCGCTCGCGGGCAAACCTGCCCTGCGAGTAGGTGAAGTATCTGTCGGTACACTGCTGCGTCTCGGTAAACTGGGGTTCCTCAACGATTTTGGTGCTATACACATCGGGGAAGCTTATATTCTGCCGAAGGTTGTAGGTATCGCAGGGGGTCATCACTTTGAACCAGTAGGGGCCTGACGGCATACCATAATCGCTTATGGACATGGAGAGGCCATTGTAACCACCTGATATAGTGGCAAAGTTCTCGAAGTTTTCGCGGGTTATCCTCCAGTTGTGAGAAGCCGAACTATAGACGGCTGTGAAGTTGTATCGGTTACCGTAAGGGCTCTTCTCCAAAACAATAGTGGTGCCGTCGGGGTCCACGTCGGAGTGGGAATGCTCGCTCACGCCCACCGTACCTTTGACGTTGCAGCAGTGGTCTCCTTCCGTGTGGTACATCTCCCAGCTCGGGACCTGCATAACATGGTCGTACCAGTAGGGCAGGTAGTCGAAGCGGGTATAGACCTCACACCCGTGGGCATCCACCAACGTCCTACGGATGGGCAGCCTCAGTGGGTTAGAATAGGTGTGGTCCCGGAACGAACCGTATTTGGCCTCCACATCCGTATCGTAAAGCCTTGAGGGGGAACTGATATCGGGAACGGTGTCCTTCTTGATGGTGTCGTTGCGTTCTGTGTCATAGTATATCCAGGTCAGCGGGTGGGTGTAGTGGTGGCGGTAGTAAGCATCGTCCTCATATCTGTTGCCATAGGTGGGGTTGTAGTATTTATACTTAATTTCATAGTACCTGCGGTGCCCCCAGTAGAGGTCTTCACAGGTGTGTGACACGTCATCGGTACTGTCGATGATGTCCGTGGAGTCCCTGAGAAAATAGGCCCCATTGGGTTTGTAGAGGTGGAAGGTACGGGATACGATAGTGTCCCCACACAAGCTGCGTTTATACTCTAATTTGATGTTCTTGGACCAGATGTCGCAGTATTTGTTCGCAAATGCCACCGTATCTGTAAGCAGGACGCTGAAGCCGCTCGACACCAGCGGGAAGGGTTTCCAGTCGCTGGAGGGGGCCCCGTCGTATGTGAATCTGTATTGCGCAATCAGAGGCAGGAAGGCGGAGTAATAGGAGTAGTCTCGGTCCAGCGTCGCGCTGATCTTCACCACATTGCTGTCCTGCATGTTGCCGGAGGAGGCATAGACACCCACATGGTCGAGCAGCGGGAAATCGACCACCTCCACCACTTGTCTGGTGCGCGGGAGGCCGTAGTTGCAGCCGTCAACCACGTAGAAGTCCCAGTCGCCGGCGGGCAGCGAGTCGAAGGTGTAGTAGTCCTTGTAGTCGTAACGTGTCTCATCCGTACCGGAATATTGCGGCTCGATAATGGTGTCGGCCCGCAAGATGTCCGTAGTGCCATGCCGTACAACGGTGACATAATAGGGGAGCCTGCCGTTCTCTATCTTGAGCTGTATACGGCCCGTGTTCTTACACTCCAAGGTGGGGTGTTTCCCGAATCCGTCCATCGTGTTAGCAGTCACGTAGAGTGACGAGGCCGAAGGTTTCGTGTAGGTTGTGGGGATGGTGAGCACCGTTTGGGTGTCCACCTTCACATACGATCCGCCGCTGCCACAGATGCCCTCCAGACCTATTGTGTAGGTGCCGTAGTCGATGGTCAGCGTGTCCCAACCGTTTTGCGCCGCCATGACGGCATTCGTCAGGTAAATTCCGGAGTAGTGCTTGGTGGTGTCTCCCTCCTCGATGTAATATGCGCGCACATCGGAAAGGTCTGCGGGCATGGTGGTCAGCACATTACCTGAACCGTCCGTGAGCGCGTAGGCCACCTTGCCGTTGTTGTAGCAGGTGGCAGGGATTACCTCGAACTTGACCTTGAAGGTGCAATCCTGCGCTAATGCCATGTTCAGCATAATCAGCATGGCTCCAAAAATCATAGAAATCTTTTTCATCTTTATTAGGACATTTTTGTTTTTACTATATTACTGGTGCGTTAAAATTTGACAATTTAGAATAAAGTTAGTTCTTTGACATTTTGATTGAAATTCAGGTGACTTTGTTTCTCCTCGGGAGCTGTTAAAGTTCATTCAAGTCGGTTTTCTCGAACAAGGAGACGCTTACTAGTGTCGCGATTTCCGTGATAGATATCCAAGTTCTTCATAGATCCGATAATCCCTTTTCTCGTTCGCCCTGGACAAAGTTGTATGGTCAACCGTGTTGCCGAACCCCATGTGGTAGAGGCTTGATTCGTGTGCCGCTAAGCACAGGCAGATGTCCCGTAAAGAGTCGCATGGAGATAACTGACCGAACAGAAGATGCAACAACTGGTTATGGCAAGTCAGCTCACGCACTCGGTGATCTCCGTTGTATTTCCTGACGAATTTCTTGAATGAGGTCATCTTCAGAAAGTCAACTATCTGGGAGAAAACATACTTACCTGAGTTCATTTTTACAGAAATTAATCTGTAAAATCACCGTCAAAATGGCCATAGAAAGACTGTGCGGCATCCGTCGACCAACCGATGGGTACCCATTCTTCCCAAGAAGCTTCCTTCACACCGTTGCACAGGCCCACATTGCCCGCATTTATCACAATGTCCGCGGTCAGCTTGAAATAGGTGCCCGCGCCGCCACTCTGGATACCGACAGCATCCGTGATGCCCGTACCCACCGTGTCGAGGATGTAGGTGCCGTTGTGGAAGTAGAACGAAACATTGTCGCTGTTGGCGGTTGTCTTATTGACACCGTTGCGGAAGGCCTTCAGTTCTTCCGGGTTCTCAATGAGGAACGGATGCGATTCCGTACCGTTTTCTTGTGCATGCATACGAGCCGCCGGCAGAAGCAACAGCAACAATGCAACGATTAAAGTTGACAGTTGACAATGGACAACTGGTAATTTAGAGTTGAGACTGAAAAAGTTTCCCCGTTTCAATCTCACCTTCAGTAATTGGTCAAAATGTTTCATGTATATATTTTAATTTAATAGAATTTTCGAGCCTGCAAAATTAAATTTTAAAGTATTTCTATGCTATATGGGGCATAAATCGTCAATCAAAGGACACGAATCACCAATCGACCCCCATTGCAAATGAGGCATTTACACAAAATGTCAATACAGAAATAGCACAAATTGTATAGCTATTGACATGCTTAAAATCCACTTTTTCTGACAACAAGGCACAAAAGAGGATGGTAAGTTTCAATTTTAACAAAAAAAATTACATAGGAATCACCTATCCGTGATGCCTACATTTTCGATTCACTGATTTGCTGACGATAGAAGCTGGGTGAGATATCAAACTTACGCTTGAACTCGCGGCTGAAGACGGAAAGGCTTGAGAAACCTGCTGCTGTAGCCACATCACTGACACTCATTTCAGCATGATCGGTAAGCAGCCGACTGGCATACTCCAGTCGCAGTTCGCGTACAAAGTCGGGCAGCGAGTTATGCTCGCTGCCATGGGCAAAGGCGGCACCGATACGCCGTTCTGAAACATTGAACCGGTCCATCAACATTTGCCGTCCAAAGTTCGGGTTGGTGAAAAGTTGTTCTTGACGTATAGCTTCGCTGAGAAACTTGAATAGCTGCTCATTGGAGAGTTTATCAAGATTTTTTATTTCTACACGGCGAGTGCTTAGTTTAGCCTTTGTTGCAGTTTCAACTTTCGCTATAGTAGCTGTCGATGTTGCCACTAACGCTTCGTCTTCAGCAGTCAAATTCTGAGCATCATTTTTATACCGTACAGTTTCAGCAATCTGCTCTACCAACACACGATTCTTGCACTTGATTTTGCGATACAATATCCACAACAAGACAATAGTGCCTATTGCAATCAGAAACAGGGTAAAGCCCACAATGACCATATACATTCTGTTTTGCGCCCTTCGCTGTTCATTTTCCGCTTTCAACTGCTCTTCATGCAGCTGGTATCTTGTGGAAATATCGTATGCGCGGCTTTTGAGCAGACGGTCGTTGAGTTGCTGTTTCACTTGGTCATATCGGTGCAGATAAGCATTTGCAATGCGATGGTTCCCTTGTGCTTCAGCCTCTTTGGCCCAGCCCAGCAGCATATCCGCATACTCGTTGTTCAGCGTGTCTGTCCCCATCTTCTGGGCCATTTCAGCATATATTTCGTCCATTTTGTCATAGTCGCCTAAAAGACAGTATGTTGGCACTACCGACTTACGGCCAATATAGCTCTGGCCATAGTAGTTTTGTTCGAAAAAAGCCAGATAATGCCTTGCCGAGTCAGTCTTACCCGACTTCGCGTATAAATTTGCTATGCAGCTGTATATTTGAGCAATATAGAAGTCACAGTATTGCTGAATCTCTTCTTCGTTTTTCTGAAAACGAAAGGAGTCATCCGCGTAATCAGCATAATGCTCACGGTAGTCATCGAGTATTTCTTTGGCATGCTGGGCCACTGAGACGGTCTCCTCAAGTCTACCCAAATAATTAAGTATAAGTGCTTTACGTTTAAGAGCAACGACACAGGCATCCATTTTGTCAATGCTACGCTGTCCGTCAAGTTTAGCAATGATATGATTGATTTTGGCGAGGCCTTTCTCTTCCTCGCCGAGTTGCGCATGGGCGAAGGCTATTTCGGCTTCGGTACGCAAAGCTTCCGTCTCGTGTCCCAGTTCGCGACAGCATTCCACTTTCAAAGCACCCCAGTGTAACAATAGTTCCAAATGCTGTCGTTTGTAGGCAATGTTGAGGAGCAGGTCATACACCTTCTCGCGTGTAGCTTTGTTTTCTGTATAGCTGCTATTCAACAGTCCAAGCAGAAGCGTTTGAGCGGAGTCCAACCGCTCATCGGCCAGCGACTGGCTAAACACCTTGGCCCTCAACATCTGAGCAAGATCATAGTCGATATTGTCCAAGAGCAAGGCCGAATCGATAATGGTCAGTGCACGTTCTGGCTCGTAGGCATAGACATTCATGGCTGCCTCGGCGGTATAGGCTGTGTCGTTCGCCTGAGGTTTGTGGTCCGCCACTTGGTCATTACCGCCCGAACAGGAACACATCAAAATTGTTAGTGCAATGCATAAAACTGCAACTCCAGGGTTTCTACTTTGTATTAGGAACATCTTGCACTTTTTTTAATGTTTCATGCGAATTTATTTATTTTGTAGAATTTTTCAAGCTTACAAAATTAAAATTTAAAACATTCCCCTACAATAGGGGACATAAATTGTCAATCAAAAGACATAAATGAATAATTAATCCCCATTGTAAATAAGCCATTTACACAAAATATCAACACAGAAAAAAGCACAGATTATACAGCTATCGACGTTCTTAACATCCACTTTTTTCTTATTTCAAGACACAAAGAAGACGATAAGTTTCAATTTTAACAGAAAAAAATGACACAGGATATATGAACCTGTCCATCAGCATTTGCCGTCCAAAGTTCAGTTTGGTGAAAAGCCGTTCCTGACGGACAGCTTCCCTGAGAAAGAGGATTAGAGGATTTTTGGATTACAGGATGAAAGGATGAAAGGATTACAGGATTACAGGATGAAGGGATTACAGGATTACAGGATGAAAGGATGAAAGGATTACAGGATGAAAGGGTTAGGAAGGTTAGAAGGGTTAGTTTTGAATTTTGAATTTTGGATTCAAAAAAAAACGGGGCGGCGAACCGTCCCGTTTTCATTTACCATATTTTCAATTAACAAATTTGCTAATTTACTAATTTGCTAATTTTAGTGTTCATCCCAAATACATCTGATGCTGTAGCCACTGCAACGAGAATCTGATGAAAGAATAATCTTCTCACAAATGTAGTCAATCATTGCACCGGTAGCCATATCATAGACCGGATGACAGGTCCAATAGTAGGCATTACCCATGATGTTTTCGTATCTACCGCTAGTACAGCTGTACTTACCGCCAGGCAGTGAGTTGAAGCCTGTTGCGTTGGTATTATTAGCACCATCAATCCAGTAGCTGGTTGATCTCAGATCTTCGGAAGGATAGATATTCAACTCTTCGTATTCAACGTCTGATGGCAGATACCAGCCGTCAGGACAGATACCCTGGATACGATGACCCATGTTGTAAGCTCTCTCAACAGAGTCAACAGAACCGTATCTTCCAGTATCGGCAGCAGCGTACCAGTTGTACAGATGACCGAAGATTCTCACATTCTCATTAGTGTTAGGATACTCGTATGAGTAGTAATCCATAACATCCTCGATCTGACGACCATCGCTGTACTTCGTTGATTTCAGGTTCGTAGTTGTCCAGCACTTGCAACCGCTACCCAGACGTACTGAATGATAAACTGTATCCTCGTAGTCAACAGCGTCAGGACAGGGCTGGAAGCTAACCTTGATAATCTGGTCGCAAGTCAAGCTGAAGCCGCAGCTGTCAGTGATGGTCCAGGTCACTGTGGTTTCGCCCACCTCGTAGATGCTGTCAGCGGGAGCATTGTTCGTAATCACAAACTCATCGTCGTTCAGAGTAGTATGGTTATCCACAACCGGTACACCGATATAAGCCAGCTTCAGGTTACAGCCACCATGTCTGATCACGGTGTCGATATTAGCCGGGCAGGTGAAGTCCATATTACCAGCGGCGCTGATAGCCGGACGGACGTAGATGTTCTGAGTCTGTTCTGAATATTTGTCGCACAAGTCGGTCACACGCCATACACGGTGGATTACACGTCTCTCGTTGTCAGCACCAATAGTGTCAGCATCGTGGAATGTAACCACCAGCTGGCTCGGGTCGGTGCAGTTGTCGCTGAAGCTAGCTGCATCGGGTTCACCAGTTACACTAATAGAAGCATCAATTTCTCCAGCTGCGTCACGGCAGATAGTGATGTCATCAGGACGTGTGAAGGTCGGCTTCATTGTGTCGAGCACAGTGATTACCTGTACGGAGTCGCTCACGGAGACGTTGCCGCAGGCATCAACAACCTTCCAGATTCTCTTGAAGCTGTATGAGCTTGGACATGTGCTGCTGAACTCGTCGTTGCGATAGGTCACAACAAGGTCGGTAGCTTCAGTGCAGTTATCCCACAAAGCTGTCGGAACACCGATAGAGGTCGTTGTTGTATCAGCCTCGCAGAGGTCGTTCTTGTACAGTGTTGTGTCAGCAGGTTTCGTGAAGGTCGGTTTCATTGTGTCGAGCACAGTGATTACCTGTACAGAGTCGCTCACGGAGACGTTACCGCAGGCATCAACAACCTTCCAGATTCT
>JAEEGI010015333.1_pt1 | contig 15965 bp, 10 predicted proteins | sample 8958751 | NCBI WGS metagenome assembly JAEEGI01 (sample SAMN16246545, study PRJNA631951) | gut metagenome | biome: gut microbiome; feature: rumen; material: KS-attached | host: Bos | place: Iran: Karaj | collected 2018-10
TATAATGAGGATATGGAGGTGGTCCATCAAGGATTATACCCCCTCTTCGGAGACACCTATTATTATGACTATTATGCCATGAAACAGTTGCCGGAGTATTAAATAAAGAAAGACTGAGAATGGAGAGATTAAGAGAATTAGCATATATCGGATGTTGTCTGATGATGATGGGCTGCGCGAGTCCTTCCGTACCAGAGGTGTATACCGACTCCAAGGAACTGCCGGACATCTATCCCGACTATACCAACGTGACTGTTCCCATCAATATCGCACCGCTCACCTTCGAGTTTGATGGGGAAGCGGATGAGATGATAGCCCGTTATGCCGCAGGCGATGAGGAACTCGTCTTCGCTGACAAGGTACAACCGGAGATGGCTGACTGGCGTATGCTGACGGAGAAGGCGAGGGGTGGTGCCATCAAGGTGGATGTCTATACCCGTAAGGGTGACCAGTGGACACACTACAAACCGTTCAGTATCTTTGTGTCACCAGACAGCATAGACAGTTACCTGAGTTATCGTTTGATCTATCCGTCATTTGTCAATTACGAGTCGCTGACCATCAGTCAGCGTTGTCTGGAGAACTATGACGAGAGTGTCATCTATGACAATATGCTCTGCAGTCTTGAAAAAGGGGGACAGTGCATTAACTGTCATCACTACCAACAATATAACCCGGAGCGCATGCAGTTTCATGCCCGTCAGAACCTCGGCGGTACAGTCATCGCTTATGATGGACAGGTCAAGAAGGTGAACATGAGTAACGACTCCATCCTTACGGCGGGTGTCTATCCTGCGTGGCATCCTTGGCTGAAACTGATCGTCTATTCCACGAACATGACCGCCCAGAGTTTCCATACCGTTCATCATAACAAGATAGAGGTATATGACTCACAGAGTGACCTGATAGCCTATGACATCGACAAGGGGGAGGTGACGAATCTGGAGAATGACACCACCGAGCTGGAGGTGTTCCCCGCATGGGCTCCCGACGGGAAGACCCTCTACTATTGCAGTGCCCACTTTGAGTGGAAAGACTCTACCTTGTCAAAGATTGATGAGATCATCAACCGTTCGCAGGAGATCAAGTATAATATCTATCGGAAGCGTTTCGATCCGGAGACGATGACCTTCGGTCCCCGTGAGCTTGTCTTTGCTGCCGATAGTCTCAACAAGAGTGCCACCCTGCCACGTGTCTCACCCGATGGTCGCTATCTGATGTTCGCCCTTGCGGAGTATGGTGTTTTCCATATCTGGCATCATGACGCTGACCTGTGGTTGCTCGACCTCCAGACGGGTGATGTGAGAGCCGCAAAGGAGATCAACTCACCTGACACAGAGAGCTACCACTCCTGGTCGAGTAATGGCAAATGGGTCGTTTTCAGCAGTCGTCGTGACGATGGTACCTATACGCGTCCTTTCTTCGCACATATCGACAAGGACGGACACGGCACCAAACCCTTTGAGTTACCTAGTGCCGACCCGGATATGCATCGTCAGTTCATGAGATGCTATAACATCCCGGAGTTCATGCGAGGTCCCGTCACCATTAAGCCGCAGACTTTCGCCGATATCATCAAGAGAGAGGGCGAGCCTGTGAGATATGTACGGACACTGACTCCTAAGAAGTAAACTGTTAATAATGAATACTCAATTACTTCCTATGAAAAATATAATATTGATCATGACGGTCTTGCTGTTGATGGCATGTGGCAGCAAGAAAGGGGTGGGGATGGTTGGAGAAGATATCCAGAATGATTCTCTGGCACTGATACAGCCACAGTATGCCAAAGGCTTCTCCGTGAAATATTTGGAGAATGGCATCCGACTGGTGGATGTCGAGGATCCGCAGAAGGATGAGGACAAGATGCCGGTCAGTTATCATTTCGCCCTGGTGGAGAAGGGTGGTGATGCTGACATTCCTGAGGGTTATACGAAGGTGGAGGTCCCTGTGGAGCGCACCATTGTGATGACGATGTTGCAACTCTCGAACTTCACGGCACTGGATGCCCATGAGGTGGTGAAGGGTATCACAGGAACCAAGAACCTGTTTAACAAAGATATCAAGAAACGGGTGAAGGATGGTAGTATCGTGAAGATCGGTATGGAGGGAAACTTCGATCCAGAGTTGATTCTTGCCGCTAACCCGGAGGTCATTTTTATCTCTCCCTTCAAGCGTGGCGGTTATGATGCGATCAAAGAGACGGGTATCACCTTGATTCCCCATCTGGGATATAAGGAGCTGGATCCGTTAGGACAAGCCGAATGGGTGAAGTTCGTGGGACTGTTTATCGGAAAGGAGAAAGAGGCTAACGAACTCTTTGCTGGTATAGAGAAACGGTATCATGACTTGAAATCGAAGGTTGACAGTTCTAAGTTTAAAGAACTTCCTACCGTCTTCAGTGGGGAGATGCATGGTGGCAACTGGTATGCTGTGGGTGGAAAGAATTTCCTTGCCCGTCTGTTTCATGATGCTGGTACCGACTATGTCATTAAGAACGAGGACACGGGAGGCTCGAACATCGAGTTTGAACAGATGTATGCTATGGCAGCGAATGCTGACTATTGGCGTATCCTGAACAGTTTTCCTGATACGTTCTCGTATGAGGCTCTGAAGGCTTCCGAACCTCGTAACGAACTCTTCAAGGCGTTCAGGGAAAAGAAGGTCATCTACTGTAATATGAAACAGACTGCTTATTACGAGTCGACACCTGTAGAGCCTGATGTGGTGTTGAAAGACCTCCTCGCCATCTTCCATCCGGAATTGGTGGAGAAGGACTATAAACCGAAATATTACCAGTTGCTGAAATGAGAAACCGTGTCTTCTCCAATATCGTCCTGCTGTTGTTGAGTATCCTCTTGTTGTTTGTGCTCAACCTGTTATTGGGTACTGTCAAGATACCTGTATCAGATGTGGTGGCTACCCTGATGGGCAGTCAGGAGGTGTCGGAGATCCATCGTAACATCATCTGGAGCTCCCGTGTGCCACAGGCATTGACGGCAATGGTGGCTGGAGCGGGACTCGCTGTGAGTGGTTTACAGATGCAGACCGTTTTCCGCAACCCTCTTGCCGGACCGTCGGTGTTGGGTATCTCCAACGGTGCGTCCCTGGGTGTCGCCTGTGTCGTGTTGATGTCTGGCTCTTTAGGTGGTGTCGCTCTGAGTCGACTGGGATATATCGGTGATGTGGCGATGTCGGTGGCAGCCATTGTTGGTTCCCTTGCTGTTATGGCTCTCATCCTCTATGTGTCCCAGAAGGTAAAGGGTAATGTCACGCTGTTGATTATTGGTGTGATGATCGGTTACCTTGCTACGGCAGTTATCGGTGTGTTGAAGTTCTTCTCTGCTGAGGAGGATATCAAGGCGTATGTGGTATGGGGCTTAGGTTCTTTCTCCCGTGTCTCTGGCAACCAGATGGTACTCTTTGTCGTCCTGATGGCGATCCTGTTGCCGATGAGTATGTTGTTGGTAAAGACGATGAACCTGCTGTTGTTAGGTGACGGCTATGCCCGTAACTTAGGATTGAACATCCGTCGAGCCCGTATGCTGGTCATCCTATGCTCTGGTGTGTTGGTTGCCATCGTCACAGCCTATTGCGGACCCATCATGTTCATCGGTCTTGCCGTACCACACCTCTGTCGTGCTATCTTCCGCAGCAGCGACCATCGCATCTTGATGCCTGGAACTTTGTTGGCTGGAGCCGCCTTGGCACTCCTCTGTAACCTCATAGCCCGTATGCCAGGCTTTGAGGGTGCCTTACCCGTCAATAGTGTGACGGCATTGGTAGGAGCCCCTGTTATAGCGAGTGTATTGTTCCGTCGTCGTCAATCAATAGAAGAGTAAGTTCTGTATGAGGCACTAACGGTCGACAGTGCTGCATACAGTGTTGGAGGACGACACGACAGAAATCCTCGATCTTCTCTGGAGAGATTCTCTCCCATAACTCTCTGGCAAGTGTCAGGTTGGTGAGGTCGATAGGACAACCTGCTTTTTCAAGCATAGATGCTATAAAGGTCTTGTCCATCACCGTCTTCTTGCTATGGGTATCCAAATTGCCGGCTGCTAACTTCACAGCCTTACCTAACATCACCCCCAAAGTGACTTGTCGGAATCCCAGTTCATGAGCAATCTTCAGTGTCTCACCAATATAGTTGCCGTACTCCACAAATGCTTGTGAGGGCAGGGTGGGATAGTATGATCTTACAAACCGCTCACTCTTCGCTCCGCTGTTGATGACGACACGATCGGAACCACTTGCCTTTGCCACCTCCATACACTTACGGATGCTTTGGATGAAAGCCTCTTCAGAGAAAGGTTCGACGATACCGCTGACCCCGATGATCGAGATTCCTCCCTCAATACCCAAACGGGGATTGAAGGTGCGACGGGCTGTCTCCTCACCACCTGGTACGGAAATGGTGACGGTTAATGATTCCTGGTTCCTGGTTAACGGTTCAATATTCTGGCATATCATCTGACGGGGACCTTTATTGATGGCTGGTTCACCTGGGGGATAGTCGAAACCAGGGAGGGAAAAACGTCCCACACCTTCACCGCCTTCAAAGACAATTCCCCCCTCGTCTATAGGAGAGGGGTTGGGGGTGAGGCTCACTCTTACCTCAATACCATTTGTCACATCAGGGTCGTCACCTGCCTCCTTGATGCAATACGTATATCCATCGCCATAACCGACAGATACCATAATGGTCTCGCCATCAGGTAACAGGATAGGAACCTCAGCAGGAGTCTCGCCTTTTATCAGTCTTGTTGTCGCGGCGACAGCGGCAGCCGTCGCACAAGTCCCTGTCGTCAGTCCACTATGCAGGGGGAAGAAGTCGGGAAGGAGTTTCTCCACCGCCCGTCGAAGACCATGTGGTCCATTGACAATATGATAGATACTGGGTGTAGCAGGACGTTTCAATACGATGATACGCATTCCCTTTGCTTTTGCGACATCCACTTTCTCTTGGAAACCACCAGACAGTCCACTCTCTTTCAAGAGGACAACCTCTGTCTCCACATCAATTACCGCACTATCTTCATAGAATAGCAATTGCTCGTCTGTCGCACCTTGTTCCTTGGCAAGACGGATAGAAGACTCACGAGGAAGAATACGATAATATACCTTTATGCCTTTAGCTTCCAGAGGTTTCAGTTTCGCAATCGACTGTACCCCAGTAGTGGCTAGTAGGGAATGAATATCCGTAGGAATTTGGGAATAGTCGTCAATCCATGTGATATCTGGATCCCGAGGTGGATATATCCGTTCATAACGAATGATGGGAATCTGTTTTTCGGAAGCTACATAGACAACCGTCTGATGAAGGTGTGAGGCAAAAGGGTGAGCCGCATCCACAATAAGACGGATACCGTGCTTGTCAACAAAGGCTTTCATCGCCTCAGCATCCATCGCGCCGTTGATATGCTCGCCATGATGCAGCGAGACATCCTGCTCACCAGTCTTGGTGCTATAATAATAAGTGGCACCTGCCTTTTCGAGTACCTCTGCAGTTATGCGGCCTTCCGTCGTTCCTCCGAATACCAGTATCATGCAGACAAATGGTCTTTGCTAAATCTGTAGCTTATGGGAATAATTCTTCTAAGAAAGCCGCGGCTTCCTTGTCTCCCTGTCTTGCTGCTTTCTCCAACAAAGACTTAGCCAGCTTCTCGTCCTTCGCGACCTCCCTTCCTTTATAATAACAAAATCCCAGGAGGTATTGGTCCTCGGCGTTTCCTTTCTCGGCAGAAGCCTTTATTTTCTGGAAGTCATTAGCATCTTGTGCATAGCACATCATCGGCAATATAGCCAGTAATATGAATAATAGCTTTTTCATAAGGTTTATTAATTGGTTTGATGGGACAAAGATACGAATTCTTTTGTGAAACAACAAATTATTACAACATATTTTGCAGTTGACGATGAGACAGCGTAATCATGCCTCACCCTGTCTGAAGAGGTGGGTGAAGTATTTCGAATAGAGCTCGGAGAGTCCTTGGCGATTGTCAATAGCCTCACCCACCACTATCATCGTGGTGAGTGTGAGGTGGTTGTCATGAATGATTTTCGCTAAGTCTTTGAGGACACCCCGGTATATCTTCTGGTCTTTCCATGTGAGGTGATAGCAGACAGCGACAGGTGTGTCCTCCGGGTATTCCATCAGTAACTCACGTTGTACGTCATCCACGATGGAGGCACTGAGGAAGATACACATCGTCGACTGACTCTTGGCGAGTAGGTGCAGTTGTTCTTTCTCTGGCATCGGAGTACGTCCCTCACCACGTGTAAGGATGATGGTCTGTGTACGTTCCGGAATGGTAAACTGACTGCGTAGCTCTGCTGCTGCGGCAAGGAAGGAAGAGATACCAGGAGTGATGTGATAGTCCATACCCTCACGGTCGAAGAACGCCATCTGCTCCTGAATAGCCCCGAAGATACAAGGATCGCCCGTATGCAGGCGGACGATGAAGTGTCCTTTGTCGTAATGCTCCTTCATCAACGCACACTGTTCCTCTAACGCCATATCAGCAGACGAGCGAACCACTGCACCGGGTTTATGACAGTCTGTCAACTCACGAGGGACGAGACTTCCCGCATATAATATCAAGTCGGCACGCTCCAGCATTTTCCGTCCTCGTACACTGATCAAGTCTGGGTCACCAGGACCAGCCCCCACGATCTCGATATGTCCTTTCTTCTCCCTCAGATATTTGTAATCGATCGCTAATGCAGCTGTCCAGTTCTTGCCTTTCACCTTCGGGACGATGAGTTTTCCGTGGTTAGAACCGAGAATGGCTGCCGCCTCGCAGACACTGGGCGTCCCGACATGTTTCGCGACAGTGTCGCTGGGGTTGGGAACTTCCACTTTCGCCAACTCCTCAGCAGTGTAGAACACCAGTTCCTCCCCTAAGTCATCCACCAGCATCGCACAGAACTCCTCATCCTCCTTCACGTCGATGGTACAGTATCGCTTATAGCAGGGCAGCACCCCGATCTGACTCATGACATCGTCAATCTCATCATAGATCTCCTCATAGTCATCGGGATGATTGGCAAGTCCAAAACCTAAAGCAGCAATCATGGGCACGAAATGTAATTCGAGTATGCCACCAGGAGGGCAGAGGTTATATGGGGTCACCATAATCAACAGACTATATTTCTTAGGGTCTACCTCTGCAAGACTCTTGACGATGGTGACATGTGAGGGAAGTGTCTTCTCCAGATAGTCGGTTCCCTCATCACAGATCTCCATCAACAAAGCTGTCGGCTTTTTGTTGACGAAGGCATAGATGCACTCGTTCATATCATCATCGCTCGCGATCGCCCAGTTGAAACGTTCTGCGAATGTGTCAAGCGCCCATAATCCGGCATTGTCGCTCTGGGTGGTGATGACAGGTCTCGCTCCTAATATGCCGGATACCTGTTGGGTGAGGTCATTGGCTCCTCCGATATGCCCGGACAATACAGAGACGGTATGGAGCCCCGACGAGTCGACACAGACGATAGCAGGATCCTCATGCTTGTCCTGGATATAGGGTGCGATGGTACGCACACAGATGCCCATGGCACCGATGAAGATAAAGGCGTCAAACTTTTTCCATTGTCTGCCGATATCTGAGCGTCTAATAACTTGAGCATGTAATTCTCTTCTGAGCAGGTCTGCTATGTCCTGTCCGGCATCACTAATGGGTATAATGGCTATTTTCTGCATCTTAGTATTGTTATAGGGTGATTGTCGTTGAGTTGTATTCTGACAGGCGGATCTTGCCGGAGTCCTAATGCCGCACATGCCTCGTCCCACAGTCGGTGACTGTCTGTGGTCACCTTGGGGGCAATGACGCTATTCATCACAATGACACCATCCGGAGCAAGGATGGTCTGTACCTTTGCCATGATCTCCTTCAGTCGTCCTCCGTGTCCACCGATGAAGACAGCGTCAGGAGCCCCACTCCCATCTTCTCCCTGTTGCGGGAGGGGAGAGGTAAGGAAGTCTCCGATATGGATGTTGATCTCTGGAGTCCCGAAGCGACGGGCATTCTCCTGAATGATGGACTCGCACTCCGGGCGTATCTCGAAAGCCTCTATCTGTAGGTGTGGGAATTGCAGTTTTGCTTCGATGCTGACACTCCCCGTACAGGCTCCTATATCCCATAAGACATGTCGCTTGGGCAGGTCGAGTGCCTGAAGTGTCAACAGACGAACGGGCATCTTCGTGATCATCTTCTCCCTGCCGTCAAGGAGGGTGAATGCTGCGTCTGGAATACCGAAAGTTTTAGTTGAGGGTTGGGCGTGTAGTGTGTAGAGTATGAGACAGTTGGGTTGCTCGAACGATTGGTTGACAACGTCTGTAAGGGGTAGGGTTGTCACCTTCTCTTTTTGGGGATTTCCAAGATGCTCACCAACACACATAATATAATCCTCATAGCCATAGTCCAGCATCCGTTGGGCGATAGCGGCAGGTGTGTGTTCCTTGTCGGTCAGGACACCGATCTTCCCAGCTCTTTCTATGAGTGCCTTGTCGAACTCCTGCCAAGGACGACCTGTCAGGGATACAATACGCATATCGTGGTAGGGTATCACCAGACGGTGAGCCAACAGCTGCAGGGAGTTGAAGGTAGGATAGACTACCATCTCCGCTTCAGGGAATTCACGTTTCAGGGTGTTTGCGAAACCGAAAAACAAAGGATCGCCTGAGGCGAAGACGATGAGAGTTGAGAGATGAGAGTTGAGAGATAAGAGTTGGTATTTTTTGAAGACAGTATCAAGGGGGACCGTGATATCTATCCATTCAACCTCTTTTGGCAATAACGGAGCAACGATCTCATGGTGACGCTTGCCACCAGAGAATACCTTCCCTTGCTTGATAATTTCCATCATCTCAGGAGGAAACCAAGGCTTCGGATGATCCGTGATACCTATGACAATAAATCTCAATTTTATAATTATTACATTTTGTAATTGTTTAATTTTTACATTTTACAAGTCTCTCCCCGGTTTCAACTGTGCGGCATCATCAAAAGTCAGGACAGCATTACAGAGCGTAGCGGCAAGATTACTGCCACCCTTGCGTCCCTCAACGATGATCTTGGGGATATCCTTAAAAGGTTTCACCATGTGTTTAGATTCTTTCACATGGACGAAGCCGACAGGTGCCGCGATGATACCAGCAGGACGAGCCTTGCCCTTACGGATGAGGTCACAGAGTTCCATCAGTGCTGTAGGAGCATTACCAAAAGCGAAAAGAGCATCAGGGTGTTCTTCTACGGCAAGACGGATACCTGCCTGTGTACGGGTTATTCCATAAGAACTCGCCAATTCTTCCACACGTGGGTCGTTGAGATAACACTTTGCCTCTATACCCAGCCGTTGCAAGGCTCCTTTGCGGATACCGCTGGTTACCATCGTGACATCAGTGATGATGGTTCTCAGCGTACCGTCCTTCATCTTTTTGAATAAGGTCTCTACGGCACCTGGATCCGTATAGAGGATATCCTCCATCTCAAAGTCGGCAGTGGTGTGGATCGCATGGAGCAAAGCCCATTGATGATCCAAAGGATAATCCTTCCTCAGCTCACCAGCGATGGTGCGGAAAGACTGTATCATGATAAGCTGTCCAGGTTTCTCCTGACTCTTGCCTCCTCTCTCCTGACTCCCGTAATATCCTCTCGGTGTGATGATTTTGCCGTCAGAGATATACGACTGTGAGTTACCTATCAGGATGACGGTAAACATGTCGATGTCCTCAGGATTGAACTGGGCGAGGGTAGTGACCTTCACTTCCTGTTCCTCACGACCAGCCTGACGGACATAGCCTACAGGGGTGTCTCCGGAACGTTCCTGTAAGAACAGTTCCACAAGACGATATAATTGCCAGTACCGTTCATGACTCTTGGGATTGTATACCGCCGTCACGAAGTCGGCAGTGGCTGCTGCCTTGATACGCCGCTCGATTGTTTCCCAAGGTGTCATCAGGTCACTCAGGGAGATGATGCACATATCATGTCCGATAGGGGCACCCAACAGGGAAGCGGCTTTCTGGAAAGCGGAGATTCCAGGTAAAGAACAGATCTCTATATCCGTCCCACGCTGCTTCCTCATTTCATAGATGAGTGGTGCCATGCCATAGATACCGGCATCCCCGGAGGAGATGACGACGACCGTCTTGTCTTGCTCGGCGAGGTCGAAAGCTTGTTCGGCACGCTCACGTTCTTTCTTCATTCCCGTGTCGATACACTCGCAATGCTCCTTGATATAGGGTTCTATAAACTGGAAATAGTATTTATACCCGACAATGGCGTCTGCCTGTCGCACTGCCTCCAGTACAGCGGGTGTGATGTCTTCCTGACTGCCGGGACCGATGCCTGCAATGATAATCTTTCCCATAATGATGGCAAATATACAGAAAAAAACCGAGAAGTGTATATTTTTATTGCTTAAACTTAACTTTCAATCCGACTACCAGCATACGTCCTGGGGTATACAGGGCATATTTCCGATTGGTGGAGTCAATACGACGGTCTGCCTTGTCGAAGATATTGTCGATACCGATACTGGGTTCGATGACAGCCCATTTGGCACAGTCGATGGTATGGGTGGTATGCAGGTTCCATACACCAAAGCCAGGGGCATCCTCATAATCTGGATAATACGTCTTCGACTGTAGTCTGCCGTTCAGGTTGATGTTCATATGGTATTTCCCCCATGTGTGGTGATAGTTGGCGGCAATAGTAGCAGCATGACGGATGCTCCGCTCTAGAGTCGTCCACTCCTCCTCACTCTTGGTACGGGCATAGGTATAGACATAGTTGGCGGAGAGGTTAAAACCCTGAAAGAGATTAGCGGAGGCGTTTATCTGGAAACCTTTCACATCCCCCTCGTCACTGTTCTGGTAGAGGGAGTAGCGTTCCAGTTTCGCAGCCTGGTCTGTCGTCATCTCAGGGAACTCTGTTTGTAGCATCAGCAAGGAAGCGTCATCCACATTGTTGTTCTTGCGCACGACCATGTCCTTGATACGGTTCAGATAACCAGTCACACTGACAGCGATGATGTCTGTACGGTATTCCGCGTTCAGGGAGAGATAATGACTCTTCTCCGGAGAGAGGTCCTGGTTACCGAAAATGATCTGCGGTTTCCCGCGGTTGACAGAGAAATAATGATAGTAAAGCTCATCCAGACCAGGTGCCCGGAAACCAGCTGAGTAGGTCGCGCGGAGACGGAAATTACCGGGTGCGTACATCAGGGTCACCTTAGGTGTCAGATGGTTCTTGAAGGTCTCATGATGTGTCATACGTAACCCGAGTGTCGCCGTGAAGTCCTTGAGGAATCTCATCTCATGCTGGGCATACGCCGCGATGTTGTAGACATGTTGCTCGATATTCCCAGAGGATGCCGTGAGATAGTCTTTGTGCCAGTCTGCTCCGAAGATCGTGGTGGAATTCTTGTAGAGACCGAGGATCGCCTTTACCTGTCCTTCCATAGAGCGTTGTTTCTTCGACTGCACATAGTCACCGACAGCATAGTCCTTGGTGGCGACGTCATATTCCTTGCCATAGCGGAAACGGTCGACGGTGAAGTCTGCCTGTATGGAGTTCCTGTTATCGAACTTGTAGATACCGCCGACATTCCAGCGGAAACCCTTATAGCGCATCTCATAGTCCGTACCGCCTGTGATGTCCTCACGGGTCTCCGGACGGTCCGTGATCTTATAGGAATAGTCCAAGCCGGCGTTCAATGCAAGATGCTGACTGGGTGTGTAGGTGAGTTTCTGACTGAAGATACTGGAACGGTATCCAGTGAAGTAGGGTGCTATCGTCTCCTGTGTCTCCGTATCAGAGCCCTTGATATATTCCAGGTTGTTGTTCTGATAGCTGTCGGCACGATGATGTGCGAAAGAGGTATAGGAACCGATCTTTCCCTTATAGATATCCAGTCCTACACTCTCCGTCAGGACTCCGTGACCACTGACTTTCGTGTCGTTGGTGACAGCAAGCTCTGAGGTGGTGGGCTGGTCTGTGATGATGTTGATGACACCGGCGATGGCATCACTGCCATAGAGGGAGGAGGCAGCTCCGTCAAGGACCTCTATCCGTTTCACCCTTGACATGTTGATACGGTTCAGGTCGACATTATTGGAGATGTCGCCAGACAGTTTCTGTCCGTTGATGAGAATGAGGATATACTTGTTTCCTAATCCGTTCAGACGCAGGAAGGTACCCATGGAGTTCGGTGCCATAGACACCTGGGGCATCATTCTCGTCAGGGCCTCGTCAAAAGTCGTGATACCTTGCTCGCGGATCTCCTGGTTACTAAGGACATGGACAGGTGTCGCTGTGCTTTTCAGTCGCTGGTGATGACCGGATCCTGTCACGACGACAGGGTTCAGATTATAGGTGCGACTCGTCATCGACGAGTCTTTTCTCTCCATCTTATGGATCTGTGCCTGTGTCATCATGCAACAAGACAACAGACAGAGTATAACTATTGTTTTTATCTTTTTCATGATTTTTTTTGAAAGCGGGAGATGCTATCTCACGACAGCATCTCCCGTCATAAACTTATATAATAATACTTCAGTATGGTTATTAATCCTCAGGTGCCGTTGTCGGTGTGGACATCGCCTCGTCAGTACCTAACTTGCTGATGGCATCCGACGTGTGCTTCTTCCAGAGGGCACGAACGGCACTACGCTCGGCAAGACCGGGGATATACTCGTCACCGGTTTTGTAACTTCTCCAGCAAGCCTCCTTGAAAACGGTCTCGTAGGCTTCAGTCTCGATGCCGGACTCATTAAACAGAGAATACCAGCTCTCGGGATCATCTGCGTCAGCCATGTCGTTATGGGCATGGTCACCGGCGATAGACATCAGGACGAAGAGCTGAGCCTTGGAAGAGGTGTTGGCAGTATAAGTGATTGTCTTGGTGACATCACCGACCTGATAGTGGAATGTACCACCGTCGATATGCTCCAGGACATCCTCCGCGTAGGTCTCACTCATATCCACCGTTCCTACGTAGTAGTTGGAGCTGATGGCACGGAGATAGGTCTCTAACTGCAGGTAGCGGATGTTACCACCATAGTAGTCGTAACCCTCGGGGTTACCATGTCCCATGAAGGCGACGATACCCTCAGCCACTGCTGCCTTGATGTCCGACTCGTTGTTCAAGGTGATGGCGAGTGTCTGGGCGTCGCTCTCCTCAGCCATCAGCGGAGTACCTACGACAACGTTTCTGTCGAGACTCTTCATATAGGCTTTCGTGAAGTCACCGTTGCGGTTGTTCATGAAGTCTTTCACATAGCTGTCACGGACGCGGCGGTATTCCTCACCAGGGATCACCTGCAGCGACTGGACGATGATCTGCTTGTAACCGGCAAGACCGATTGCCGTCAACCAGTGCTCTGGGTCGAAGTAGTCCTTGGGTGCTACATTCTCACCGGCACGTGCGTTATTGATACAGATAGCAGAAGAGAATGAGAGATAGACATCCCATCCTGGGAAACTGCTCTTATAGTCTGCGACCACTTTGTCGAAGGTGTCGTATGCCTGTTCCCAAGTAGAACCGAAGGCGACGAGTAAAATGACTTTGTCGCTTCTCTTCTGACTGTTGACGGTATTGTTGACAGTCTGTTGGTACTTGTCGTAGTTTGACCCTTTTTGCTCATTGTCATCACTACTGCTACTACATGCTGTGAGTGTCATACCGGCGATAAGTGCCATCATGGCAATCATTAAGAATTTAATTTTCTTCATTGTCTCTTGAATTTAAATTAGACTTGTATTTATTAGTAAGTTTCTTTCCTTTGTTAAAGCGGATGACCAGCGAGGCATAGACCGTAGTGCCAGGGGTCGTCATCCCCAGATGTAGTCCGTGTGGAGTGCGGTCCACATAGTTGAAGATATTGTCGATGCCGGCCTCCAGACGGTAGTTCTTCCCAAACTGATGAGAGGTGGAGAGCCGCCACAGCTGGTATCCCTTGCCGTCTCCGTCAATCTGGTAATATCGCTTGCTGGACATGCGTCCGTAGATTCCGATGCCCAGATGGTAATAGCGTGAGAAGTCGTGGTTCCAGGTCACATAGACATTCGCTTTGTGATGTGCCATACCGTCGATAATGACCTCTTTCATCGTCTCGTCTTCCGAGTCATACTGATGTGCCTTGGTGTCCAGGTAGCTATAGGAGCCGCCTGCCGTCCACTCCTTCGTCTGATAGCGGACGGTGACATCGACACCATAGGTCTTCGCGTCCTCCATATTCTGGTACTGGCGTACCCGGATGGGGTCGTACTGGGTGATCAGCTCACCTGGTGCGTCCTTGGCAGGGATGGTGACGAGGGTGATCATGTCGTTCACCTTGTTATAATAGGGTGCGACGGTCATCGTCAGGTTCCCGATGGTGTATTCCGCACTCATACCGAGGTAGTTGGAGTGCTGTGCCTTCAGGTCTGTGTTACCGAGATACAGGTATACTCCGTTCATGTTCTTGATATACTGATAGTGCAGCTCCTTGGTTGTAGGGGTCTTATACCCCTGGCTCCAGGTGGCGCGCAGCCTCAGGTCACCGAGTTTCAGCATCGCCGAGACCTTAGGGGTCAGACGGAACCCGAAGCCCTCGTTTCTTGTCAGTCGCAGACCAGCGGTGATATGGAGCGGGTTCAGTAGTGCTAACTCATCCTGCACGTAGAGGGCCTCCGTATTGTCTGTCGCCTTGCCGCCCGTGACTCGCATGGGTGCCTTCAACCAGTCGTAGCGATAGTCGAAACCAGCACTCAGCCGTTGTTCGTAGGGTAGGGTGAACACTCCTTTCAGGGAGACATTCGTCAACCGGTGGTCGCTCTGCAACTCTTTGTCGCCGGGAAAGTAGGGGAAGTAGTTGGTGAACCGTCCGTTCACATAGCCGTCTGTCAGCGTGGTGTCTGTATAGACATAGTTATATGCATGTTTCTTCCAGTCCACGTCGAGGGTGATGACATCCCTCGTTCCTCGGTCCTCCTTTCTCGACCCTCCTAAATACCATTTTCCGCCTGCCGATATCGACGCGTTGTCATATTGGAGGTCGTAGGTCTTCACATCCACACCGGGATGATGTCCACAGGGTCGGTAGATTCGTTTCCAGTAGATGCTGCCGTCGGCATACACCTCGATGTTCGGGGAGAACTGGTAGGTCAGGTGTTCTGACAGTTGCCAGTTGGTGTGTCGGTTGACCGTTTTGTTACGGGAGTCCGTGATATGATACTCCGTCTGGGAGATAGCTTCCTCTGATGTGTTCTGCCATCCGTCGGAATGCTGCAACTGGAAGTTGGTGTAACTCGAGAACTTCCCATAGTTCAGGGCGAGTCCGTTATGCTGGCGGATATCCCCGTACGAGCCGAAACGGGTGGTGTTCTCCAACATCAGACCTTGTTCTTTGTGTTTCTTGGTGATGATATTGATGACACCGGCGATGGCGTCCGACCCGTAGAGGGCTGAGGAGGCACCTTTCACGATCTCTATCTTCTCGATATTGTTAGGGTCAATCAGGGAGAGGTCGTTCTCTCCTCCGTTATCACCATGCAACCGTCTGCCGTTGATGAGGATGAGCACATACGAGTTACCCAGTCCGTTCATCTGCAGCCGGGAACTCATATCGCTCTCGCTGAAGTCAAAACTCGCCGTCAGTCCGGAAAGGATATCCTCGATACTCTTTCCCGCATATTGCTGGAGCTGTCGCTGACTGATCACCTCTGTCTGCACGGGTGCGTCTTTCAGGAGGTGCTGTGTACCAGTACCTGTCACCACGACTTCCTGTAAACTGTCAGCACGCCACACGTCTGTCTGTGCCCATGCACCAACAGCCAACAGCCAAAGGCAAAAAGCCAATCCCTGTCTTAGTTTCATCATACGTCTTTGTTTTCCGCCTACGCATTTTCCTGTGCGGGCGTACATTTTATAAAATTGTAGGCAGGTATTCTGACTCTCCTCAGTCTGCTTTA
>JAEEGI010015334.1_pt1 | contig 15965 bp, 13 predicted proteins | sample 8958751 | NCBI WGS metagenome assembly JAEEGI01 (sample SAMN16246545, study PRJNA631951) | gut metagenome | biome: gut microbiome; feature: rumen; material: KS-attached | host: Bos | place: Iran: Karaj | collected 2018-10
CCGTCCTTCGCGGCGGGGCGGCGCTTTTATAGTGTGCAGTGTGGAGTGTACAGTGTGCAGTGACGCTGCTAACGTGATGACATGCGCAAAACAGCTTTTTTGAAAATCCTTCACAAAATAGAATTGACAAAAGAACGGTTTTTGTATAAAATGTTACTGAACATTCACAAATGGAAGGAAGCGCTTGCTGCCATGAAAAAACGTCTTTGCTGTCTGCTGCTGGTCTGCGTCATGCTGTTCTGCCTGCTGCCGCTCTCGGCGCTCGCGGAGGGCACGATCCCCGTTATCGTGATCGGAGGATATTCCTCGCCGCAGATCTATCTCTTCGACGATGAGGGCAACATTCAGGAGAAGGTCTGGGGTCTGAGTCTGACGAAAGCGCTGGACGTCTTCAAGAAGGATATCCCGGAGCTGACCGTCGCCAACTTCAACGCGATGATGAACCGCGACCCGCAGTATATCGCCGACCAATTTTCGAAAGGCGTGCTCGAGATCGCACAGTACATGAAGCGCAGCCCGGACGGCACCCCGCTGTTCAACACGCAGACGTGGCCCGTTTCCGCGGAAGAGAGCAACATGGCCTATATCAACGCGCACCGCGCCGATAACGAATACCTCGATACCGCCGTCCGCGAAAAGAGATTCACCCCGACGCTGTGCGAGCTGATCGGGGAGGAAAATGTCTATTGCTTCTCTGTTGACTGGCGGCAAAACGCGATCGAATGCGCCCGCGACCTCGGCGCCTATATCGTGGACGTCCGCAGTCATGCCGGCTCGGCGAAGGTCAATATCCTTTGCGAAAGCCATGGCGGCGAAACGACGCTGACCTATATCTCCCTTTGCTCTATCGTGAAGAAGGGCGGGGCGGACAAAGAAAAGCTCGGCGAACTGCTGGAACTCGACGACAAGACGATGGACAAGCTCTTCCGTCTCGACTACCTCAACAACGTCTGCGCCGATTCCCCGGCGCTCGGTGTGGAGCTGGCGTACGACCTCGTGACCGGCACAGCGCACTTTGATATGCCCCGGCTGATCGAATACCTCCAATACGCGAACAACCCGCTGCAAAAGCTGACCGGAGGCGAGCAGTACACCTGGGAAAGCGACTGGGAATACTTCGTCAACGGCCTGTCGCTCGATAATCTCAACAAGCTCGCCAACCGCCTGATCCAGAACACCGAGATCATCCAGATCATGCTCTCGTTCGGCAGTATGTGGGACTTCATGCCGCTCGACAAATACGACGAGGTGAAGGCGCTCAAGCTCAACACCCCCGAGCTGCAGGAGGCATACGCGCCGATCATCGCGAAATCCGACTATGAGCACTATACCGTCTTCGCGCATATGCGCGAAAACCTGACCTTTGCCCGTGAAAGCGGCGTGAACGTCAACCTGATCGTCGGTACCGACCTGACCACCGTTTCCGGCTCCCGCGTCAACGGCGACAGCCTCGTCGCGACGAAGGATTCCTCCGGCGCGAAGGTCGCGGCGTACGGCACGCGCTTCGCGGACGGCTACCGCACCGATTACAGCGACAAGGGCGTCATCTGCAAGGACCCGACGCACGACCACGTTGCCCCGGCGATGAATGTTGACGCCGCCTACGGCTACCTCCCGGAGAACACCTTCTATATCGAAGGGCAGTACCACGCGATGTATGTCACCGACAGCCACTGCGAACAGCTTGTGGAGTTCCTGCTGCTGGCGGACGGCCCGGTCGATATCTATACCGATCCGAAATATCCCCAGTTTGACGTGACGCACAACGCCAAGCTCGGCGTTTACGCGAAGTTCGACAACGACCCCTACGGCACGCTGACAAAGAACGACACAGCACTGGTCGTGACCAACCTTTCCGCCAAGAGCAATCTCGAACTCGCCGCGATCAAGGTCGAGGGCGCCGACGTCCGCTTCAAGGATGTTTACGGCAAGAAGATCCCGCTCGGCGAAAGCGTGACGCTCCGGCTGGACGGAGACATTCCCGACGTTGACCGGCAGCACATCCGGCTGACGATCTACTTTCTCGAAGACAACTCGGTCTTCACGCTGAACAGCCGCTCGCTGCACTTCATCATCAAGGGCGGCAAGGCGATTGCCTTCGACAAAGACAACCCGATCACAGAGGGCACGGAGAAGCCGGTCTTCCTGACGGCGAAGGACGTCCTGCGCGGTATCCGGAACTTCGATTTCAAGATGATCGTAAAGGCGCGCGCGCTCAGTACGGTCGCCGTGTTTAAGGCAATCATTCGCCTGTTCAAATCCATCGGAAAATAACGATTCCGGGGGCTGTTGTATTACGCGAAGAGCGAAAAGAAAAACAAATCAGTGTTAAGAAAACAGGATGCTGCCGCAAGGCGCATCCTGTTTCTCTTTGTTTCTTTGGATGGGCTGCGCCCATACCCATCATTGTTTTTCTTTTCTCGACGTTTTTTCGCCCTCGGCGTACAACAGTACAGCCTTCGGACGAAGAAAAAGCCGTCTTCATCGAAATCCAACAGCCCCTTTTTGCGCTGTGTGCAGGGTGCAGTGGTCCGTACTCTCTGAATTGGAGTTAGCGGCTGCTAATTTTTCCAAAATTGTCGCTTATTTGCAGAATCGGCAGAAAAAAACTATGGATTTTTTTTTGAATATATGTTATAGTATTATGACTGGACTTATACAAAGACAACGGTTCGGTTTTGAGACAAGTTTATTATTACACAACGGGTGTTCCCGTAAAGAAGGAGGCTCCTATTCATGCTTAAAAAAATCAGCAAAATTCCCTTCTCTGACACTCCGGAGCAGGCGGCGAAGCTGGACGCGATCATCGCGGAATGCGCGGGTGACACAAGTCAACTCATGCATGTGATGCAGGTCGCGCAGGATATCTACGGTTATCTGCCGTTTGAGGTCCAGCAGAAGATCGCCGACGGTATGTCCGTGCCGCTTGAAAAGGTCTACGGCGTTGCGACGTTCTACGCGCAGTTCGCGCTGTCCCCGAAGGGCAAGTACGCGATCAGCGTCTGTCTCGGTACCGCGTGCTACGTCAAGGGTTCGCAGAGCGTGCTCGACGAGCTGACCGCGCAGCTCGGTATCGGCGCGGAGGAATGCACCGAGGACGGTAAGTTCTCGCTGTCCGCCTGCCGCTGCATCGGCGCGTGCGGCCTTGCGCCCGTCATGGTCGTCAACGACGACGTTTACGGCAAGATCACCGCGTCCGACGTGAAGGGGATCCTCGCGAAATACGCCGAATGAGAGAGTTGTCCTTAAACGTGCTGGACGTGGCGCAGAACTCGGTTGCGGCGGACGCGAAGAACATCGAGATCGAAGCTCTGCTCGACACGGCGAAAAAGACGCTGCTGCTCGGCATCTATGACGACGGCAAAGGTATGACGCCGGAACAGGTCACTGCGGTGCGCGATCCGTTCTATACCACGCGTACGACCCGCAAGGTCGGGCTCGGCGTTCCGCTGTTCAAGATGGCGGCGGAGATGACCGGCGGTACGCTGGAGATCGAAAGCGCCGTCGGCGTCGGAACAAAGGTCAAAGCCCTGTTCCACACCGACCACGTCGATTTCGTCCCGCTGGGCGATATGGCGAACACGATCGTCACGCTTGCGGCGATGAACGAATCGATCCGCTTTCTCTACCGCTACCGCGTTGACGACCGCGAGTTTGTCTTCGACACGCAGCAGATCAAAGAGATCCTGGGCGACGTGCCGATGAACGACCCGTCCATCATGAACTGGATGACAGCTTACATCAAAGAAAATTCACAAGCAATCACGGAGGTGCAATGATATGAAATCACTCGAAGAACTCATGGCGCTCAGAGACGCCGCCAAAGCGAAAATGACCACCCGCGACGATTCCACGGCTGTGACGCGCGTCGTCGTCGGTATGGCGACCTGCGGTATCGCCGCCGGCGCAAGACCGGTCATGAACAAGTTTACCGAAGAGATCGAAAAGCGCAACCTGACCAACGTCACCGTCGCGCAGACCGGCTGCATCGGCATGTGCCAGTATGAGCCGATCGTCGAAGTCACGGAACCGGGCAAAGAAAAGGTCACCTATGTGCTGATGAACCCGGAAAAGGCAACGAAGGTCGTTGTGGACCATCTCGTCAACGGCAACCCTGTGGTGGAATACACCGTGGGCGCACTGAAAAAATAAGAAGGAGGAACCAACATGTATCGATCCCATGTGCTCGTTTGCGGCGGTACCGGCTGTACCTCCTCAAACTCCCCGCAAATCATCGAAACGTTTGAAAACGAGATCAAGGCGAAGGGTCTCGAAGATGAAGTCAAGGTCATTCGTACCGGCTGCTTCGGTCTTTGCGCGCTCGGTCCGGTCGTCGTGGTTTATCCCGAAGGCTGCTTCTACAGCGAAGTAAAGGTCGAGGACGTCCCCGAGATCGTCGAAGAGCATCTGCTCAAGGGCCGCATCGTCCAGCGTCTGCTTTACGATGAGACCAAGACCGCGGAAGAAGTCAAGCCCCTTAAGGAGACCGACTTCTACAAAAAGCAAAAGCGCGTTGCGCTGCGCAACTGCGGCGTCATCAATCCCGAAGACATCAACGAATATATCGCCTACGACGGCTATCAGGCGCTTGCGAAGTGCCTGACCGAGCTCAAGCCCGAAGACGTCATCCAGATCGTCAAGGATTCCGGCTTGCGCGGCCGCGGCGGCGGCGGTTTCCCGACGGGTCTGAAGTGGAGCTTCACCGCGGCGAACCAGGCCGACCAGAAGTACGTCGTCTGCAACGCCGACGAAGGCGACCCGGGCGCGTTCATGGACCGCTCCGTGCTCGAAGGCGACCCGCACTGCATCATCGAAGCGATGACGATCTGCGGCTATGCGACCGGCGCGACCGAAGGTTACATCTACGTCCGCGCGGAATATCCGATCGCTGTCAAGCGTCTGGAGATCGCAATCGCGCAGGCGAAGGAAATGGGCCTTCTCGGCAAGGACATCTTCGGCAGCGGCTTTGATTTCGATCTGCATATCAAACTCGGCGCAGGCGCGTTCGTCTGCGGCGAAGAGACCGCGCTGATGACCTCGATCGAAGGTAACCGCGGCGAGCCCAGACCGCGTCCGCCGTATCCGGCAGTCAAGGGTCTGTTCGGCAAACCGACCACCGAAAACAACGTGGAAACCTTTGCCAATATCCCGACCATCATCCGCGAGGGCGCAGAATACTTCGCCTCGATGGGTACCGAAAAGAGCAAGGGCACCAAGGTGTTCGCGCTCGGCGGCAAGATCAAGAACACCGGTCTTGTGGAGATCCCGATGGGCACCACGCTGCGCGAGATCATTGAAGAGATCGGCGGCGGCATCCCGAACGGCAAGAAGTTCAAGGCGGCGCAGACCGGCGGTCCGTCCGGCGGCTGTATCCCGATGAGCCTCATCGATACCCCGATCGACTATGACAACCTGACAGCCATCGGCTGCATGATGGGTTCCGGCGGTCTGATCGTCATGGACGAAGACAACTGCATGGTCGATATCGCGAAGTTCTTCCTGAACTTCACGGTCGATGAATCCTGCGGTAAGTGCACGCCCTGCCGCGTCGGTACCAGACGTCTGATGGAGATCCTCGAAAAGATCACCAGCGGCAACGGTACGCTCGAAGACCTCGACAAGCTCGAAGAGCTGTGCTACTACATCAAAGAGAACTCCCTTTGCGGTCTCGGCCAGACGGCGCCCAACCCGGTGCTCGCCACGCTGAAGTTCTTCCGCGACGAATATGTGGCGCACGTCGTTGACAAGAAGTGCCCGGCGGGCGTCTGCAAGAACCTGCTGCAATACAAGATCGTCGCCGACAAGTGCAAGGGCTGCACGGCCTGCGCGCGCAAGTGTCCGGTGGGTGCGATCTCCGGCACAGTCAAGAATCCGCACACCATCGACCCGAACAAGTGCATCAAGTGCGGCGCCTGCATCGAGACCTGCAAGTTCGGCGCAATCATCAAGGAATAAGGAGGGTGCAGATCATGGAAAAAATGCTGAATATCAAAATCAACAATATCCCCTGTACTGTGCCTTACGGTACGACGATCCTCGAAGCCGCGCGTTCCATCGGCATTGAAGTGCCGACGCTGTGCTTCCTGAAGGATATGAACGAAATCGGCGCCTGCCGCTTCTGCGTGGCGGAAGTCAAGGGTGCCAGAAGCCTCGTCGCCGCGTGCGTCTATCCGATCGAACGCGACGGCACCGAGATCTTCACCGACAACGCGAAGATCCGCGCGTCCCGCAAAAAGACGCTCGAGCTGATCCTTTCCACCCACGACCGCAAGTGCCTGAGCTGCATCCGCTCCGGCTCCTGCGAACTGCAGAAGCTTTGCCGCGAATACGGCATCGAGGATGAGGGCAAGTACGACGGTTTCCGTCCGCACTACGCTCTGGACGATTCCGCGGCGCACATGGTCCGCGACAACAACAAGTGCATCCTTTGCCGCCGCTGCGTGGCCGCCTGTAAGAATCAGGACATCAGCGTCATCGGCGCGAACGCCCGCGGTATCGACACGAACATCGGCTGCGCCTACGAGCTGCCGCTCGGTTCCACGAGCTGCGTTTCCTGCGGTCAGTGCATCGTCGCCTGCCCGACCGGCGCGCTGTATGAGAAGGACGCCACGAAGGACGTCTTCGCCGCCATCGCCGACCCGTCGAAATACGTGGTCGTCCAGGCCGCTCCGTCGATCCGCGCCACATTGGGCGAATGCTTCGACATGGCGCCCGGCACCGACGTGACCGGCAAGCTGTTTGCCGCGATGCGCCGCCTCGGCTTCGACAAGGTCTTCGACACCAACTTCGGCGCCGACCTGACGATCATGGAAGAAGCCACCGAGCTCGTGACCCGCGTGAAAACCGGCGGCGTGCTGCCGATGATCACTTCCTGCTCCCCGGGCTGGATCAAGTACTGCGAACACTACTATCCCGATCAGCTTGCGCATCTGTCCACCTGCAAATCCCCGCAGCAGATGCAGGGCGCGATCATCAAGACTTACATCGCCGAAAAGAACGGCATCGACCCGAAGGACATCGTCTCCGTCTCCGTCATGCCCTGCACCGCGAAGAAATTCGAGTGCGGCCGTGACAACCAGAGCGGCAGCGGTTATCCCGACGTCGACTACGTCCTGACGACCCGCGAACTCGGCCGTATGATCAAGACGGCGGGTATCCGCTTCACCGAACTGCCGGATGAAGCGCCCGACGAACCGCTCGGCCAGGGCACCGGCGCCGCCGTCATCTTCGGCGCGACCGGCGGCGTGATGGAAGCCGCGCTGCGTACCGCCGCGGAAGTCATCACCGGCAAAGAGCTTGCCGACGTGGAATTCAAGGATGTCCGCGGTATGGCAGGCGTCAAGGAAGCCACCTATGACCTTGCCGGTCTCACCGTGAAGGTCGCCGTCGCCAGCGGCACAAAGAACGCGAAGATCCTGATGGATAAGGTCCGTGCCGGCACCGCCGACTACACCTTCATCGAGATCATGTGCTGCCCGGGCGGCTGCATCAACGGCGGCGGTCAGCCGACCCAGCCGGCGTCCGTCCGCAACTTCACCGATCTCAAGGCCCTGCGTGCGAAGGCGCTCTATGAAAACGACAAGACCCGTCCGCACCGCAAGAGCCACGAGAGCGAGGACATCAAGCAGGTTTACAGCGAGTTCCTCGGCGAACCGAACAGCCACAAGGCGCACGAGCTGCTCCACACCAGCTACGTCGCCCGCCCGATGTTCAAGAAATAAGCAAAAAAGAACCGCCCAAGGGCGGTTCTTTTTTGCAGTGGTCAGTGTTGGGGTTAGTGCGCGGGAAAGCTTTGCTGCGGCCGCAAGCTTTGCGCCGCGAAAGAATGATTCAGGAGGAAACTAAAAATGGATTTGAGGATTGTTGCCCGTGCGAAGGAATATATGGATGCGTTGGCTAAGGGAATCGACCCGCTCAGCGGCGAAGTGATTCCGGAAGGGGAGATCGTCCGGCAGGAGCGACTGATGAAGTGCTTTTTCTATACTTCCAAAGTATTAGACGAGGTACTGAAAGGCAAAAACGAGAAAAACTATGTAAAAAAAGAACCGTTTCACCCGCATTTACTCGACTATTCGGGATTTGTCTTTTCAAAAGAGCCAATCTCAATTTCAGAACTGGTGCAGCGCATCAATGACTGCCGGTCGGTTGATATGCAAAAGCTGAAACGCGTCGGCGTTGTGAATTGGTTGGTCAAACAGGGATATGTGAAGCGTGTTGAAGTCAACGGCAGTTCCCGTGCTTGTCTTAGCGAAAAAAGCAATACAATCGGTATTACGGAAGAGATTCGCTCCAGAGAAGACGGAGGAACATATTCCGTTCTTCTTTATTCGAAAGAAGCACAACAGTTTATTGTGGAGCATTTGGAAACAATCGTTGTGTCAGAGGCTTATGGAAAAAGAAGAGGCTATACGAATAAAGGAAAACCATGGACAAAGGATGACGATTTGATGTTGCAATCTCTGCTGGAATCGGGCGCAACGATTTCCAATATAGCAACGGAGCTGCAGCGAACGCAGCGGGCGATAGAGATGCGTTTGGAAAAGCTGCAAATCAATGCACTTGCCAAAAGTGAATACAAAAACTTGGACAAAACCGGCTTGGAACAACTTGGAAAAAAGCTGACGAAACAAGAATAAAGCAATGAAAAAGCAGCCGCACAACGCGACTGCTTTTTTGATGATGTCATGTTGTTGTCTGCGCGGGCAGAAGGTGCGGGCTTTTCAACAGCCTTCCCCGCGTCGCTAACCGCTAACGGCTAACAGCTGACCACTGTTTGAATTTCCTGCGGAAATTCAAACCATCCGCACGCGGATCACACCGCCGATCGCTTTCACTTTATTCAGCGTCTCTTCGGGCGGGATGTTCGCAAGGTCGAGCAGGGTGTAAGCGTAGTCTCCCTTGGAGCGGTTCGTCTGGCTTTCAATGTTGTTGCCGAGAAACGCGCCGCTGATCAGAGAGAGGATACCCGGAATGTTGCGGTGCAAAACGCAGACGCGCGCCTGGCCGCTCTTAGGCATCGAGACGTCGGGGTAGTTGACCGAATGCTTGATGTTGCCGTTGCGCAGATAGTCGCGTAGCTCCTTCGCCGCCATGACCGCGCAGTTCTCTTCGCTCTCCGGCGTGGAAGCGCCGAGGTGGGGGATCGCGATCACGTTTTCGACATCGAGCATCTCGTCGTCCGGGAAGTCGACCACATAGGCGGCGACTTTGCCGGCGGCAAGCGCGGCTTTCATATCGTCGTTGTGGACGAGACCGCCGCGGGCGAAGTTCATGATTCGCACGCCGTCCTTCATCAGCGCGAGTGTGTCAGCGTTGATCATATCCTTCGTCGCCGGCAGCAGCGGCAGATGCAGCGTGATATAGTCGCACTTTTCATAGATCTGGTTGATCTTGCTGACGTAGTGAATCGTCGGGGAAAGCTTCAGCGCGCCGTCGACGGACAAATACGGGTCGTAGCCGTAAACGTCCATCTCAAGCTTTTCGGCGGCGTTCGCGACGAGTGCGCCGATCGCGCCGAGACCGATGACGCCGAGCTTTTTGCCCTTGATCTCGCCGCCGGCAAAGGAACTCTTGCCTTTTTCGACGAGCTTGCCGACCTTTTCCCCCTCGCCCTTGAGCGTCTTCGCCCATTCGATGGCGGGGATCACCTTACGCGAGGAAATCAGCAGACCCGCGATCACGAGTTCCTTGACCGCGTTGGCGTTGGCACCCGGGGTGTTGAAGACTGCAATGCCGCGTTCGCTGCACTTGTCGAGCGGGATATTGTTGACGCCCGCACCGGCGCGCGCAATCGCGAGCAGGCTCTCCGGCAGCTCCATTTCATGCATGGAGGCGGAGCGGACGATGATGCCGTCGGGGTTTTCCACGTCGGGGCCCACGGTGAAGTTTTCCGGCTCCAGCCGTTCAAGACCGTGCGCGGAGATCTTGTTGAGCGTTAATACCTTTTGCATATCGATCAATCCTTTGTATGTTTTTCTTCAAAATCACGCATGAACGCGACCAGCTTTTCAACGCCTTCGACGGGCATCGCGTTGTAGATCGACGCGCGCATGCCGCCGACGGAGCGGTGACCCTTGAGGTTGACGAAGCCCGCCTGTTCGGCTTCCTTGACAAACAGGGCGTTCAGCTCGTCGTCGTCCGTCACGAACGGGACGTTCATCAGCGAGCGGTCCTCTTTGACGACCGTGCCGCGGAAGAGCTTCGAGTTATCGAGGAAGTCGTAGAGCATGCCGGCTTTCTTTTCGTTGATCGCCTTCATGTTCTCGAGACCGCCGATATCGTTCTTGATCCATTCAAGCACGAGCTTCGCGATATAGATTGTGTAGCAGGGCGGGGTGTTGAACATCGAGCCGTTGTCGGCGTGAATCTGATAGTTGAACATCGTCGGGCAGATGTCGCGCGCTTGACCGATCAGATCGTCGCGGACGATCACGCCGGTAAGACCCGCGGGCGCCATATTCTTCTGCGCGCCGGCATAGAGCAGACCGAACTTGCTGACGTCGATCGGCTCCGAGAGGATGCACGAAGAGATGTCCGCCACAAGGGGCACATCGCCGGTCTCGGGCAGGGTGTGGTACTTCGTGCCGTAGATTGTGTTGTTCATGCAGATATAGAAGTAATCCGCGTCCTTTGTGAACGTCGCCGGGTCAAGCTTCGGGATATACGAGAAGGTCTTGTCCGCCGAGGAGGCGACCACGTGCGCGTCGCCGTAGCGCGCAGCTTCCTTATATGCCTTGTTGGCCCACTGGCCGGTGATCACATAATCGGCCTTGCCGCTTCCGTTCATCAGATTCAGCGGGATCGCCGCGAACTGCGACGAGGCGCCACCCTGTAAAAAGAGCACCTTGTAATTGTCGGGAATGTTCATCACTTCGCGCAGCAGGGCTTCCGCTTCCTTGATGATCGCGTCATAGGTCTTGGACCGGTGGCTCATTTCCATAACGGACTGACCGCTGCCTTTGTAATCGAGCATTTCGTTCGCAGCGGTACGCAGCACCTTTTCGGGCAGCATGGACGGACCGGCGGAAAAGTTGTAAACTCTTGCCATAAGGTTACCTCCGAATTCGGCTGAACAAGGGCTGTTACAGCCGAAAAGATTTCTATTTTTATACATTTTGATTATTTTACAACGGAGGACCCCAAAAGTCAACCAACGATTTTGACGAATTCCACAATAGAATTGCGTCTTTTTTTATGCTATTATTTGAAACGGTTTTCCGTTGTGGACGGCTGTTTCGCGACAAAAGAAAAAACCGCCTTTGGAAAGTCCCATAGGCGGTTAGATTATTGCTGTCAGCACTCGTTCACCAATTCCCAGAACGGGCGGAACGCGCTCGGCAGGGCATAGTCCGTTTCGAGCTGCTCGCGCGTCACCCAGAGGAAGTCGTCCGGCGTCCTGCGGCAGGGGATCAGATACCCAGTCATGTGCCACTCCACATGGGTGAAAATGTGGGTGTAGCCGCTTTGCAGCAGCAGGTCGGTCGGCGCGGCGCCAAGGTCGGCGGCAAGCGTCAGCGCCTGCTGCGCCGCCTTGTCGGGGTCGCTTTGATGTGTCATGGAGACGTCGACGTTCGGGAACTCCCACAGCGACGCGAGCAGCCCCGTTTTCTTCCGCTTGCGGATCGCGAAGCGGTCGCCGCACTGCAAGAGCAGCACGGTCTTGTAAACGATTTTGCGCGCCTTTTTCGGGTCGCGGACGGGGAACTGCGCCCAGGTGTCGTGCTGCTTTGCAAGGCAGTTGTCTTTCAGTGGGCAGTCGGGGCAAAGCGGCGTCCCGTTCGGCAGACACACGCACGCGCCGAGTTCCATCAGCGCCTGCGTCAGCGTACCGCAGAGACCGGGCTGATACAGCGGGCGAAGAGAAGCGGCAACGGCGTCTTTCGTCTGCTGCTTGTCGATGTTCGCGCCGTCCTCGAGATAGCGGGCATATACCCGCAGCACGTTGCCGTCAACAGCGGGCGTTGGCAGATCGAAGCAGATCGACCCGATCGCGCCGGCAGTGTAGGGGCCGATCCCGGGCAGGGCGCGGATCGCGTCGAAGGTGTCCGGAAACACACCGCCGTGTTCTGCCATGACGACCTGCGCCGCCTTTTGAAGATTGCGGGCGCGGTTGTAGTAGCCGAGCCCTTCCCAAAGCTTGAGCAGCGTCTCTTCGTCGGCGTTCGCCAGCGCCTCGACCGTCGGCAACGCGCAAAGAAAGCGGTCGTAATAGCCGATCACGGCTTCGACCCGCGTCTGCTGGAGCATGATCTCCGACAGCCAGACGTGGTAGGGGTCTTTGTCCTGCCGCCAGGGGAGATCGCGCTTGTTTTTCTCATACCACGGCAGCAGCAGCGCCGGCAGCCGTTCGAGCGCGGTCATGCGGCAGTCTCCTGCGTTTCGGGCAAGAACGGAAAGCGGATGAAGCGGCGGAACACGAACCAGAGCGCGGCGCAGATCACAAGATACGCCGCGACGGCAAGGCAGGTGTAGAGCGGCGTGCTGCGCAGCAGACCGTCTTTCAGATGGTTGACGGCGTAAAGATATGGTACGCACGTCGCGCCGACGACACAGACCGCCTGTCCGATTTTGATTTTCCAGTCGGAAAAGTCGCTTCTGACACCGATCGCGAACGGCGCAAACGAGCGGAACCACAGCGCGAGCGGCAACAGCAGCGCATAGCAAACAACGGTCGCGCAGGCAAGATACAGCGCCGTTTCCTTCTGTTCGGGGAACGCCGCCTCCATGCAAAGCAGCATCGGCTTGTGCAGACCCATGAACAGCAGCGTATTCTGTCCGGAGAAGTTCAGCCACGAGATCTTCGGCAGCTTCATCACAGGCAGTGCAAACGCGATACTGGTGCTCAGCGCCGTGAGCAGCGCCATGATGTAATCCTTGCCGTAATGGTTACCGTGGATGCTTGTCCGTCCGTTCAGATACCAGATGAGGACGCCGAAGGCAAGCAAAACGACCGCCCAAAGGCAGGTCCACGGCAGGGAGAGCGCTTTGATCTTCTCTTCATTGGCGCGATAGAACCGTCCGAGCGCTTCGCCGCAAAGGATCATGCACATGACGGCGGGCACGACGTTGATATGCCACGGCAGACGGATATACTCCGTGCAAAGGCTAATTGGCAGCAGCGCAAACGTCACCGCAAAGACAAAGGGACGGTTGCCTTTTGTCAGCTTGATGATGCAATAGAGCAGCACTTCGGCTGAAAACAGCACCAAAACGAAATACAGCGGGTTCGACGGTGCGTCCGCCAGCCGGCTGTGACTGTAGACGATACCGCGCATATACAGCGCCGCCGGCGTTTCGACGCCGTCGAGCACGGTCTTTTGCACAAAGCGCAGACACATCGAAAGCAACTGGAGCCAGACATAGGGCACCAGCAGCCGCAGCGTCAGCTTTTTCAAAAAGTCGAACGGTTTAGTCTGCGCCAGCTTTTCAATATGGAAGTTCAGCCCGGTCAAAAAGAAGAAGATGGGCATATGGAACGAATAGATCCATGATTTCAGCGTTTTTTCAACGCCGGCGTGCCCGAGGATCACGAAGAAAAACGCGAAGCCCTTGAGCTGGTCGATCCAGACAATACGCTCCTTTTTCAGCGGCGATTCCGGCTGTGTAGCAGAATGGGACATGGCTTCTCCTTAAATCATTTCTTCGGGATGGAACACTTCGTCAAACCGTTCCGCGCTCAAAAAGCCGAGCGCGACGCAGGCTTCTTTCAGCGAGATGTTCTCCTGAAAGGCTTTCTTTGCGGTCTTTGCCGCGTTTTCATAGCCGATATACGGGTTCAGCGCCGTGACGAGCATCAGCGAGCGGTGCAGGTTTTCGTGCATCTTCTCCTTGTCCGCTTTGATCCCGCAGACGCAGTTGACGCGGAAGGAGCGCAGCGCGTCACTCAGCAGCCGCGCGGACTGCAGGAAGTTGTAGGCGATCACGGGCATGAAGACGTTCAGCTCAAAGTTGCCCTGCGATGCGCAAAGACCGACCGTCGTGTCGTTGCCGATCACTTGTGCGGCGACCATCGTCACCGCTTCGCACTGGGTCGGGTTGACCTTGCCGGGCATGATGGACGAGCCGGGCTCATTTTCAGGGATGCGGATCTCACCGAAACCGCAGCGCGGGCCGGACGCGAGAAATCGCACGTCGTTCGCGATCTTCCAAAGATTCGCCGCGAGCGCCTTGAGCGCTCCGTGGGCGAAGACGAGCGCGTCCTTGCTTGTCAGCGCGTGGAACTTGTTTTCTTCGCTGATAAAGTCTTTCCCCGTCAGCGCGCTGATCTGCTTCGCCGCTTCTGCGGCGAAGCCAGGCGGGCAGTTGAGCCCCGTGCCGACGGCGGTGCCGCCGAGGGCGAGACGCCTGAGGTAGGGGAGGGACGACAGCAGCATTTCGCGCGGCGTCTCCAATAGTCCGCGCCAGCCGGAAATCTCCTGCGAAAACGCGATCGGCGTCGCGTCCTGGAGGTGGGTGCGCCCGCTTTTGACGACGCCTTCATTCGCTTTTTCCAACTGTCTAAGTGTGTCGATCATCGCGTCGATCTCCGGCAGCAGCCGGTCTTCGATCGCGCAGACCGCCGCGATATGCATGGCGGTCGGGTAGGTGTCGTTGGAGCTTTGCGACATATTGACGTCGTCGTTCGGGTGCAGCAGCGGTTTGCCCGCAATGGCGTTGCCGCGGTTGGCGATCACCTCGTTGGCGTTCATGTTGCTCTGGGTGCCGCTGCCGGTCTGCCAGACGACGAGCGGGAACTGACAAAGCAGCGTCCCGTCGATCACTTCGTCCGCCGCACGGCAGATTGCGTCGCATTTTTCCGCGGTCATCTTCTCCGGGCGGCAGACCTTGTTGGCGAGCGCCGCGCCTTTTTTGAGCATGCCGAACGCGCGGATGATCTCTTCGGGCATCTTCTCGACGCCGATTTTGAAATTCTCGAAGCTTCTCTGGGTCTGCGCGCCCCAAAGGGCGTCGGCGGGAACCTTCATTTCACCCATGGAATCGTGTTCGATGCGGTAGTCACTCATATTCTCACACTCCGTATTGCTGTAATTGGTGCACGACACGCACCACGTCGTCGTTCAGCGCGATATCGGCGTCGCGGTCGAACGCCGTTTCGCTCTTGTTGATGAGGGCGAGACAGTTGCCCGAAAAATAGCGCAGGTACGACGCCGCCGGATAGACCACGAGCGACGTGCCGACGACGACCATCACGTCCGCCTTGCGGATCGCGTTGACCGCGCCGTAGACCACTTCCTCGTTCAGCGGCTCCTCATAGAGCACGACGTCCGGCTTGATCACGCCGCCGCATTTGTCGCAGCGCGGGACGCCGTCTGTTTTCAGCAGGTCGTCGAGCGAAAAGAACTTGCCGCAGCGCTGGCAGTAGTTGCGGTGGACGCTGCCGTGCAGCTCAAAGACCTTGGTGCTGCCGGCGGCCTGGTGCAGACCGTCGATGTTCTGCGTGACGACCGCAACCGAACGCTCCGGCGTTTCGAGCGACGCGAAAAAGCGGTGGGCGTCGTTCGGCTTCGCGTCGGGGAAGAGCATGACGGACTTGTAGAAATCCCAGAACATTTCGCTGTGCCCCACAAAGAAGCTGTGCGAGATCATCTGCTCCGGTGCATAGGGGTACTTCGTTTTGGTGTTGTAAAGTCCGTTGGCGGAGCGGAAATCGGGGATGCCGCTCGGGACGCTGATGCCTGCGCCCGTGAAGACGCAAAGGCGTTTGCTGTTTTTGAGTACCTGCGCCAGTCGTTCGATCTGATCCATCGTATCATCTCCTGTCATAATATATCATTATACCATACTCTTTTCCATTTGTAAACGAAAAAAAGAGGTGAACCAGTCACCTCTTTTTCATTGATGTTTGTTACAGCGCGTTGATCATGGAAAGATGTGCCACATACAGGTCTTTCACGTCGTTGGTCTTGAACAGACCGCCCTGCAGCGACATGTGGTCGCCCTGATAGACCGGCAGGATGTTCCAAACG
>JAEEGI010015336.1_pt1 | contig 15963 bp, 12 predicted proteins | sample 8958751 | NCBI WGS metagenome assembly JAEEGI01 (sample SAMN16246545, study PRJNA631951) | gut metagenome | biome: gut microbiome; feature: rumen; material: KS-attached | host: Bos | place: Iran: Karaj | collected 2018-10
ATCTTCTTGGTTCATTAAGATGACTCAAGTTAAAGATAATCTTCTAAAGAATAACGCAACAGTTAACTGGATGCCTCCAACAATCGGAACAGGTCGTATGGGTAACTTCCTAGAAAACGTAATTGACTGGGGTATTTCTCGTGAAAGATATTGGGGAACACCACTTCCAATTTGGGTATGTCCAGATTGCGGTGAAATCCACGTTGTAGGTTCTAGAAAAGAATTAAGAGAATTATGTGGTCTTGATCATGATATCGAATTACATAAACCATATATCGATGAATTAACAATGAAATGTTCTAAGTGCGGTGGCACAATGAAGAGAACTCCAGAAGTTCTAGATTGCTGGTTTGACTCTGGTTCAATGCCATTTGCTCAATATCACTATCCATTTGAAAATATGGAACTTTGGGAAAGTCAATATCCAGCAGACTTTATTGCAGAAGGTATAGATCAAACAAGAGGATGGTTCTATTCACTAATTGTAATTTCAGTATTCTTAGAAGGAGTATCACCATATAAAAACGTATTAGTAAATGACATGGTATTAAATGCTAAAGGAGAAAAGATGCATAAATCAAAAGGTAATGTCATTGAACCATTCACAGTACTAGAAAAATATGGTGCTGATACAGTAAGATTCTACTTCGCATATGTTTCACCAGTATGGACACCAATAAAATTTGATGAAGAAGGATTAAAAGAAATATATTCAAAATATACTTCTACATTCAAAAATCTTTATTCATTCTTTGAAATGTATGCAAATGCAGATAAAATAGATCCAAGAAAATATAAAATACCAGTCTCAAAGAGACCATTAATAGATAAATGGTTACTATCTAAACTAAATAAATTAGTAAAAGAAGTAAATAAGGCATATGAAGAATATGATTTAAATAAAGTTACTCGTTTAATAGTACCATTCTTAAATGATGATTTCTCTAACTGGTACATAAGAAGTAATAGAAGAAGATTCTGGGATTCAGAATTATCAGAGAGTAAAAAAGCAGTATATTTAACTACCTATGAAGTCTTATTAACTTTATGTAAATTATGTGCTCCTATAACTCCATTCTTAACAGAAGAAATATACAAGAATCTAACTGATGAAGAAAGTGTTCATCTTTCAGATTTCCCTAAATATGAATCTAAATTAGTAAATAAAGAAGCAGAAGAAAGAATGGACTTAGTAAGAGAAGTATGTTCATTAGGTAGAAATGCTAGAGAAACAGTTAATATAAAAGTAAGACAACCAATAAGACAAATAATTCTTCCAGAAAAAGATAAAAAAGTAATTGGAGATTTAGAATCTATAATTAAAGAAGAATTAAATGTAAAAGAAATAGTATATAAGAAAGATATGTCTGAATACTTAGAATATACAGTAAAACCAAACTTCAAAGAAGTAGGTAAAGTACTAGGACCAAGAGTAAAATTACTACAAGACGCTTTAAATAATATAGATAATGAATCTATTGAAAAGATTAAAAATGATGGATTAGTATTATCTTTAGGAGGAGATGACTATACTATTACAGAAGAAATGGTATTAATCACTCTAAAACAAAAAACAGGATATGCTACAGTCGCATCTAACTTAACTTGTGTAGTATTAGATACTAATCTAGATAGAGATTTAATATTAGAAGGTCTAGCTAGAGAATTTGTTCGTAATGTACAAAATCTTCGTAAAGAAAAAGACTTCGTAATAACAGATCATATCAAAGTATATTATGATGGTAATGAAGATATAGAAGATATGTTTAGTAAATTTAAAGACTATATCATGAAAGAAGTATTAGGAGATGAATTAATAAAAGATTCTAATCTAGATACAGAATTTGATTTAAATGAAACTAAATGTAGAATAGACGTAGAAAAGGTATAATACACCTTTTTTATTTGTAAATATACACTTATATTTACAAGAATTATACAATATATTAATCTATAATGATATAATTAATATAGAATATTATGGAGTAGTGTATGAAGATATTAAGTAAATTCAAACAACTTAAAAAAGACATTAAAATAGTAATAATCACAGTACTAATTATGTCTTGTATTGGAGTATATGCAACAGGTACATGTATAGTAGGAGCTTCAGCAGATGATGTTACATATAACAATACAACTGTTTCATCTGCTCTAAATGATTTATATGAATTAACTCAAAACTATTGCCCACCAGGATATGAATGTAGACAATTAAAATATGTAACTGATTGTAGTAATAATAAAATTTATACAACTACTCCAAACAACTTATCTGGATTAGCCAAAATAATGGCAGATGATGCATACTTAGATAATGGTAAGAGTGAATATATGAATTCTTGCAATGGAGTGGATTTTACCCATACATCAAGTAATACAAACGGAAAAGGAATATATGAAATAGCTAGTACCAAGAATGATACATATCCAATATATTATTATAGAGGTGCAGTAGATAACAACAATGTTAAATTTGGAGGATTCTGTTGGAAAGTAATACGTACAACAGATACTGGTGGAGTAAAATTAATATATAATGGAGAACCAGATCAAGATGGATATTGTACAAATACTACTGGTGAATCTACACAAATAGGAACTAGTTCCTTTAATTCCAATTCTACTTCTCTTGCAGATGTAGGATATATGTATGGAACAAGATATCCATCTACATCAAAAACATCATCTAATTTATCTACAGTATCTGTATATGGGAATGATGTAACATATTCAGGAGGAACATATACACTAATAAATACAATTACCTCAACTGGAAATTGGGGGAATGATTATAATACATTAAATAATAATCATTATACATGTTTTAGTACAGGTACAACATGTTCAAGTGTATATTATGTATATTATGCATCTACATTATATTCTTACTATATCACATTAACGAACGGTAAAAAGGTGAGTGACGCCTTAGATGAAATGTTTAATGGTAGTAATGTTAATACAAATAATAGCACTATAAAAAGTACAATAGATACATGGTATAATACTAATCTTTCAAGTTACACACCATATATAGAAGATACAGTATATTGTAATGATAGAAGTATAAGTGAATTAAATGGATGGAATCCAAATGGAGGAGATATAACAAAAAACTTAAACTTTAGTCCAAGGACAAGAGCATCGACAAATTATAGTCCAAGTCTAGTATGTTCCAGAAGCATAGATAAATTTACGGTTTCAAGCTCAAAAGGAAATGGAAAATTAACCTATCCAGTAGGATTAATAACAAGTGATGAAGTAATGTATTCCGGAGGACAAACAGTATCAGTTAATAGAACATGGTATTTATATACTAATCAAGAATACTGGTATTTATCACCCGCTTTCTTAGCTGGCGACACTGCTCGCGAGATGGAAGTTGGGACAGATGGTCAAATTAGCAATACCTATGTTTACATTACTAAAGGTATTCGCCCAGTCATCTCTTTAAAATCTACTGATATAGTAGAATCAGGTGATGGAACTCAAACTAATCCATATGTTATAAAAACAAATTAAACATAAAGATATTATAAAACTAATATCTTTTTATTTGCAAATAACTATAAAAATATTATTAATAAGTGTTATAATATTAATATGAAAATAGTAAGAAGAGTATTAAAAGAATTAATAATAGTTATTATATTAATAATAGGAATATCTATACCTATTATGTCTCATAAAGATAATAATATAATTAAATATACTATTAAAGATGAAGTAAAAGTATATGATACTCATATTCTTAAACTAGCAGTAAATATAAATGATTATCAAAAGAAATATAATAATAAAGATATAGTTGGATATATAGAAATACCTAAAGTATTAAAAACACCATTTGCTAAAACAAATAATAATATCTATTATTTAGAACATGATTTATATAAAAATACTAATCATAAAGGTACTATTTTCATGGATAATAGAACAAATTTTAATGATAGAAAAGTAATTATATATGGACATAGTGGTCCATTTGAAGATTTACCTTTTCTTATATTAAATAATTATATTAAAGAAGATTATTATAAAAAACATAAATATATTTATATCGCGTCAGATAATGTTACTTATACATATGAGATATTCTCATCATATATAGAAACAAAAGATTTTGATTATGTTAATTTAGAAGATTTTGGAGGATTATCTTGGGAAGAACATATTAATAAATTAAGAAATAAATCATTATACAAAACAACTGCTCATATAGATAAAAATTCAAAAATTATAATACTTCAAACTTGTAGTACTAATAATAAAGGTCATAATAGGTTTCAATTGGTAATGGGAGTACTACTAGGTTCAATATAAGGAGGAAATATGTTATTAGATGAACAAAATGATATTAGAAGAAATATAACTACTATTGGATTACCTATAGTACTATTAATAATATTATTTATACTTTTTATATATAAATTATATGGTGGAGGACAAAGTGAATTATATAAATTAACTCAAACTGATAAGTCATATTTAATGGTATATGTAACTAATGAATGTAATACATGTAGCGATGTAGAAAAAAGATTAAAAGATAAAAATATTAAGTATTATGAATTAAACTTAAATAAAGAGAAAAAAACAACAGAAATATTAAGTAAATTTGATATAGATAGATCTAAATTATCTCCGCCAGCACTTATATATATAAAGAATGGTAAATTATATGCTTATGAAGATAATATAAAAGATGTTGATACTTTTAATAATTTTGTAGATAAATATTTGAGGTGATGAAATGGTAGTTTTAGTAACTGGATCAAGTAGAGGATTAGGTAAAGAATTAATAATAGAATTTGCTAAAAGAGGATTAGATGTAGTAATTAACTATTATAAGAATGAATCAAAAGCACATACTTTAGAAAAGTATATTAATGATAATTTCCCAGTAAAAACATTATGTATAAAATGTGATGTATCAAAAGAAGATCAAGTAGAAGAAATGTTTAATAAAATAATAGATGAATTTGGGAGAATTGATATATTAGTTAACAATGCTTCTATTTGTAAAGATACATTATTTAATGATATTAAAGTAGTAGAATTCCAAAGAATATTAGATGTAAATTTAATAGGTACTTATCTATGCTCTAAATATGCTTCTAAATTTATGTTAGAGAATAAAAAAGGAGTAATAGTAAATATATCTAGTACAAATGGATTAAATACATATTATCCAGAAAGTGCTGCTTATGATGCATCTAAAGCAGGTATAATTAATTTAACCCATAATATGGCAAAAGAATATTCTCCTTTTATAAGAGTAAATTGTATATGCCCAGGATGGATGAATACTGATATGAATAAAGAATTAAGTATGGAACAAATTAGAAAAGAAAAAAGAAAAATACTATTAAATAAGTTTGGAAATCCAGAAGATATAGCAAAAACAGTATTATTTATAAGTAGTAAAGATGCTTCATATATTAATGATTCTATTATAAGAATAGATGGTGGCTATAATAATTAATAAAAAAAATAAAAGTACTTGAAAATAAAGTGCTTTTATTATATAATTTATCTTGTCAGTTGGTTATGTCTACGTAGCTCAGCTGGATAGAGCAATCGCCTTCTAAGCGATCGGTCAGGCGTTCGAATCGCCTCGTGGACACCATTTGAAAACAAGGCTATATATTTATAGCCTTTTTATATAGATTTTTTGGTTGGTGAGATAATGTTAGATATAATAATAGATACAATATTAGATGTATTAAAAATATTACCATTTTTATATTTATCTTTTCTAATTATAGAAGTAATAGAACATAAATTTAGTAATAAAAGTGAAAAGATAATTAAAAAATCAGGTAAATTTGGACCTTTCTTAGGAGGATTATTAGGTATAATACCTCAATGTGGTTTTTCTGTACTCGCAACAAATTTGTATGTTACAAGAATACTATCTATAGGTACTTTAATATCAATATACTTAACTACTAGTGATGAAATGTTACCTATATTAATATCTCATAATGTAGAATTAGCTTTAATACTAAAAATATTAGGTACTAAATTAATAATAGGTATATTCTTTGGATTTATAATAGACTTTATATTTAGAAAATATAATAATAAGAAAGAAGATTACCATATTTGTGATGATGAGAATTGTAACTGTGATAAAGAAAACATATGGATATCTAGTCTTACTCACACAATTAAGATATTAGTATTTATATTTATTATCAATTTTGTTTTAAATATTATTATTAATTATTATGGAAATGATGTATTAACAAAACTATTCTTAAAAGATACTATGTATTCTCCATTCCTATCTAGCTTAGTAGGTTTAATACCAAATTGTGGTGCTAGTGTATTATTAACTGAATTATATTTAGGAGGAGCTATCTCATTTGCATCTATGATTGCAGGACTATTAACTGGTAGTGGAGTAGCTATATTATTCTTATTTAGATATAATAAGAATATAAAAGAAAACATACTTATATTATCATTAATATATATAATTGGTTCATTTTCTGGACTAATAATAGAAATAATAAAATTATTAATATAACACCTTGTAAAATTATTAAATTTAAGTATAATATAATTAGATATAATAGAGGTAGTTTATGATAAAGACAAGAAAAATAATTAAAACTTTTTTGTTATTATTAATTGTTAGTTTTATTGTAACTTATAATGTTAATGCTAAAGAAATCGCTAAAGTATCATGGGAATCTAAATCTCAAGAGATTTCTAATCTAAAAGAAACAGCAGTTAACAATGTGGCTTATAAAGATGGATTTGTAACTTCAAAGACAATTTATAATAATGTAGGTGAAATAATAACTAATTTAACTTATTATGATAATAAAGGTAATCAAATATATAATAATAAATATAAATATGATTATTATGGTAATTCTAACAATAATGATGGATTAATATTTTTTGTTAAACTATTTACTATTGATGATGCTCTATACTCTATAAGTACAGATTATTATACATATTATAATGATAAGAGTAATTATGCTATATATAAAATTACTAAGTATAATACAAAATTAAAAGAAGTAAAACATATAACTATAAAAGGTAAAAATGCTCTATATATATTAAGAAATAGTAAACTGAATGTAGATTCTAATATAAATGGATATAATTATGTATCATTAGAAGATAATATGATTACTATTCTAAGTGGAGAAAGATTTATACAAGTAGATAAAAATCTAAATAATTTATCTAATATAAAAAGAACTAGTGAAACAAATAAAATATATTTTAAAGAATTAACTAATAAGAATAAAGGCTATTTAGGATATTATTCTAAAAATAAAACAACTGTATATACAGGTTCAGATAATAATAAAGCATATATAGAAGTATATAAGAATAATAAATATGATTCTAAAATAAACAATACTTCTTATAATAAATTTATAAATCCAATTATTATTAATAAGATGATTATAGTAGTAGGTAGTAATAAAGAAAATAGTAATAGTGACATTCTTATATATAATTTAAATGGTAAACTAATAGAAACTATCAATAATAGTGAGATAGATACATTAATAAGTTTAAATGAGAATAACAATTCATTTGTAACTACTAATTTATCTAGAAAGAATAATTGTAGTAGAATAACTTATAAATGGGAAAAAACAACAGTATGTTATGAATTAAAAAACAAAGTATATGAAGTACCATTTAATATCACATTAAATGATAATACAGGTGGCCTAATAAAAGTAAAAGATACTGCATATACTGATGAAACAATTAAATTGGAAATAAATAATAATTCTGGATATAGTAGTAAAGATATTACTATAAAAGATGAAGATGGAAATGAAGTAGTATTAGATAGAGCAAACAATACATTCAAAATGCCATCATCTAATGTAACTATTACTACTAAGTATAAGAAAGAACCTAATCCAACAACGAATTCACCTTTATATGTCGCATCAGCAGTATTAATATTATTCATTATTGGATTATATTTCTCAAGAAAAATAAAATTAATGAATCAAGAAAGATTATAATATTTATAATCTTTTTTTATGAATAAAAGTAGTATAAAAAAAGTTATGGCTAAAGATATATATGGAGGCCATAATGAAAGTAGTTATACAAGATGGTGCGAAAGATTGTGGAGCAGCTTGTCTTTTATCAATAATTAGATATTATAAAGGGGATATATCAATAGAAAAATTAAGAGAAATGACGTCTACTACAAAAGATGGAGTAACAGCTCTTAGTTTAATAAATGTTGCCAAAGAATTAGGTTTTGATTCATATGGATTGAAAGGAGAAATAGATGATATTGATAAATCAATGCTCCCCTTAATCGCACATACAAATAATAATAAAATCAAACATTTTATAGTAATATATGAAATGATAGAAGAAAAAGATAAAATAATTATAATGAATCCAGAATGTGGTAGACAAGTAATCTCATATTCAGAATTATCTCTTATGTCTACTCATTATTTTATATACTTAAAACCAATTTCTAAAATACCAATCTATAAATATAATAAAGTAATAAATAAAAATATAAAATCATTCATAAAAACTAACAAAGAACTCATAATTATAATTACTTTACTCACAATAATATATTTAGTATTAAATATATTAAGCTCATTTCACATAAAATATTTAATAAACTATTCTATTAATTATAATAATACTAATAATATTAAAATAATCTCATATTTTATATTTATATTATTTTTATATAAAAACATTTGTTATTTATTTAGAAATATTATTTCACTCAAATTATTAAGTATATTTGATAATAATTTATCAAGTAAAGTATTCAATCAAATACTTTTATTACCTTTCTCATATTATAAAAATAGAACTACAGGAGAAATACTAAATAGAATAAAAGATTTGAGTTTAATTAGAGATTATTATACTAATTTAATCACTTTTACTCTTACAGATATTTTATCTATAATAGTATTCTTTGTCTTTATGGTCTCAATTAATAAAAAGATTACTATATATATATTAATATATTCAATAATTATATTATTTATATATTTAATTACTAAAAATATATTTAAAGAAGAATATCTAAATCTAAAGAAAGATGAAGATATAGTGAATACTAAATTAATAGAAGGAATAAATAATTCTCTTACTATAAAGAATAATCATATAGAAAAACGTATTATAGATGAATATAAAATCAAATATAAAAATCTAATAAATACAAATTATAAATATATAAAACATAAATATACTTATAATACATTTATAGAAGTATTAAATAATTTATTATTAGTAATTATCTATTTATATGGATCTATATATGTAATATTAAATAAGATAACTATAATTGAATTATTATTAATACAAACATTTTTTAACTATTATAATAATTCATTTAATAGAATAATTACTTTTATAAATAATTATGATTCATATAATATAAGTAAAAAAAGAATAGATGATTTATTTAATATAAAACAAGAATCATTTAAAGATCATTATTATTATGAACCATATAATTTAAAAGGTATAATTCAAATAACTAATTTAACATATAAAATAGGTATAAAAGAGTTGTTTACTAATCTAAATCTTACTATTAATCCAAAAGAAAAGATATTAATCACAGGTAAGAGTGGATGTGGTAAATCCACATTAATGAAAATATTAATGAGATATATACTAATCCCATATAATATGGTATCTATAGATAATATAGATATAAATCATTATCACTTGGAATCAATAAGAAATAATATTACTTATATATCAAATTATGAATATTTATTTAATGATACTCTTTTAAATAATATTACATTATATAAGAAGTATGATGATAATGAAATAGATAAAGTAATTAACTTAGTATTAGTAAATGAAATATCTACTGATAAAGACAAAATAATAGAAGAAGATGGATTTAATTTCTCTAGTGGAGAAAGACAACGTATAGTACTCGCAAGATCACTACTTAGAAACACAAATATTTATATATTTGATGAAGCTCTAAATCAAATAGATATTTATCGTGAAAAGAAAATATTAAAGAATATATTTGATTATTATAAAGATAAAACAATAATAGTAATATCACATAGAAATAATAATAAAAGTTTATTTGATAGATGTTTAATATTAGAAGATGGTAAAATATATGAAAAATAAATATGAAATAATACAAGTATTTATACTATTTATGATAAGTATATTAATAGTAATAATTGTATCTTGTAATATTAAAATATCTACATATAAAGTATTCTCATTAATCCATTTAAATAATAATAAATATGAATTAATAATAAGTAATAAAGACTTAGAATTATTTTATAGGAGTAAATCTCTTTATATAAATAATAATAAGTATACTTTTAAAATCATAGAAGTAAATACAGATATAAAAGAAATGAATAATATTAAGTATAATGAATTAATAATAAAGATTAATAAATATAAATCTAATAATAATTTAGTAGATTGTTCTATACTAAGTAATAGAGTAAGATTAATAACCATATTTAGTTCTATATATAAAAACAATTGAATAATATTAAATAATTTGATATAATATACAGACGTTTTATCAAGAGGGGAAATTGTATAAAAAATAAATAAATGATAAAATGAAAAAAAGAAGAAGAAGGTGATATTATGTTAAAGATTTATAAAACTACACAAGTAGAGAAAAAATTAAAAAAAGCTAAGAAAATCTCAGCTGATTCATGGATTGATATGGTATCGCCAACACAAGAAGAAATTGAAAAAGTACTTGAAATGACTAACATTGATGAAGATTTAATCATCAAAATGTTAGACGATGAAGAACGACCTAGAATTGAAGTAACTGATAATGCTACTTTAGTAGTAATAGATACTCCATATTTAGAATCAAATGATAAAGATCACTTTGTCTATAATACATCCCCATTAGGAATTATTATTACTGATAATAATTATGTAATAACTGTAAGCCCTAGCGGTACAAAAGTATTAAGTAATTTTAAAAAGAATAAAGTAAAAGATTTTAGAACTGCTAAAAAAACAAGATTTTTAATTCAAATATTAATAGAGACAGCAACCGAGTATATTAGAGTTTTAAATAAAGTAAATAAAAGAATAGAAATTAAAGAACAAGTATTATCTAAATCTACTTCTAATAAAGATTTAATAGATATGTTAGATATAGAAAAAACATTAGTATATTTCTTAACATCTTTAAAAGCAAACGACTTAGTATTAGAAAAATTAAGTAAAGGAAAAATACTACCTTTATTTGAAGGTGATAGTGATTTGCTAGATGATGCTATAGTAGAAATTAAACAAGCAATTGAACAATCAGAAATTCAAAGAAACATCCTAGAGAGTATTACTGATACATATGCAACAATTGTAAGTAATAATATGAATGAGGTAATGAAGTTTTTAGCAGGAGTTACTATAGTAATATCTATACCTACAATGATTAGTTCATTTTTAGGTATGAATGTACCATTTGGAGATGTAGGAGAAAACCCATTATCCGCAATTATAATATTTATTGTATCAATAATAATCTCAGTAATAATTGCTATTATATTAAAGAAAAAGAATCTATTATAAATAGATTTTTTTTATAAAAAAAGAAGTCATCTTATTCAACTTCTATCGCACCAGTAGGACAACTTTCTTTCGCATCATTTACAGTTTCACTTAATTCTTCTTTTACTTCTTCTTGCTTAACTGTAGATAAACCGTCATCATTTAATTCAAATACATCTTCACATATTGCTTGACAAGCACCACAACCAATACAAGCTTCTTGATTAACCTTAACCTTCATATTAATATCCTCCTCAAGATAATTATAACTAATAAAAATATTTACGTAAAGTACTTTTTCTAAATCTTTAATAATATATTATAGTGTGTTATGATTAGTATAGAAGGTGGTATATTATGCGTAGAATGGATCGCTATAAAAAAGAATTAAATACTCCTGTCACTTCAAGAAGTAATAAGAATGAAGAACTATATAAAGAAGTCAGTTCTAATATCATTTATGCTAATATAACAGATGTAAGAGAAACAAACGCATATGATATCACTGATAGGAAAGATATAATAAGAAGTTCAAGAGAAGATTATCATAAATTAAAAGAATATTCTAATGTATTAGAAGATACACAAGAAAAAAAGAAATTAGAAGAATATAATAAATTAGATGGTAATAATGAAAATAAAGTATATGATATTAATAGTATTATAGAAGAAACTAGAAAGAATAGAAAAGCTAAAGAAGAAAAAAACAAAAAGATAGATGATGAATATAATATTTTATCAGAAGAAAATAAAAAAGAATTAGAAAAATATCGTAAAGAGAAAAAGGAAAGAATTATTCCACCAGATGAAAAAGAATTAAGAGAAATAACAGATACAATTCTATCTAAAACCTTGGCAGGTGACATCTCTAAAGAAGCTGGCTTAGACTTGCTAGGAGATTTAATGGCAACACAAGCGCTTGACAAAGTAGAAGCTCAAGTTGATCCTAATAAAGAAGATATTAATCTAATGAATGAGACTAAACACCAAACTATAGTTGATAAATCTGAAAATAATAAAACTAGTGAATTAAAACAAGATGATATTAAAAAGGCTATAGAAGAAAATAAAGAACCAAAACCAGATTATGATCCTGATTTTTATACTAGAAGCATGGATTTAAAAGAACAAGATTTAATATTTGATGATGATGATGATGACGTAGGATTACCTATTTGGTTAAAAATATTATTAAGTATAATTATAATTGCCATTATTGCTGGCGCAGGAATTTATTTCTATATAAAATATTTCAAATAAAAAGTACTTAAAAGTTGAGTACTTTTTTTTATCGTGATATGATAAATATAAGGGATAGGTGTCTAAGATGGATTTAAAATTTATTATTAATGATTATATAATTATATGGTATTTATTATTTCAAACTACTGATTCAGAAGAGTTAAATAAAATTAAACAAAAACTATGGACTAATCACAAAGAAGAGTATAACAATATATATCAAGATAAAAGTACAATATTTGAAGATTATAAGAATTATATTCCTAGTGATGATACTATATATAATGTAGTATTAGAGACAAAAAAATATGAAAAGATTAAAAGTAATGTAGAAAAATATCGTAAGTTTTTAATGTCTACATGGGATGCAAATAAAAAATCTATTAATAGAATATTAAGAAGTATATTAAGAATTAATATTGTCCCTTATGATATTTTTATCGTTAATAGAAATTTAAATATATTAGATAATAGTATTGATAATACTAAAAATAGAGGAAATCTTGTAATAGGAAAAGATGATAATAATTTTATTAATACTATTTTTAATTTATTATTGACTATTCTTAGAAAAGAAATAAAAGTAGATAAAGAAACAAAAGAACCTATCGCAAGATCAATTATGGAATTAATTGTATTAAATGAATTACCTACTAGATTAACTAATAAAAGTACATATATAAGTGGTAGAGTAGAATTAAATGATTTAAAAAGACAAATATATCCGTTTTGGTTAATGTATTTAGGTATAAAAAAAGAAGATTTAAATAAATATATGGAAAGAGATAAAATAACATTTAATATAGATGATTATAAATATAATAAACATCTATCTAGAATGGATATAGAAGAATTTATAGATTTTATATATGATGAATTAAAAAAATAAACAACAGGAGGATATATGGATAAAAATATAACTAATATTTTAGATAAAATAGAGTTAAGTAAAGATAACTATAACTATTTTATTGATGCCAATGTAACAAAAGTAGAAGTATTACAAAGTAAAAGAGAATGGCACATTTATATAGAAAAAGATGATTCTTTACCAAAAGAAGTATTAAAAGAATTTTTATCTAAAATTAATAACTTAGATAATAATATTAAAAATGTAAAAGTAATATGGAATATTAAAAATGTAGATATAAATATGTATCTAGATTATTATCCATATATTTTAGAATATATTAAAGAGAAAAATAATATTGCCTTAATTAATATAATTGAAGATAAATTAAAGATTATAGATAATAAATTAATAATAGAAATAACTAATTTAATAGAAGAAAAGAAAGTAAAAGAAGTATTAAAAAAGATTAATAAAATATATAATGAACTAGGTTATCTAGAACCAATTACTTATCAAAAAGTAGAAACAGAAGATATAAAAGAAGCAATAAAAAATGATTTAAAATTAGATGAGGAAATAGTAAAGTCATTAGAAAAAACTACTAAGAAAGATACTAAACGTAAATCTAAAGATGATTCTGATATTCTCCTAGGTAGAAGTATAAAAGAAAAACCTATTACTATTAAAAGTATAATAGGGGAAGATAATAATGTAATAGTAGATGCAAAAATATTTGGTGTAGATTTTTTTGAGTCTAATAAAACAGATTTTAAGATTATAACTTTAAAACTAACGGATTTTACAGATTCTATCTATTGCAAAGTATTTGTAAGAGAAGATGATGAATATAAACGATTAACAAAAGAGTTTAAAGAGGGTAAATGGATAAGAGTAAGAGGTTATACTAAGAATGATCAATTCTCAAAAGAATTAGTATTAAATGCTAGAGATATAATAAAAATAGAGGTAGAAGAAGAAAAAGTAGTTGATAATTCACCTACTAAAAGAGTAGAATTACATACTCATACAAAAATGAGTCAAATGGATGGAGTAGTAGATGAAATAGATTTAGTAAAAAGAGCTATTTCTTGGGGACATAAAGCAATCGCAATTACAGATCATAATGATATTCAAGCATTTCCCCATGTCTTTAATTATGTGACGGATTATAATAAAAATTTACCTGAAGGAAAAGAACCATTTAAAGCAATATATGGTATAGAATTAGTAATGATAGATGATAAAGTAAATATTGTTACTAGGCCAAATGAAGAAAACTTATTAAGTCAAGAATATGTAGTTTTCGATTTAGAAACTACTGGTTTTAATGCTGGTGGAGCAGATTCAATTATTGAAATAGGAGCAGTTAAATTAAAGAATGGAGAAATAATAGAAAGATACGATGAATTAATAAATCCAGGACACTCTTTAAATGATAAGATAGTTGAATTAACACATATTACAGATGAAATGTTACTAGATAAAGATAATGAAGAAGAAGCAGTAAAAAGATTTAAAGAATGGATTGGTGATTTACCATTAGTTGCTCATAATGCTAAGTTTGATACTTCATTTATAGAAATGGCATATAAAAAATATGATTTAGGAGAATTAACTAATCCAATCATTGATACATTAGAATTATCACGTACTATGGATAATACCTATGCAAGACACTCTCTATCAGCTCTTGCTAAAAGATATAACATAATTAAAAGTGAAGATAATCCAGATGGATTTTGGGATGAAACATCACATCATAGAGGAGATTATGATGCTGAAGGAACAGCTCTTATCTTTAATAAGATGTTACATAAATTAGATAATAGAAATATTGAAAAAATGAATGAATTAGATAAACTAGTTGACAAAGAAGAAATACATAAATATGGTGTATCTAATCATATAAATATTTTAGTAAAGAATAAAAAAGGATTAAAAAATCTATTTAGACTAGTCTCATTAGCTTCTACTACATATTTATATAAAACTCCTAGAATTCCTAGAAGTGTCGTAGAAGAGAATAGAGAAGGATTATTAATTGGTAGTGGTTGTTATGAAAGTGAAGTCTTTAAAGCAGCTAAATCAAAACCAGATGATGAATTATCTAATATTATCAGATTTTATGATTATGTAGAAGTTCAACCATTAGATTGTTATTCTCATCTCTTAGAAATAGGAGAGTTTTCTAGTGATATGGAACTTGCTGCTCATATAGAAAAGATAGTTAGAGTAACAAAAGATTCTGGAAAATTAATGGTTGCTACTGGAGATGTTCATCAATTAAATCCAGATGATTTAAT